>OCZU010002430.1_pt1 | contig 11895 bp, 14 predicted proteins | sample 1539001 | NCBI WGS metagenome assembly OCZU01 (sample SAMEA3539306, study PRJEB22396) | soil metagenome | biome: tundra; feature: field; material: soil | place: USA | collected 2010-05 | depth 0.15 m
ACCAGTATGGATTCCTGATCATCACCGCGGTAGCGGTGCCCGCGTACGTTCGCAAGCTAATGTCTCATAGCTCAACTGGCAGAGCATCCGGCTGTTAACCGGACGGTTCATGGTTCGAATCCATGTGAGACAGCCGTAAGTGACAGAGGTGTAAAGTAGAATTACATTAGCAGGTAGAGAGACCTGCCAACTAGATCCTGCAATCCGCTAGACAAAGATCGCCTCTAAGCATTCTGCGCAACCTGAGAACTCGCCTAAGCAGCGAGGGTAACTGGACAGTCGCGCTTAGAGTTTCGCTAGCGAGGCAGTAGGGGAAACGCCGGTCGCCCATCCTATACCTACACAGGTATAGGACAAAGGACCGGCACATAACCTTTTGCAAGATAAGGCATTAGGGATGGAAGCAAAATGCCTTATGGAATCTATGGTATTGTGGCTCTGGTGATTGTTGTGCTGGTGATTGTTTACCTGGCAGCCGGATTCCTGGGGGTGTGGGCCTGGGTAGTCACCCACCTAAACAAAACGACTACCCCGAATCGTAGGAGCGGGTAATGAAAAAGATCATGCTCGCCAAGATTATAGTCCCCGCCGAACTTAATATGACCGAAGATGACTTGAGTAACATCGCAGGCCTCCGCCGGTACTGCCATTTGCAGGGTGTAACTCTTGCGGGTGACATTCAAGTCACTATAGAGACCTATACGGATGGGCATTTGGTTGTCATCGTACATGAAGATCCGAACCTGCCGGAGACCGTAGAGTGAATTTGGCAGACTGCCTAGAGAGGACAGCGATTTGAGTTACAATCATGTCCAGGTTATCGCCAAATACCAGGATGAAAATGGTAACGGGCAATCTGGCGTTGTACAGTGGGCGCCAACCGGCCCGATCGTTGACTCTACTTTGCACGTTACCTTGTGCCCTTCCGTCGAAAACATCACTCTAGACGCTACCGGAACAGCATCGGTCTCACTGCTTGCCATGGATGACGCACACCTAAATACAGGCTGGGCCTGGTCTTTCCGGCCTACCGTTGAGGGTGTACCGGGCCGAGTGCAGTATATGAGCGTTTTGTTCGCCAATGGGGCTACGCAGTATCTTGACCAGCTAACTACCGTGGTTCCCACAGAGATCGGCTAGAATTATGACTACGCCTACAGCGATTGACGGACTCTACAGTGACCGTGACAAGCTGGAATACCTGCTCAGTGTTGACCCGACAAGTTACGAAAAGACAGTCTACCTAGACAGTTTTACTGGCTCTAGCGATGACGACCTGATGGACCAGGCTCTTACTCAGGTCGTCGCTGCGGCCAATGGAACGATTGCACTAAGCGCTAGAGCGCACTCGTTCGCTAGACCTTTGGTGACTTCGTTCAAAAACGCTTCCACTCTACATAACATCCGAATCCTCGGCCAGGGCGCTGGCAGTGCGGGCGGGGTTGTGTACCCCGGCACCGGTGCTACCACTGTTAATTTCACATACAGCGGCTCTGGCGCGCTGATGGACTTTGAGCATGTTGGAAAGCTTGAAATCGCGCATATCTGTTTTAACTCCACTGCACTTAACCCGTTCCTGTTCTCGTCTAATCCTACCGCAGAAATTCACCATAACGTATTCAACGGTGGAGTTGGTACACGCGGAACATGTATGACCGATGCGATCGTTTTCGGCGGCCCAGGATTCTACCAGAATGGTTTTAGCGGGCAGACTTCCGGATTCTTTGGTTACGGCTCAAAGGTGCATCACAACTACTTCCACAATCTTCGCTATATCACTACCTTTGGTGGCGGATGCAACGCTGTCAACGTTGAAAATAACATCATTGACCAGACGTGTGGTAACCCAGCCAACTGGGGATCAGCCTTCCTGTTCAACGGTGGTGGCAACGGTGCTGCGTCAACTGTGGATACGCCGTCCAACGGTGGAGAAATTTCTCAAGTGGCATCCTGGGCTTATCCGAGTCCTGGGGTTTTGGCTGTGGCTAGTACTGCTGGATTCTCCGCCCCAGGATCATTCCAGGTAGCGACATCAACGACTTCTGGCTACGTCACCTATACCGGGATATCTGGAAACACTTTTACGGGATGTATTTACGGTAGCGGGTCTGCTACGGGTACCGTCTCTACAGGCGGGGCGCTAACCACGTCAATTCCAGGTAACTCGGCTAACATTATCCGTCACAACTACGTTGAATGCACGTATTACAAGGCGCTCTGCACCACTAACGGCGCCGCGCAGGCTAACGCCAACGTGATCGGGCCGAACTGCCTGCAAGACGTCGCCCAGTTCACTGGTGCCGTATGGGACCCCACTTGCTCACAGAACTGGGTTGACGACACCAGCCAGCGCGCCGACCGGACAGCGCCGCCCTTCGTCGACTTCGCCCCAGCGCTGTCCGGCAACGGCGGGATCAGCACACAGGGTGGCCTGAACGCCAGCACCGTGTTCAATCAGCATGTCTCTATGCGCGGTGCTAACCTGGTAGCACGAAACCTTGGCGTTGGACCAATGACGGAGAATGCTTACGGCGACAGGGCCTACGTCTCCGCGATCCACAACTCATCCACCAACAACACTCCCGGCCTGCAATTCAACTCGGTTACATGCAAGCAGGTCGCGGATGGTCAGATTTACAGTGGATCGAACATCGTAACGTCTGCTACAGCGGCATTTGCCCAGAATGATATTGGCGTTTATATCTACAGCGCTACAGGCATTCCGTTGTGGTCCTATATCGCTTGGATCGTTACTCCAGCGTCAGTAAACTACCTCTGGACTGCGAGCAGCGCATATGCGCTTGGTGCGCTAGCCGTACCTCTGAATGGCCATTTGTATCAGGCGACTACTGGCGGAACGTCTGCCGGGACTATTCCTGTCTGGCCGCTTGCGGGCGGAACGGTTTCTGATGGATCAGTTGTTTGGAAGGATCTAGGAACCGCTACAGCGGCCATACTGCAATTCAACTGCACCGCAACGGCTAGCGGCGTAACAGTCTCGTTTGCCCGAGGAACCACTACTCAAGCAATGCTTACAGTGATGAACAATCACATTATGGGTTCTGGCTCTGCGCCAGCATACGCAGTCCAGACTGCTGGTGGAGCAGGATCTACAGCCACAGTGGCAGGCAACGACATGGCTCATGTCGTGACGTATACAGCCGCAGGAGCGCCCACAACAGGATTGATACTTATAGGCACACCAGCGACATCGTTTTCAGGATCTGTGCCAGGGGCATCCTACTCGATCACTCCGCAGAATGCTAACGCCGTAGGGCTTGGATTGTACGGCACAATGGCTTCTTACAGGTGGAATATCTCAGCAGTGACCGCACCCACGGCAGGCCAGGTTTATATATTCGGCGTTAACACAGTAGGATAGTAATGGTTGCTAGTAGTTGCCGAGTGTGTGGTGCAGTAGTTAAGAACGACACTATCTGTGCCATGCATAAGCAGCAATACACCGCTAGACAATCAGCATATCGTGAATTGACTAGACCAACTAGAAACAATCGTGGCTACGATAAGTTGTATTACCGGAATAGACAGGTTGTTATCAATAGCGTTGTGTTCGGTTATACCTTGTGTGTGCTGTGTGCTAAGTCTATTGACAGCAAGAGCGACCTATCGGTAGAGCACATCATCGCTATCCGCAATGGTGGCACAAGCGACATAGCCAACCTGGCGCCAGCACATAGGCGATGCAACTATGGATGGCGTGCCCCCTAATATTTTGCCAGGCGTTTTCAGGGCACGATGGTTCATCCTAGATACTTTAACGTGCCTAATGTTCTAGATGTTGTCCTTTATGTATGTCTTAGCGTTTAGAAGTCCTCTGTTTCGTTTCTTGTCACACTCCCCAGTCAAGGATTCAGCAGCAATGCCAGAGAATCCCTTGCAGTGACACCCCTAGGGGGTGGCGAAACTTCGCAGATCAGGACGTTAGGACCCATATATCTAGGCTCTCTCGCATCTCCGCGAAATTAGACCGGTTTTTTGCCAGAACCAAGGAATATTGACCAATGCGCGCCACTAAGGCGAAGAAACGAGCGCAATCATGACCGACCGTTCGTAAGGAGGCTTAAGATGGCACGAGGCAGGCCACCTAAGCCCCTAGAGCGCACAGCGGCGCTAGCCAAGGGTGACGGACAGTCTCCCGGCCACAGAACCACCCTAGCCACTACAACGAAACGACCTGTGGCGACAGTTCAGGCCCGGATGGTCCCTCTCTGCCCAGATACGCTTTCGGACCGTGGAATTCAAGAATGGGACAAGATCTGGACCGCAGGGCATTGGCTTCACGAACAAGAGGACTACCACTGGGTAAGCATGATCGCTCAGGCTTACGATCAGATTGCGGAATTTAGGGAGCAGGTCAAAGCGGACGGCCTGGTGGTTGAGGGGTACGCAGGCCAGGTGACGGCACACCCGCTGATAGCGGAGATTCGTAAGGCAGAGTCTCTGATCATGAAATGCCTAAGCACTCTGGGATTCAGCCCGACCGACCGCGCGAGGCTTGGGCTATCCGAGGCTAAGGCCCAAACGGCCCTAATGGACCTGAGAGATAGAACGAGAAAGCAATGACATGCCGCATTTCTTGTACCACTATCTATTTCAGGACTTGTACCAACCGGTATGGCCTAACATCGTGGCCGACCCATTCTGTGCGTTGCTTGCCATTTTCTACGGGATCTTCAGGATAAAGAAGCACATCACAGAAGAGCATGAAAAAACCAATGCCCTGGCGAAACTGCACCACATGGAGCAGGTAGCCCTACACAAAAAGCATCATGCAGAGGTAATGGCGAAACGATGAATCAGGCCACAGTAGACATATTCCTGGTAGTATCACTGGGCTTGTCTATCGTTGCAGCGCTCTTCGGGGCGTACAGGTACCTGATCAAGAATGCTAGTTCAGATTCTCTGCTGAAGGCTTCCCAGTCTGCGGCATTGACAGATAATACCGCAGCGACGGACAAGCTTACCCGGACGATAGAGCGCTACATGGAACGGACAGACGATAGGCTGGGCAAGATAGATCAAGACATAGCGGTGCATCAATCCAAGCTTGACCAGCTGATGGGCCCCGCGCGCAATGGCGTTGGTCGCGGAAGGTTAGGCGAGGGGTATGCATGACAATAGGATGTTTATGCTTCTGATCACCATTGCTGCATTCTTTGCTCTACTGGCCTTTTCGGGCGCGTGCTTTTTCGTAACGTACCAGATACAAGAGAACAATCGCGCCGTTGCCGCAGTGAACGCTAGAGTCATTTATCAGGCGGAGTTGCCTGTTTGCAGAACGCTGGAAAGGCTGAATCACATTCCTCCCACAGCAGAGTTTTACAAAGGCGTAAACGGATATGGATGGTACGCAGCACAAACCCTGCGGGACCTTTACCGCTCTACTAATTGTGCTGTAATCCTGCACATAAAAGGTTGACACTACATGATTAATCGTCGCAAGCTTCCCGTATTTCTTATGACGGTATTCACTATAGGACTAATCGCCGTTACCCTGGTGAGTGCGTATTTGCTGGTTCAAGGCCAGATTAACCATGCTACCGCGGCGAGGGCGCAGCAGGCCCGTTCGGTCTGTGCGGCGCTGCGCGCCATGGATAACGCAAAGAATGGTGCCACGTTTCCGAAGTATCCAGGCGCCAAGTCGGGACAAGGGTACGGACAGAAGCTATCCGCAGCTATTCATCAACTGGTAATTTCTACAGGTTGCGACAAGGCCTAACAGGCTGAAGAGGCAAATCATGGCAAGCCCCCCGCTTTACATCACGCCGGTAGGTAAGGTAGAGATACAGCGTGGTGACGGGCCATTGGTAGACGAGTTTATCCAGGGATTCTGCCGGGTCACTAAAGACACGATTGCCGCCAACTCCGGCACCCTGCTACAGATGCGCGGATGGCAGTCAAATCTGTCCGGATGCGTGTACGCCAGGCGTAAGGATGGACGCCTCCGCCACAGGCAGGCTTTGATAGGATTGCCACGTAAGAACGGTAAATCGGCCCTAGGATCAGCGTTTGGCCTTCACGGTTTGGTTATGGGTGGGCAGGGGTCTGAAGTATACTCTTGTGCAGCGGACAAAGAACAAGCCCGCATTGTGTTTGGCATGGCTAAACGCATGGTGGAGCTAGACGAGCAATTGTCTCAGATTGTTAAGCCGTACCGGGACGCATTGGAAGTACCGTCTACAGGTAGCGTGTACAAATGTCTGTCCTCCGAGGCATTCACTAAGGAAGGCTTGAACCCGACCGTTGTCGTGTTTGATGAGCTTCACGCATCACCCACCGACGAACTTTACAACGTCATGAGCCTAGGGTCCGGTACGCGCCGTGACCCAATCCTGATTGCCATCACCACGGCAGGCGTCAAGTCGGACCAGACAGGCCAGGACTCAATCTGCTACCGGCTGTATCAGCAGGGCGTACGGGTAGCGCGCGGCGAGGATGACGACCCTACGTTTTTCATGGCGTGGTGGGGCGCACCCGAGAATGCGGACTATAAAGATCCCGAAGTACACGCCGCAGCAAACCCCGGGTATGACGACCTGATCGATCCCGAGGATTTCGCCGCGGTGCTTAAGCGTGTCTCAGAAAACGACTTCCGGACGAAGAGGCTGAATCAATGGGTATCTGCGACACAGGCATGGTTGCCACAAGGCGCATGGAATGACTGCCGCAATCCTGATAGGGAGTTTGTGGTTCCTAACGCTGGGGTTGTGCTTGGTTTTGATGGCAGTCGCACGGGCGACGCTACAGCTCTCGTCGCCGTCACCGTCGAAACCGAGCCACAGATCAAGGTCCTTGGTCTATGGGAAAAGCCCCGAGACGCAGAAGAGTGGAAAGTGCCACGCGGTCAGGTAAAGGATGTTATCCGCCAGGCTTGCCGGGACATGCTTGTGCGTGAGATAGCGTGGGACGAATTTCTCTGGCTTGACTCCGCTGAAGAGTTGGAAGAGGAAGGTTTGCCGGTAGTCACTTTCCCGCAGACGCTTCAGCGCATGGGACCAGCGACGCAGCGTTTTTACGAAATGGTCACCACTCACAAGATCAGTCATGACGGAGACCCACGGCTAGCGCGTCACCTGGGAAACGCCCAGCTTAAGACGGACACACGCGGGGCTAGGCTGGCTAAGGATGCCAAGACCAGCCCGCGCAAGATTGACCTCGCTGTCGCGGCGGTTATGGCTGTGGATCGCGCGGGGTACTACCTGACGGCTCCGACGATTAGCGATTACCGCTGGAAAGACCAGGCCGGAGTGGAGCATAAGATGCCGATTGAAGATCTTGGGTGCGTGTGGTAATTAAGAGGCAAAGTGCCATACAAAAGTAAGATTGATCAGAAGTCTTGGACTGAGCGAAATCCGACCTATGCTAGAGACATGCAACTTAGGCGAACCTACGGGATAACCCTAAGTGATTACAACGATTTGCTATCTGTTCAAAATGGCGTTTGCGCACTGTGCGGGAAAGCACCGAAGCCAGATGCAAAGCGTAATCAGAAAATTCTACACGTGGACCACAAACATGATACCGGTAAGGTTCGCGGACTGCTTTGCAGTAATTGCAATCGTGGCCTAGGCATGCTGGGAGACGATCCCGTACTACTCGCACGGGCATCGCAATATGTGACGGATGGGAGGTGATTGCGGATGTCAATTTTTAGCAAATTCCGCCCAGGTTATAAGAGCGAGAACCGAGACGCTTTCGGTTCAGCTTCTTATAACCCGTTAGTCGTTCAATAACCCTAGCGTTCCGCTTTCATCCGTAGGTCTCGATTCAGTCTTTGGGGCCCTGAGCCACACTGACAGCGGCGAGTCCGTCACTATCGACACTTCCCTAACCCTGCCGATCGTCTGGCGCTGCATAGGGCTGCTGAGCACTGTCATCGCGGGTTGCCCGATCAGGACCTATAAACTCCCAGGTCGTACCGAGGTTTTTCCGAAGATCTTTGATCGTGGCAACGCTACTATGCAGTACTCACAGTTTGAACTGTGGGAACTTGTAGTGGTTCATCTGTGCCTCTGGGGAAACGCCTACGTCCGTAAGGTCAGGGCCGCTGGCGGCAAGGGGCCGATTGTTGACTTGGTTCCGATCAATCCTGCCCTGGTCAAGGTTAAGCAGGTTGAGGGCAACAAAGTGTTCCTTGTCCATGAGATTGCCCCTGATGGCACTGTGGACCTGAACGCTAAGCCAGAAGTCCTGACCACCTTTGAGGTTATGCACATTCCCGGCCTAGGGTATGACGGACTAGTCGGACTCTCTCCTATTCAGATGGCTAAGCGCACTATCGGAACGGGTATCGCTGGCGACAAGCTAGCGGCCAAGTTCTTTGCTAAGGGCTCTGCCCTGTCCGGGATCATCAATGTCAAGGCTCCGTTGGCTAATCAAGAGCAGGCCGAAAAGATCAGGCAGAGGTGGCAACAGAAGTCTGGCGGGACAGCTCACGCGGGGGAAGTCGCTGTACTGGACGCTGAAACAACTTTCACGCCGCTTACCATTCCCCCGGATTCCCTTCAATTCCTTGAGTCGCGTCGTTGGGAAACCACGGAAGTTGCGCGATGGTTTGGCATTCCCCCACACCTGGTTGGCGACGTGGAAAAGTCTACGTCATGGGGCGCCGGAATTGAACAGCAGAACGTGGGTTTTGTATCTTATACGGTTTCGGGCTGGACTAACCGTATCGAACAACGCGCCACCAGAGAAGTAATCTCCACAAACAAGCAGTATAGCGAGTTTGATCTTGACCGACTACTCCGTGGTGACATGGCCGAACGTTACGCAGCCTACGCTGTTGGCATTCAGTGGGGATGGCTAACACGCAACGAGGCACGTAACAAGGAAAACATGAACTCGATAGACGGACTAGACGAGCCTTTGACGCCACTGAATATGGCTGCTGGCCCGGCCATGCCCGTCCCGGGTGAACCTAATGCGGTACCAATGGGCCCGGCCGGTGGAAAACTGCCAGGCAAGGGCGTATCCGATCCCAATGAAGGCGCGGCATAAACAATGGCTACAGAACGACACATTGAGCGGCGCTTCGTTACCAAGGATGCCGCGCCTACCGTTGAGGGGCGTCACCTGTCCGGCCAGTTCGCGCCTTTCAACTCCGTCACCACTATTGGCTCTGCCCCTTGGGGATTCAGGGAAAAGATCGCCCCGGGGGCTTTTAAAAAGTCAATCAATGACGGGGACGTTGTTCTGCTGGACAACCACGACACAGCCAAGCCTCTGGCACGCAAATCCGCCGGTACGCTGCGTGTAGCCGAAGGGGCTAACGGTGGGTCGTACGACGCTGAGCCGTCGAATACGTCGTATGCCAATGACGCTATCGAGAATATCCGCACAGGCAACTACGGCGGATGCTCCTTTGGTTTTGAGGTTATCCGGGATTCCTGGGAAGCAGGCACGGGTGACGATATGGACCTTCGCACCCTACACGAAGTCAAGCTACACGAAATTTCGGTTGTAACATTCCCTGCGTATAGCGATACAAACTCAAGCGTACGCGATGCCGTGTCTACGGCAATGGATGCCCGTAAAGTATACTTCGCTAAACAAGGGGTTGACGTGGATAAGCAGGAAGAGCCCCCGACCCCTGAATTGCGCGAGGTTACCGGGTACATTATTGACGGTAAAATTTATGCCCCCGAAGATGTCACCGTGGTTAGGTCCGCTGACATCGCCCCCAATACTTCCGAGGTTGAAACCCCGGAAACTCCCGCGCCGTCCGAGGCAGACACCCGGGAAGATGACATCAGGATGAATGCACTCTACGCTGCGCGTCTGCGCATGCTGAGCCGCGACTAATCCCGATCCGTCGTTTTATCCGAGTCTACAAAAAAGGTTGCCAACAATGGCTAAGGACTTTAAGCGCGAACTTGAAATCAAGACGGAGCGTGCAGAGATTTTCTCTGGCATGTCCGCAATTATGGATAAGGTCAACACCGAGAATCGCTCCCTGACTGTGGAGGAGCGTACCGAGTTTGACACCCGCGAAGCTAAGCTTACTGAGCTTGACGCAGATCTCGACCGCGTTGTCAAGTACAACCGGCGCGAGGATGAGCGCGAGAGTTACGGCGCGACTAAGAACGTCTCCCGCGATGAGCTTGAGTCTGGTACGGACGCTTACACGCGTGCCTATACCAACTGGTTTAAGCGCGGAGAGCGCGGACTGTCCGAGGCAGACAGCATTCTCCTCCGTGATGCTGGCCCGCTGGGTACCACGGCCGGTACGGCAGCTGGTGACGGTGGATACCTGGTCCCCCAGGGCTTTTGGCATAACCTCCAGATCGCGCTGAAGGCATACGGCGGCATCCTGAGTCTGTGTAAGGTTGTGCCTACGGACACCGGTAACCCGATGCCATGGCCGACCGTTGACCCGACTTCTATTGTCGGTTCTTACATCACAGAGAATACACAGCTTGGTAGCCAGGACTTCAGTTTCGGCCAGGGCATGCTTAACGCGTGGACTATCACGTCCAACGTGATTCTGGCATCGCTGCAGATCATCAACGACTCTGCGTTTGACGTGGACTCGTTCGTGTCTGACCGGATTGGTGAGAGCATTGGCCGTAAGGTCGCTGCTGAGTTGATCACTGGCTCCGGCACGTCCGCGCTGCTGGGCGTGCAGACCGCGCTTGCCGCGGTTACTGGCTCTGGCGTTGGTCTTGGTGGCATTTACGCCGCGCCGACGGAGAGCATTCGCTTCCTGGCAGACGGTGGCTCCGCTAGCACCAAGCTGGCACAGGCCGTCCCCTCGTTCGCGGACATCCTGGCTATGGTTGAGTATGTTGACCCGGCCTACCGCGCTATGGGCAACTGTAAGTTCGTATTCAGCTCGGCTACCCTGTCTAATCTGCGCAAGCAGACGGACGCTTATGGGCATCCTCTGTGGAATCCGAATGTCCAGGTTGGCGGGCAAGACGATCTGTACGGCTACAGCTACCAGATTGACCAGAACGCTGGAGGCGTCTCTACTTCTGCCTCTACCGTTGGTGGAGTTCTGTTTGGTGACTTCTCACGCGCGATGGTTGTGCGTCAGGTGAACCAGGCTGGCACCATGCGGCTCACGGAGCGTTACGCGGATTACCTTCAGGTCGGTTATCTGGGCTACGTCCGCATGGACGCGCGCTCTAACGACCTGCGCGCAGCGGTGGTTTACAAGTCACCTGCCGCGTAAGCGGTCCGTTCGATCACTCCCGGGTAAGCCGCCTCACTTGCCCGGGAGGTAGTCCAGAGGCACAAGCTAGAAGCTGGGGGTATGTCCGTGAGCATCGTTCTAATAACCGATGTCTGGGCGTACCTCCAGTTTCCAGCGTCCCCCAGCGCTGGCCAGCTAGTCATCATGCAACAGATGATTGACGCCGCCGCTGAAGTCATCCGCATGGAATGCGGTGACGTTTTCCCCGCGGAGTACGATGAGTACCATAGCGGAGGAGACCTTAGCGTCTGGGCTTACCATTCCCCCATTCTCAGCGTACAAAAAGTTGAGGAAGGCTGGGGGTGGATTAACTACAATCTTGATTTCGTGGAAGTAAACTCCAATCCCGCGGGAAGCATGTTCGCTTACTCGCTTGACTCCGCTGAAGCCGGAATGATAACACGGCGTTCTGCTGGTAACGTGGCTATTCCGTTTATCCCGGGTGAGGACAATATCCGCGTGACGTATATCGCTGGTAGGGCCGTTACTCCGCCGGTTATTTATCTGGCCGTCCTAGAGCTAGTTAACCACTGGTGGCAGAACTCGCAGCAAAGGAACATTGGCGTCAACGGTGGACAGTATGACTCCGTTGGGGATACTGAATTTACCCGTGCTACTGGACTCACTTCGATTAACCAAGGAGTGCCTTACCGCATTCTTGAAATGATCAAGCCCTACCG
>OCZU010002431.1_pt1 | contig 11894 bp, 8 predicted proteins | sample 1539001 | NCBI WGS metagenome assembly OCZU01 (sample SAMEA3539306, study PRJEB22396) | soil metagenome | biome: tundra; feature: field; material: soil | place: USA | collected 2010-05 | depth 0.15 m
GTCTGCGGATGTCGGCCACGGACTCCGACTGGTCGGCGGGGGACGGTCCCTCCGTTGAAGGACCGCTGGCGTCGCTGATCCTCGTCATGGCGGGACGCCAGGCACCGCTGAAGGACCTGTCGGGTGAGGGAACGCAAACCCTCCGGGCGCGTTTGTAGCTGCGGCGGCGCGCTGGCTCGGAGCGACGCGATGAGCTAGCGGACTCGAATCCCGTATCTATCATTAGTCAGGACCATGCCGGAACGAACATCATAGATTCTCTGAGGCAAGGACACAGCCATGGCTTACATCCCCCCGCCGGTTCCCGGTGCGCCGGCTCCGGCCAGTCGCAGCCTCGGTCTGGCGATCGCGGCCGGCGCGGGCGTCGCGATCGCCTGCGCCTTCGTAGCGGGCCTGATCACAGGCTTGACCAACAGCCAGCTCGCCTATGCGGCAGTCCTCCTCGGGCTTCTGGTCGGTCTGGCCATCCGCCAGATCAGGCGGGACCCGCAGGCGGCCATCGCAGGCGGGATCATATCGCTGGCTGGGGGTGCCCTTGCGAGCCTGATCGGCCTGACCGTTCGCTTGGTGAAGGTCGGCCAGATCCCGCTGTCCATCGTCCTGGCGCACATATCGACGGTGATCCGCGCCGTTCCGCACTTCATCGGCGCGTTCGGATTCTTGTGCTGGGCGCTGGCCGCTTATGTTGGCTGGGCCACCGCCGCAGGTCGCGGGAGGCGAACCCGTGCCATGCGCACACGCGGAAGAAAAGCGGCCACCGCCCAGGGCCAGCAGCCTTATGGCACGATGCCGGGTCAGCAGCCTTACGGCGCCATGCCGGATCAGCAGCCCTATGGCACGGGGTACGGCCACCAGCCATATGGCACCCCACAGCCCCAGCAGCCGTACGGCGCCGGGTTCGGTCAGCAGCAGCCATATGGCACCGGGGACGGCCAGGTCCAGCAGCCATGGGGCCCGCCGAGCACGGAGCCAGGTTACGCAGGTCCTGGTTTCGCCGTCCCGTCCAGCCAGCCGCCCACTATTCCGAAGGATCAGCAGCCCGGGTAACTCCGGATCAGTCCGGGGCCGCCGCGGGCTGCAGCGTGGTCACCGCGAGCCTGCGGGCGGGGATTAGCAGTCCCGCGACCGCGCAGCAGACCAGGAACACGGCCGCCATCGCGAACGTCCTGGTGAAGCCTGACAACGCTGGCAGGCCGCGCACCGTGCTGGCGACGATGAACGTGGCCGAGAGCTGGCCACCCAACGCGCCGCCGAGCGTGCGGAGCACCGTGTTCATCCCGGTGGCGGCGCCGGTCTGGTACGCCGGGACGGCCTGCACGATCAGATTGCCGAGGGCGGCAAACGCCAGCCCGATCCCGACTCCGAGCAGCGCCGAGCTGAGCAGCATGTCGTACGGATGCCGACTGGTGATCGTCAGCCAGCCGCAGGCAGCGGCGCTCACGGCCGCGCCAGCCACCAGCGCCCGCCGTGAGCTGAAGCGCCGCTCGACCCGGCCAGCCACCGAGCCGAGCACGCTCATGCCGACCGCGCACGGCAGCAGGTACAGGCCCGCCGCCACGACCGACGCTCCGTAGCCGAAGCCGGTGCTCTTGGGAAGCTGGGCGAACTGCGGAAGCAGCAGGAACCAGGCGTACAGTCCTGCGCCGACGAGGAAGGCCGCCAGGTTCGCCGTCCACACCCCGCGGATTCGCATCATCGTCATATCTATCAGGGGATTACGGCTATGCAATTCCACGCCGATCCACACCCCGCAGACCGCCAGGCCAAATACCAGGAGTGCCACGGTAGGCGGGCCGGTCCAGCCCCAGACCGTAGCCTGGGCGATCGCGATGAGCACGCAGGACATGCCAGTGGTCATCAGCGCAGCCGCTGCCCAGTTGAGCCGGCCAGCCGAGCGAACCCGCGATTCGGGGATCCAGCGCCAGGTGCACGCAGCAGCTACGACCATGGCCGGCAGCGGAATCCAGAACAGCCACTGCCAGCTCAGATGCTCGTCGATCAGCCCGCCGGCCACCAGCCCGAAGCCGCCGCCGACGCCGAGAGTGGCTGACATCAGCCCGATGCTCCCCGGGACCCGGTCAGCCGGGAATTCGTCGCGGATGATCGAGAACGCCAGCGGGAAGATGCCGCCGCCTATGCCCTGGATGATACGGGCCGCGATCAGGACCGGCAGCGAACCGGACAGGCCGCCGAGCACCGTTCCGGCGGTGAGCACCAGGAGAGTCCACACCAGCAGCCGCTGCTTGCCGTACATGTCGCCGAGCTTGCCGATGATCGCCGTGCCAACTGAGGCAGAGAGCAGGAACCCGGTCAGCAGCCAGGTGATCCCCGTTTCGCTGGCATGCAAGTCGTTCCGGATCGTCGGGAGGGCCGGGATCACCGCGGAACTCAACGCCGCATATGCCAGGGCCGCGAGCGACAGCACGGCGAGTATTACGCCTGGGCGAACGCGCTGCGCTTCGCCCGGTCCTGGCATCCAGCCACTGTAACTGAACGGCTACACGGGTGGCGGAACGGACGATCTCGCCGCTGGGGGCAATCCCCCAGCGCAAGATGGGCGGTAGCTGGCTGCCGATAGCCAGTGCTCGTCCGTAGCGTGGTCGCCATGATGCACATCAACCGGCTTGCGTCCGCGTTCGTCATTGCCGTGTCCGCTGGCGCTCTGCTGGCAGCTGGATGCGCTTCGGCGGCGACCAAGGCCCCGGCGGCCGGCGGCAGGTCCGAAGCCAGGACTACGGCGGCTGGCGGCACGGTGCATTTCATCGGCTACAGCCTGAACAGCGACGGGCCGGATTTCACGGTGATCCTGACCGGAGCGATCGGCGATTACGGACCGGCGGTAACTGTTCACCCGAATGGCACGGTTGATCCGGAGCACACCAGCGAGCTAAGGCTGGGCCTGAAGAAGGGCTCGTTCCGGCTCAACATCGCGAGCCTCGACAAGAGAATCGTCAGCATTAGCAGCCACTGGCCATCGACACCGACGTGCTCGTTCCACCTGAGCGTCTCAGACGCGACGCCGATCGTGGCAGGCTCGGGCACCGGTGCGTACCGGGGGATTGGCGGGAGTGTCAATATGACCGTCACGATCGACGAGGGCGATGTGACGCCGTGTCCCACCGGCACGAGCGGGTTTCTCTCGCAGCTCATCTTCCTGGTCGGCTCGGGCACGCTGTCGTTCGGTTAGCCAGAGAGGCCCACTCGATGACCAGGCCAGCCAGGTGGCGAAAGTCCGCTTCGCGGGACGGTGCCTACCCTTGGCATGTGGCAATCGAGTTCACCTGGCTGCGTGATCACCCGATTGCGGCGGACTGGGCACTTGCGGTGGCGCTTGCCGCGTTCAGCGGGAGCGAGAGCGGCTCAGTCGTCGTTGTCAGCGTGCTGCTCGCCGTCACGGTGGTACCGCGCCGGCGCTACCCGGTGGCGGCGTTCACGGTGGCGGCGACGCTGGGGACCGCGCAGGTCGCGCTCGGCCTTCAGCCCAGCATGGCCGACCTGGCGATCGTGGTGCTGCTGTACACCATGGCCGCGACCAGGCCGCGGCGGATATCAATCGCGGGCCTGGCGGTCTGCCTGCTCGGCTCCGGCGTAGCCATCGTCCGCTGGGCACATGTCTACCCGGGCCCGCTGCTCGCCCTGGTGGCCGGGATCGGCGGCCTGGCTGTGACCGCCTGGGTACTGGGCGACTCCATGGCCTTGCGGCACGCCCACTACGCCTCGCTTGAGGAACGCGCCGCACGGCTGGAAGCCGAGCGTGACGCGCAGGCTCGGATCGCCGCAGCGGCCGAGCAAGGCCGCGAGCTGCAGGAGCGACGCGCCCGCGCAGTCGACGAGTCGGCGGCCAGGCTCCGCCGGATCGAGCGGGACCTGCATGACGGGGCGCAGGTCCGGCTGACCGCACTTGCCATGACCCTTGGAGAGATCAAGGAGAACCTCGACGCTGCCAGCAGCGGTACGGACGACGGTGGCCGCACCCGGGTGCTCATCGGCGCGGCCCACCGGAACGCCAAGGAAACGCTGGCTGAGTTGCGGGACCTCGCCCGTGGCATTCACCCGCCGGCGCTCGACCGCGGCCTTGGCGTGGCACTGTCCGCCCTGGCGGAGACCAGCGCGATCCCGGCCAGACTCAGGGCCAGCATCGCCGAACGACCCTCGCCCGCGATCGAGGCCATCGCCTACTTCTGCGCGGCCGAACTGCTCGCCAACGTGGCCAAGCACAGCGGAGCGGGCCGCGCCGATATCAGCGTCAGTGATCGCGACGGGGGACTGCGGATGACCGTGGCCGACGACGGCGCCGGCCTGGCCCGACTTGCGCCCGGCGGCGGCCTCGCCGGGCTGCTCGAACGGGTGCAGACGGTCGACGGGCGGCTCGGCATCAGCCCGCCCGGCGGGCCGACCATCATCACGGTCGAGCTGCCAGGCCACGCATGATGCCCCTGCGGCTGCGCGTCGTGATCGCCGAGGACGCCGCGATCATGCGGGACGGGCTCACGCAGACCCTCACCCGCCGCGGTCTTGACGTCGTGGCCGCGGTGGCCGACGCCGCCTCGCTCCTGTCTGCTGTCGGCCAACTGCTGTCCGACCTGGCCATCATCGACGTCCGCATGCCGCCAAGTCACACCGACGAAGGACTGCGGGCCGCCTGCGCGATCCGCCAGGACCATCCCGCAGTCGGTGTGCTCGTCTTCTCCCAGTACATCGAGACCTACGCCGCCGCCGAGCTTCTTGCCGGCGCCCCAGGCGGCGTCGGCTACCTGCTCAAAGACCGCGTCGCTGACGTCAGCGACTTCATCGACGCCATCACCCAGGTCGCCCAGGGCGGCACCGTACTCGACCCCGAAGTCGTCCGCCAGCTCCTCCGCGCCAGCCGCCGGACCGGCTCCTTGGCCACCCTCACCCGACGCGAACGGGACGTGCTCGCGCTGATGGCCCAGGGCCGCTCCAACGCCGCCATTGCCGGCACGCTCACCATCTCTCCCGGAGTCGTGGAAAAACACATCGCCAGCGTCTTCGCCAAGCTCGGGCTCGCGCCCTCCGACAACGACAACCGCAGGGTCATCGCCGCCATCAAGTACCTGGAGCCCTGACTTCCGGCTGCACGATCCCGCTCTCGTCCGCTCCGCTCAGCCTGGTGCCGGTTGGTCATCTTGACTTCATCGCGTCGCCATATGACGGGCCTGGCGTTCGTCGGCGGTCCAGCCCATACTGAGCTTCATGCTGACACGTCGAACCTTTATGCAGCTAATGGGCGCATCCGCCGGCGCAGCGATCACCGGCTCGGAGTTCCTGTCACAAACAGCCGCCAGCGCAGCTATAGCGCGGTTCCCGCACGGCTCGGCCGGGGTCGAGCATGTGGTGATCCTCATGATGGAAAACCGGTCGTTCGATCATTTCCTCAGCTGGCTACCGGGTGCCGATGGCCGCCACGACATGACCTACCTGTCCACGGACGGCAATGTGTATCCCAACTACCCGCTGGCTCCCGACTTCCAGGGCTGCGGGTACAGCGACCCGGACCACAGCTGGGAAGGCTTCCTGGTCCAGCACAACTTCGGCAAGATGGACGGCTTCCTGCAGCGGCCCACCGCCCCCGAGCCGAACCCTGGCGTGACGCTGGCCAGGGCCAACACCTTCCCGGCCGGCTACTACACGAACTTCGAGCACGACCGTGATCACGGTCATCGTCGCAAGGCCGTGCCCGACTTGCCGGTCATCGGAGCGCTGGCCGAGAACTACACCGTCCTGGACAGGTACTTCTGCTCGTTCGCCGGCGAGACGTTCCCGAACCGGTTCTACCAGCACGCGGCCAGGACCGACCGTGACCATAACAGCAACACGATCTCGGCACTGCCGGCTATCTGGGACATGCTCTCGCCGATCCCCAACACCCAGGGCATTCCCACCGGCGGCTACTTCTTCCGTGACCTGCCATTCCTGGCCCTGTGGGGCCTGAAGTACTTCCCGTTCTGGCATCCATTCGCCGATGGCGACACCGACGCGCTCGGGATCCCGGTCAGCACTCTGTCGTTCATCGACACCGTGGCCCAGGGGCTGCTGCCCAACGTGAGCTTCATCGACCCGGCATTCGACGTGGAGGCCACCGGGACCTCGGCCGACGACCATCCGCTGGCCGACATCAGGCTCGGCGAGCGCTTCATCGCCGACACTTACCACGCGCTAGCTAGCGCGGGGTATCTGGACAACACGGTGCTGATGGTCACCTTCGACGAGTGGGGCGGCTTCTTCGACCATGTCCGGCCGCCGCATGCCATCGATGACACGAACCCGGCGGCCGTCGACCACACCGGAGACGGCACCACGCCCACCGACGGCCGGCTGATTCCCGACTACACCCAGCTCGGGTTCCGGGTACCGGCCATCGTGGTGTCCAACCTCGCCCGCGGCCGGGTGGTTCACGACGGCCCGTTCGAGCACACGTCCACGCTGAAGCTGATCGAGTCCACCTTCGGGCTGCCGTCACTGACCGCTCGCGACGCTAATGCCAGGAACCTTGGCGAGGCCCTGCATCACGAGCCGCGCCGCGGCGTCCCCGACGGCACCATCCCGACCAGCGCGCAGGTTCCTGGCCCGGCCAGTGACGCCGCCGCCGTCTGCAGCGCCACCAGCGTCCAGTCGGTCTCGCCGGAGCCGAGGCACCACGGCGAGCACCCGGCAACCGCTCCCGAGCTGTTCAAGTCCGGGGTGCCGACCGGCTCGGGAATGGTCGGATTCGGCCGCCAGTACAAGAAACGCCAGGACGGGTAGGGTTGCGGGACCGGCTAGGCCACCTAGGTTGGACCTATCCAGGGGTCCGGGCTGACCTCTCGCGGCGAGGTTCTGCGCCTGCGGGGGGTCGGCGGAGGTGTGGAGGTCACCGCTGTCCACCGACTACCAGAAGATTCGTGCCGAAAATATTGACCGTTACGGCTGGGATACCGCCGTGCTGGACCTGCTCGGTCAGCTCTACAGCGAGCGCACGCATTTCATCTTCGAGCTCCTCGCCAATGCCGAGGACGCGGGCGCCACTGAGCTGACCTTCGAGCTCTTCGAAGATCGCCTGGAGGTGCGGCACGACGGCCGCCCGTTCACCGAAGCCGACGTCCGTGGCGTCTGCGGGGTCGGCAACAGTGCGAAGGCCGACGACCTGACGAAGATCGGCAAGTTCGGCATCGGCTTCAAATCGGTCTACGCGTACACCAGGACGCCCCATATCTACAGCTCCGGCGAGTGCTTCCGGATTGAGAACTACGTCCGGCCGTTCCCGGCGGACGCGGCCGACCAGCGCCAGGACGAGACTCTCTTTGTCTTCCCGTTCGATCATGACAGCGTTCCAGCCGCGCTCGCCGTCGCGGAAATCGCCGCAGCCCTGAATCAGCTCGAAGCCGGCGTGCTGCTGTTCCTCACCAGCGTCCGGCGCGTGCAGACCTCCGGCACTCAGATCGCTGGCTCCGATCTTGACCGATCCAGCGTCAGCCGCACTAGCTCAAGCAGGCATGTGACGCTGGCGAACCGGCGTGGTCACGCGAGCCAGGAGTGGTTCGTCTGGCATCGCCAGCTCGGCGGTCTCGGCCACCCGGGCCACCAGGTCGAGGTGGCCTTCGGCGTATCCGCGGCGAACGGTGCACGCCAGCTCGTCAGATGCGACGCCTCCCCGCTTGTCGTCTCCTTCCCGACCCAGAAGGAAACCTTCCTCGGATTCCTGATCCAGGGGCCATACCGGACAACGCCAGCGCGTGACAACGTCCCGCCCGACGACCCGTCGAACCAGGCGCTCGTGCGCGAGACAGCCGCGCTGCTCGCCGATGTCCTCACCGAGCTCCGGCGTGAGGACCTGCTCACGGTCGATGTCCTCCAGGCGCTGCCGCTGGACCCCACTCGGTTCGCACCTGGCACGATGTTCGCGCCCATCTTCGACACGGTGCGGACGGCGCTGGCCCAGGAGCAGTTCATTCCCCTGGCCGGCGGTGGCTACGGCTCGGCCGGCGACCTGTTGCTCGCTCACGGCACGGGGGTGAGCGAGCTTCTTCGTCCAGCTCAGCTTGGTGCCCTCCACGGCCACGGTCAGCCGCTCGCCTTCGCGCACGAGTCGATCACTGCGAGCCGAACGCCCGATCTCTGGCAGTATCTCCGCGGTGAGATCGGCATCGACGAGGTCACGCCGGAGGCCGTCGTCGGGCTGGTTACCAGCGCATTCCTGCAGGCCCAGTCTGATGACTGGATGGCGAGGTTCTATTCGTTCCTCTATCAGTATTCCGCGCTCTGGCGGGAGCCCAGGGGTCCTGACGAGCAGCCTGGCCTAGCCCGGACAAGGCCGATCATCCGGCTGGAAGACGGCAGTCAGGTAGTGCCGTTTGACTCCGCCGACCGTCCTGCTGTGTACCTGCCGGGTGCCGCGAGGACAGTCCTGCCCACGGTCAAGCGCGCGGTAGCAGACATTCCCGCCGCCCGGCGGTTCCTGGAAGCGCTCGGCTGCACCGAGCCGGACCTGGTCGCGGAGGTGCTCCAGATCATCCTGCCCCGGTACTCCGGGATGGACGTCGCGGACCTGGACGGTGCGCAGCACGACGCTGATCTTGAATGCGTCGCGCTTGCGCTCGCTGAAGCACCCGCTGGCCAGCGGCAGCACCTTATGTCGCAGCTGCGGCAGACCTCATTCCTGGTCGGCGAGAACGCCGCGACCGGCGTGAGCCGCCTGATGACGCCAGCGATGCTGTATGAGCGGACCAAGGAGCTGGAGAGCTACTTCGACGGGAACCCCGACGCCTGGTTCGCCGCCGACGGCTACGGACCGTGGCTCGCTCAGCTGCGCGGCATGGGGGTCCGGGGCGCCGTCACGCCGGATGCGCGCGAGACGAACCAGTCCGGGTACGTCGTCATCGCGGACGAATTCGCCCGGCATGAGCGTGGCCTCGACGGATTCGATCCCGGCGCACAGATCGACGGCCTGGACTTCGCGCTGGGCCATCCGAACCACGCTCGGTCCGAATACGTCTGGAACGTCCTGCTCGTGGCTAACCGGCACCTAGTGGCCGGAGTGGTCGAGAGATCGGCCCGCGAGGCGTTCGTAGACTCCAGCCGGGCGACGGAACAGTCGGCGATAGGTATCGCGGCGACGACACTGCCGTGGCTGCCCGGCCCGAATGGAACGTTCTGCCAGCCAGCCGAGCTCAGGCCGCAGGACCTTCCGCCGACCTACCAGCGGGACGAGGAGCTCGCCAGCGCGCTCGGCATGGTCCAGTCGCCGGTCGAGGAAGCGAGCCGTCAGCTCGGGATTCCGGTGGCTGTCCTGCGCGGCCTGAGCGAGCACCCAGATCTGCTGGCGACGATAGAGCAAGAGCTCAGGATCCGCGGTCAGTCCTGACGTAGGTCAGGCCGAAGTCGTGCTTCCGCTCTCTGGGGCGTGGCCAATCGCGGTCATGACCTCTCGCGCGGCGCGCGCGACCAGAGGATCAGGATCCTCGGCGAGGCGCTCAGCCAGACTAGTAGCGACCGCGTCTGGCCTGACCGCGGCAACGTCGAGCAGTGCCTGCGCCACGGCGTACCTGTCCTGCGGCTCGGCGCTGGCGCTCAGCGATTCGAAGATCACGTAGGCATCGGGTCGACTCAGGACCAGCTCTTTCACCGCGGCCATAGCGGGCTCCGCGACGAACCAGTCCTCTCCGCTCGGCCATGCCAGCCGTCCCAGCAGCCCGAGCGGGATGTCCAGCGGCGCCACCGCGACCCGGTCCCTGAGCAGGTTCGCCGCGCAGGATCGCGGCACATACTCGGCGCTTGCCGCGAGTTCCTCGATCATCGTGACCGAGACCAGTGCAGCGTCCAGTCCGGACATCGCCTCGAGCAATGACGCCGCGAGGAGGCTGCGACTGTGTTCGCCGGATTTGACGACCTCACCGTGCAGCGCGCGGACGATCCACAGGCGCCGGGCCTCGCCCCGATCACGGAGCAGCCGGTAGACCCGACGCCGAGCCTCCGCACGGTCGCCAGGATGCAGGTCAGTGAACAGCGCGTCCAGATCGCCCGCCGCGTCCGCATCGGTGGCACCAGGCTGTGCTGGCGGACCCAGCGGCGCCGGCACGAACTCCCACTCCTGCAGTTGCTTCAAGATGGCCTCTGCCGCGCCGGCTGGCCGGGTGATGTCGAGCTGGTCGCAGCTCGGATGGACGCTGCTCGGCAGGAGCACGCCTGGCGACGCCAGGATCTGGGAGTGGTCCCGAAGGTGCGGTCGGGCCGCGGCTAGCGCGATCTCCTCGATGATGTTCGCCTGAGGGAAGCGCGTGCCGTCGCTGAGCTCGTGATCGGCCGTGCAGAGGGCAACGAACGCCGATGATGCGTTGAGGTAGGACTCGACCTTGGCTTCAACGCTCTGACCCGCGCCCGGCAGCGGCGGCTCATCACTCACGACGATGCCATGCATCCCGTGCTCGGCCAGCGCGTCGCGGACTGGCCACGCGACCGCGTGCTTGAACTTCTCTGAACACGACAAGAAGATCGCAACTTGTCCGCGGAGCATGCCGGATCACCCCTTCATGCCGGATCACCCCTTGCGGTATTCTTCCAGTCCGGTTGCGTCGGATGCATGCATTTGCCGCATGCCGCGCAGCCTGACCTGGCAGTCCGCCCCACCCGCCCCGGCGTAGCCCCGCCCGGCTAGCCGGGGCGCGCTCGCAGCGGAGACCGCAGGTTACGATGCCGCGATCCGCTGACGGATGATCAGTTCCGGAGGCTGTCGATCCCCAGTGTCACACCTGACCAGGCCCGCCGAAGGCTAGCTGGCGGAAGGAACAGCATCCCGCCGTCCGAGCCGGCCGGTTTCGGTTGCCGTGCGCCCTTGCTCGTTCCGGTCGCCGGGCTCAACGCGCTGACCTGGCCGCCTGACCGGTGCCAGCTGCTGCTCATGTGCCTATGCCCCGAGGCATAGGCGGGCCGGGAGAGTGCGGCCCTGAGGCAGATGTCCGCGGGCGCCGGCGCCCGTAGCGTCCTGATCATCGGCAACGACTGGTGAAAGGACTAAAAATGATTGAAATTGATGGCTTGACCAAACGGTACGGGGACAAGGTCGCGGTCGACGGACTGAGCTTCGTGGTGGAACCGGGCGTGGTCACCGGATTCCTCGGCCCGAATGGGGCCGGGAAGTCCACGACGATGCGCGTGATCGCCGGACTGGACCGGCCTACCAGCGGGACGGTGCGCGTCAACGGCAAGCACTATCCCGGCTGCGCTGCCCCGATGGCCGAGCTGGGCATCCTGCTGGACGCGCGGTCCGTCCATCCCGGGCTGTCGGCCCGCGGCAATCTGCTGGCACTTGCCCGGACGGCAGGCATCGGGCGCCGCCGGGTGGATGAGGTGATCGAGCTGGCCGGGCTGGCGGATGTCGCCGGCGCGCGGGCCGGCGGCTTCTCGCTCGGCATGGGGCAGCGCCTGGGCGTAGCCGCCGCGCTCCTGGGCGGCCCGCAGACCGTAGTGCTGGACGAGCCGGTGAACGGCCTTGACCCGGACGGAGTCCGCTGGATCCGGCTGCTGCTCAGATCGCTGGCCGACGAGGGCCGGACTGTCTTCGTGTCCTCGCACCTGATGAGCGAGATGGCTCAGACGGCCACCCGGCTGGTCATCATCGGGCGCGGCAAGCTGATCGCGCAGACGAGCGTCGAGGACTTCATCGGCCACGCGGCCGCCGGCGATGTGCTGGTGCGCACGCCGGACACCGCGGGCCTGAGCAAGGCGCTCGCCGGCCCGGATGTCACCGTGACCGGCGACGGCACGGACGTCCTGCGCGTGCGCGGTCTGAGCGCCGAGCAGGTTGGGACGGCGGCCTGGCGGGAGCACCTGCCGATATTCGAACTCATGCCCGCGAGGGCTTCGCTGGAGGAGGCATTCACTTCATTCCCGACGATCCG
>OCZU010002432.1_pt1 | contig 11892 bp, 10 predicted proteins | sample 1539001 | NCBI WGS metagenome assembly OCZU01 (sample SAMEA3539306, study PRJEB22396) | soil metagenome | biome: tundra; feature: field; material: soil | place: USA | collected 2010-05 | depth 0.15 m
GGTGCTCATCGGCGTTCGTCCCTCCTATCGCTCACGTGCAGCGCTGTGTCCCTACCTGACCTGGCCCGCCCGCCCAGCCGCGTCATGCGGCGGCCCGCACGCGTTCAGCGGCCCGCAGCCTGGCCGACGCCGCGCGTGGATTGACGGCAAGCTCTGGCTCGGCTGGCCGCTCCGCGCCCGAGGTCAGCAGCCGGAACCGCGGCCTGCTGGCCGGCAGGAGCACGGGCAGCCCTGGTGGCGTGCTGTCGATCACCTGCGGGGCCAGCACCCGCTTGACGATCCGGTCCTCAAGCGACTGATAGGCCAGCACGACGATCCGACCGCCCACCGCGACCACGTCCAGTGCCGCGGGCACCGCACGCTGCAAGGTCCCAAGCTCGTCATTCACCTCGATGCGTAGCGCCTGGAAGGTGCGCTTAGCAGGGTTTCCGCCAGTGCGCCGGGCGGGCGCCGGGATCGAGTCGCTGATGATCTCCGCTAGCCGCAGGGTCGAGGTGAGCGGCTCGCGGGCTCGCTCGCGGACGACCGCGTCGGCGATCCGCCGGGCGAAGCGCTCCTCGCCGTACTCCCTCAGCACCCGCGCCAGCTGCGCCGCCGGATAGGTATTGACCACCTCGGCGGCGGTCAGCCGCCTGCCGCGATCCATCCGCATGTCCAGCGGTGCGTCCCGGGAGTAAGAGAATCCCCGGCTCTGGTCATCCAGCTGCGGAGACGACACGCCGAGGTCGAACAGCACACCGTGCACGGTGACCAGGCCGAGATCGGCCAGGATCGCTGGAATCTGGTCGTAGGCCGCCTGTATCAGAGTGACCCGGCTCGCGTCGGGGCCAAGTAGCCGACGGGACTCATCGATGGCGCTCTGGTCGGCGTCGATGCCGACCACTGTCAGTCCGGGGTGATCGGCGAGCAGCGCCCTGCAGTGACCAGCCCGTCCGATGGTGGCATCGACAAGCACCGCGCCCGCTGTCCGCAGTGCCGGGGCGAAGAGCGCCCGAACCCGGTCGAGCATCACTGGCAGGTGCCCGGCTGTCGCCGTGTTCATCGAGTCCCCTCTACCGGTCATCGGTGTCGTCTACCTGCTCGGTGCCCGGCCAGGTCGCCATCCGCGCCGCTGAGATGGGCCTCCGCCTGGCGCCGGGGAAGGGGCGTCAGATGAGCTGGCCGTCTAGCGCGGGTGGAGACCTCGCCGGGCACTGGTGCCGCGGATCGCGGCCCCGGTTACAGAACTCCTGGCAGCACCTCCTGCGATGCGTCAGAGAACGCGTCCTCCTGCTGAACCAGGTACGCATCCCAGGCCGTCGCGTCCCAGATCTCCAGGCGCGTGTTCGCGCCGATCACCACGCAGTCGCGCTGCAGCGTCGCGTACTCGCGCAGCGCGGGCGGGATCGTGATCCGGCCCTGCTTGTCTGGCACCTCGTCCGAGGCGCTGGCGAAGAACACCCGGCTGTAGTCGCGGACCGCCTTCGCCGTCACCGGCGCCGTGCGCAGTGCTTCGGTGATCCGGCCGAACTCCACCTGCGGGAAGACGTAGAGGCAGCGTTCCTGGCCCTTCGTCAGCACCAGTCCGTCCGACAGCTCATCGCGGTACTTCGCGGGGAGGAACAACCGCCCTTTTTCGTCCAGGCGCGGCGTGTGAGTGCCGAGAAACACCGGCCCTCACCTCCCCTGTCCCCCACTACGGCGTGCTGTCGGGCCGCACTCTCCCCACCGCGCACCACTGTACTCCACAATCCACCACCGTCAACGATCGCAGGCCACTAAATCGACGGCTGTCGGCGCGAAACGTGAGGTCAGGAGAGTGGAGCGAAGTGGAGCCGCCCGGCCTGGCGGTGATTCAGAGCGATTCCCGCAGCCACCGCACCCGGCGGATCCGCAACACGCTCTGGTCGCTGTTATGCAGCGATATCAAATCCGTTGTTACATCGAGGCATGGCTACACGTACTGTCTGAACGCACGGAAATGGCGGGCCGCGGGCGGCGCTCCCCGGCAACGGACAACACCTGACAGCCGCGCTGTCAGGGCAAGGAGGATGCGTGTCAGCTGAGGCCGAGCAGGTGGAGCGCACGCTTGACGAACTGATTCCAGTGGCTCACCGGATCACCGAGGTAATCAACACAGTCGTCGTCGGTAAACCAGAAGCGGTCAGGCTCGCGATGACGGTCCTGCTCGCCGAAGGACACGCACTGATCGAAGATGTCCCCGGAGTGGGCAAGACTCTGCTGGCCAAGGCACTCGCGCGGTCCATCGACTGCTCGGTCCGGCGCGTTCAGTTCACACCGGACCTACTGCCAAGCGACATCACCGGGGTGAGCGCGTTCAATCAGGAACTGCGCGAATTCGAGTTCAAGCCAGGCCCGATCTTCGCCAACCTGGTGCTCGGCGACGAGATCAACCGCGCCTCCCCTAAGACCCAGTCAGCCCTGCTGGAGTGCATGGAGGAGCGTCAGGTCACCGTGGATGGCGCTACCCACCCGCTTGAGCCGCCCTTCATGGTGATCGCGACCCAGAATCCGATCGAGATGGAGGGCACCTATCCGCTGCCGGAAGCCCAGCGGGACCGATTCACGGCCAGGATCTCGATCGGCTACCCCGATGCCGAGGCCGAACTCGCGATGCTGGACACGCACGGCTCCAGCTCACCGCTCGATGACCTGCGCCCGGCCGCGCACGCCACTGACGTGATGATGCTGATCGCGGCCGTGCGCCGGGTGCATGTCGCGCCGGCCGTCCGGCAGTACATCATCGACCTGGTCGGCGCGACCAGGACCGATCCCGCGCTGCGGCTGGGCGCCTCGCCCCGGGCGGCGCTGCACCTGCTGCGCGCGAGCCGGGCCTACGCCGCGCTCGAAGACCGCAACTTCGTGATCCCCGACGATGTGCAGACGCTGGCCGGCCCCGTCCTCGCCCACCGGCTGCTGCCTACCGCCGAGGCGGTGGTCAGTCGCGAGCTGCCCGAGCAGGTGCTCACCAGGATCATGAGCCGGGTGCCGCTGCCAGGCCGGTAGATCCACCTGGCGACCTGCACTGGCCGCCGGGCCGCGGCAGCACGTACATTGACAGAGCAGCCAGGAGGAAGGCGCGACGATGGGGTCAGTGCTCGCGTGGTTCACTATCCGCGGGGCGTCATTCCTCGCCGCCGGCGCCGTCGGCGTCCTGGCCGGGCTGGCTCTTGGCCGCAGCTCACTGACCAGCGTCGGCGCGCTGCTGATCTGCCTGCCGGTGTTTTCGGCGCTGACCGCGCGCCGGGCCCGCTATCAGCTCCGCTGCGAGCGCCAGATCAGCCCGTCCCGGGTGGCCCCCGGCCAGTCGGCCGTGGTCACGATCCGGCTGGAGAACACCAGCCGGATATCGACCGGGCTGCTGCTCGCCGAGGACACCATCCCGTTCTCGCTCGGCGCGCGGCCGAGATACGTCCTGAACGGCATCGAACGGGGCGGCTCCCGCGAGGTCAGCTACCAGCTGCGGTCTGACCTGCGCGGCAAGTTCGCGATCGGCCCGCTGCAGATCCGGATCGCCGACGTCTTCGGCCTGGTCGAGCTGACCGCGTCGTTCGCGGTCCAGAGCATGCTGACGGTCACTCCCAAGGTGGTGCAGCTGACCAGCGCGTCCACCACCGGAAGCTGGTCGAGCGACGGGGACGGCAGGACCCGGATGACCGCCGCGGCCGGAGACGACGACGTGATCCCGCGGGCCTACCGCGACGGCGACGAGCTGCGCCGGGTGCACTGGCGGTCCACGGCCAGGTACGGCGAGCTGATGGTGCGACGCGAGGAGCAGCGCTGGCAGGACCGCGCCGTGCTGCTGCTTGACACCAGAAGAAGCGCCCACGCCGGCACCGGCCCGAGCTCATCCTTCGAGTTCGCCATCAGCGCGGCAGCCTCGATCGGCGTCCACCTGGCCCGGGCCGGACTCGATGGCCACCTGCTGACCGACGCCGGACCGGTGGCCGGATCGGCGATGTTCGAAGACGTGCTGCTCGATGCCCTGTCCATGATCACCCAGTCCCGGAACCACAACTTCACCAGGACGACCGCGGCCTTGAGCACGATCGAGGGCGGCCTGCTCGTCTTCATCGGCGGCCGGATGACCGCCGATGCGGCTCGGGAGATCGCGGTGGCCCGCCGAGACGGACGTCAGGGAATCGCGCTGCTGCTCGCCGTCTCTACCTGGGGCGCTCAGCTCGATCCAGACGAACGGCCACCATCAGCGCGCCCGGGCTCCGATCCGGCCAGCCCGGAACCGCCGGACCGGCACTTCGCCGAGACGGCCGGTGCCGAGGCAGTACTGCGAGCCGGCGGCTGGCGAGTGGTCACGATCGGAGCTGCCACGCCGCTGCCCGTCGCCTGGCAGCGGCTGCCCAGGCACGGCAGCGTCAGCGCCCATGGTCAGACTAACTGGAACGGGGTGGCAGCCCGATGAATCACCGCCTGACTCTGGCAGCGGCGGTCGCGGTCCTCCTCGCCTCGTTCTCCGAATATGCCATCGTCAGCGGCGCAGGATGGCTGGTGGCCGGGGCCGGCGCCATCGTCGTGGTGGCCGTGGCAGGCACCGGGACCAGGCTCACCACGGTTCGAGCTGCGGTTGGGGCGACGCTGCTCGCCGTTCTCGTCGCGGTCCCGATGCTCACCGCCTCGTCCCTGTACTGGAAGGCCGCAGGAGCAGCCATCGTGGTGGTGTGCGCCGCGAGCGCGACCCGGCTGCGGTTGCTCGCGCCACTGGCCGGCCTGGTGACCTATCTGGGCGCCCTGCTGATTTACCTCAATGCCGTCTTCGCCGGCCCGGAATCGCTGGCCAAGGTGGTGCCGACGAGCGCGTCGCTGCGGCACCTGCTCCTGCTGGTCCACAATGCGCAGGCACTGACGAAGTACTCGCCGCCGGTGAACGACATCCGCGGCGTGCAGCTGCTGACAGCCGCCAGCATCGGCCTGGCCGCCATCGCCGTCGACTTCCTCGCCGTGCGGCTGCACCGACCGGCCATTGCCGGGCTGCCGCTGCTCGTGCTGATGATGGCGCCGATCACCACCGCGGCCAAGTCAGACGGCCCAGGCAGCATTATCACGTTCCTCTTCGCCGCCGGCGGCTACCTGATCCTACTGTCAGCCGACGGCAGGGAACGACTGCGCGGCTGGGGCCGGGTGGTCACGGTGTGGCATTACTCAGGCGATGACGAGCGGCTCGGCGGTGCTGAGGTCGGCGCGCTGGCTGCCACCGGCCGACGGATCGGCTTCGCCGCCGTAGCGGTTGCCATCGTCGCCCCGCTGCTGCTGCCCAGCCTGAATGTGCACCGGCTATTCAGCGGCTCGGGCCGCGGCTCGACAGTGACTGACGTGCCGCTGCCCAATCCGGTCGACCAACTGCACGGGCTGCTGACCCGGTCGGCCAGCCAGCCGGTGCTTTCGTACCGGACCAGTGCGATCGGCTCCGCGGCACAGTTTCAGCCAGGCTCGCAGTATCTGCCGGTGTATGTGCTCAATTACGACCCCGCTACCACTAGCTGGCGGCTGATCGAGCCCGAGCATGGCACCCAGGTCGGTCCGACGCAGCTCCAGGCCGCGCCGGGAGTGACCCCAGCCACGCCAACTGTGCTCACCCGGACCAAGATCACGCTCGGCTCAGTGAACGGCTACGCCTGGCCGATCTTCTTCCTGCCCGTGCCCTACTCGCCAGACCTGCTGCAAATTACCGGTTCCTGGCTTGAGGCCAGCGACACGCTCATGATCTACTCCGGCAACGTCAACCACTCGAACCTGAGCTACACAGTGACTAGCTCGGCAGCTGATCCGACGCCAGCGACGCTGGCGGCGCCGCAGCAGCTGCCCGCGTCGATCTCGCAGTCCTATCTCGGATTCGACTCAGGCCCGCAGCCGCCGGTCACCAGCCAGCTGCGCGCGCTCGCCGAGAAGATCACCCGCGGCAAGCACAACGCCTACACCCGGGCCGTCGCGCTGGAGAACTGGTTCCTGTCCGGTCGCTTCACCTACAGCCTCAAGTCGACCGTGCCGAACACCCCGGCCGGACTGCTCAGCTTCCTAACCACGAACCGGCGCGGCTTTTGCCAGCAGTTCGCGTTCGCGTTCGCGGTCCTGGCCCGACTGGTAGGGATCCCGTCCAGGGTCGCAATCGGCTACACCGCAGGCCAGCCGGGTCCGCATGGAACCTGGCAGGTGACCACGGCCGATGCGCACGCGTGGCCGGAACTGTATTTCAGCAACGCAGGCTGGATCCGATTCGAGCCCACCCCGGGCGGCAATGACGGCCAGGGCACCGCGGTGCAGCCGGGCTATGTGAGTTCGGCGGCGTCAAGCACCGGTCCCGGCTCGCAGAACCCCCAGCCGGGCGGCAGCCAGTCTCCGGCGCCGTCAACGGGCAAAGGCCGTCACATCCCGCACGTCCAGGTGCCGCCCGTCGGCGCCCTGGCCCCCAGCGCCGGCGTGCCAGATCACCATGGAGCCAGCCTGCTGCCGCTGGTCATCGCCCTCCTCGCATTGATCACGCTGCTGGCTGTGGCGGCACCAAGGACGACCCGGCTGATGGTGCGTCGCAGGCGCTGGCGCACGGCCACCGGGGACGGCGGCCTCGCCCATGCCGCGTGGCTGGAAATCTGCGATGACCTAGAGGACTTCGGGCTGCCGTGCCGGGCGAGCGAGTCGCCGCGGGCAGTGGCCAGGAGAGTGTGCTCAGATACTGAAATTGATGACGCGGCCCGGCAGGCGGTGGGCCGGATCGCCAGCGCCGTGGAGCAGGCGCAGTATGCCCCGGCGCCAACCGCCGTCGGCCCGATCCGCGTGGACGTCGCCATCGTTCGCCGGGAACTCGGACGCAGCTCGGGCATCGGCGTCAGGTGGCGAGCCGGGATGCTGCCGGCTTCGACGCTCGGGCCGCTGCGCAACGCCGTCCGGCAGGCGCTCGGCCTGCTCACCGGCTGGATGCCATCAGGACGAGAGAACTCACCCGCCTGACCGACGGCCAGCTATCCGCCTGACCGGACGGCCAGCTATCCGCCTAGACCGGCGCTAGCTACCTGACTGACCGGCCTCCAGCTACCTGCCGCCACCCTCCTGGCGTCTGCGCCAGCGCTCCTCCAGCCGCTCGCTCAGGCCCGTGCCTGACCGCTTGCGATGCCGCTTCTCCTGGCGGCCACGCCGATCCTTGCTGGCTATCCGGCCGGTGGCTATGCCGTTCATCCTGCGGTAGCTGATAGCCGCCCAGTAACAGGAGGCGAGCATGACCACGAAGCCGACAACGCTGATCGCGATGTAGGTGGACGCGACGCCTACCGGCAGTAGCGCCACACCGACCGCGAAACCGAGCACCGCGTATGCGACCCGGCGCTTGTAGTGCACCTGCGGGTCAGCCGCGCGCACCGCCTTGGCAAACCGCGGGTGTTCGGCATAGAGCGCCTGCTCGATCTGCTCGAGCTGGCGCTGCTCGTGCTCGGAAAGCGGCACGGTGCCTCCCAATAAGTCGCGCTGGCCGCATCGATGGATTCGCCGTACGGCCTTGGCTATCCCCAGAATACGAGCGTCAGGACGTTCTGTGGAAGGGGACAGCCCAGCCGGGTCGCGATATCGGGCTCAGGTTAGGCGGCCGACTGCACTCTGACACCCTGTGCAACGCCACTATCCTGCCATCTGTTCCAGGCTGCCGAGCCAGCGGGCCGACCGGTTCCCGGCATCATGGATCGGCCAGATTCCCGGTGTCGCCCGGCTCGACCAGGGAGCCCGGCCGAACCGCGTCAGCACCGAATCTGCGGGTAATCCGGTCCATCGCACTCTCGGCGTCCCGCCAGGCATCAGCGTGCTCGCCTAGTGCGAGCTGGGTGCCCGTGCCGAGCGCCGGCGTCAGGCCGGTTGCCCGAACCCCGACTAGCCGGAGCAGGGTCCCAGAATCCAGTCCTGAGGCCGCGTAGAGGTCACATGCGGTCGCGTAGATTTTCTGCGCCACGTCGGTCGGCTCAGGCAGCGTTCGCGATCGGGTGATGGTGGTGAAGTCCGCCCGCCGTAGCTTGACGGAAATGGTCCTTGCCGCGCAGCCGGCCGAGCGCAGACCACGCGCCGTTCGCCCCGACAGCCGGAGCAGCTCGCGGCGGATCAGGTCAGCATCGGCGATGTCGTCGGCAAAGGTCTCCTCCGCGCCGATGCTCTTCTCCTGCGTGTCAGGAACCACCTTGCGGTCGTCCCGGCCCCAGGCCAGGGCAGACAGGTGCGCGGCGGACGCCCGGCCCAGCTCTCGCTCCAGCGTCGCCACTGGGACCTGAGCCAGGTCTGCCACGGTGCGCAGGCCGAGCCTGGCCAGCATGGCCCCGGTGCGGTTCCCGACACCCCACAGCGCCGACACGGGCAGCGGATGCAGGAAGTCGAGAACCGCATCGGCCGGGATCACCAGCAGCCCATCAGGCTTGCAGTGCACCGAGGCCAGTTTCGCGACGAACTTACTCGACGCGATGCCGACTGAGCAGGTGATGCTCAGCTGCTCGCGGACTTGCCGCCGGACCAGCTGACCGATTGCTGTTGGCCCACCAAGCCGCCGGATCGCGCCGGAGATATCGAGGAATGCCTCGTCCAGCGACAACGGCTCGACCTCGGGAGTGACCGTCCGAAAGATGGCCATCACCTCACGAGACGCAGCGCTGTACTTTTCATGCCGCGGCGGGACGAAGACTGCCTGCGGGCACAGCCGACGAGCTCGGCTGACCGGCATCGCAGAACGCACCCCGAAGCCACGGGCACGATAGTTGGCCGAGAGCACGACACCTCGGCCGCCAGTGTGGCCCACGATGACCGACTGGTCAGCGATCTCGGGACGATCCCTGATCTCCACGCTGGCGTAGAACGCATCCATGTCTATATGCAGGATGTGACAGCCGGTGTCGTCGATCCCGTCCATCGCGCCTCCCGCCCTGCGGCGCAGACCCTCACCCGACGGTAACGCCAGCTACTGACAGTCCGCCTTAGGCGCCGCAGCCGGCTCTCGCTCGACGTCGCTGCCCGCCTCGACGTCGCTGCCCGCCTCGACCTCGCTGCCCGCCTCGACGTCAGTCCCCGCCTCCACCTCAGTGTCCGCCGCGGCTGAGCCGAGGGACAAGGTCGGCTTGATCTCGAGCAGCCGGGCAAGCAGCCCGTTGACGAACGCGGACGAGGAGTCGGTCGACAGGTCACCGGCGAGCAGCACCGCCTCGCTGATCGCGACCGGATCGGGCACGTCAGCGCACCACAGCAGCTCGTAAGTGCCGATCCGCAGAATGTTCCTGTCCACGGCTGGCATCCGGTCCAGTGCCCAGCCCTGAGAGTACTCGCCGAGTAGCTCATCGATGGCGTCGCGATTCGCCTGAACACCACGGATCAGCTCGGCGGCGTACGGCGATATCGGCGGGTTTGCCTGGCCAGCCCGGTCGTCAAGCAAGATCAGCGGAGACTCGCGCCGCATCTCAGCCTCATACAAGATGTCGAGCGCCCGCTTGCGGGCCTTACCGCGGGCGGACATCGTTGCCTCGTTCCGGCCGTGCCCCGCCCGTCACGCGCGGCCGAGGTAGTCGCCAGTGCGCGTATCCACCCGGATCTTCTCGCCAGTGATGATGAATAGCGGCACCTGGACCTGCGCACCGGTCTCCAGGGTGGCCGGCTTGGTGCCACCGGTAGACCGGTCACCCTGCAGCCCGGGATCGGTCTGGCTGACGGTCAGCTCGACCGCCGCTGGCAGCTCGACATACAGCGGCACGCCCTCGTTGAAGGCCACCGTGACCGTCTGCTCCTCAAGCAGGTAATCAGCGCCACCGCCGACCGCGGCCGCCGGAATCCGCGGCTGATCGTAGTCCTGGGTGTCCATGAACACGAAGTCGTCGCCCTCACGGTAGAGGTACTGCATCTCCCGCTTGTCGACGCTGGCGACGTCAACTCTGACTCCGGCGTTGAACGTCCGGTCAACGACTTTGCCTGACATCACGTTCTTCAGCTTGGTCCGCACGAACGCGCCGCCCTTGCCCGGCTTGACGTGCTGGAACTCCACCACGCTCCAGAGCTGGCCGTCGATGCTGAGGGTCATGCCATTCTTGAGATCATTGGTGGTGACCACGTATGTTGCGTCTCCTGCATGCGGGTGGGACCGCCGCGCCCGGTGCTACAGGACGAGCAGTTCCCTGGTAGTGGTGGTGAGCAGCTGGGCCGATCCTGACGCCCCGGCTCCTGCGCGGACGACGAGCGTGTCCTCAATCCGGACACCGCCCACGCCGGGCAGGTAGATCCCAGGTTCGATCGTGATGGGAACCCGGTCCTGTAGTGTACCGGTCTTCCCGTAGCCGATCGTCGGCGCCTCGTGGATCTCCAGACCAACTCCGTGGCCAAGACCATGCGAGAAATGGTCGCCATGCCCGGCACTGGAGATCATCTCCCTGGCCGTGGCATCCACGCGGTCCACGCCGGCGCCGACCCTCGCGGCCGTGACACCTGCCGCCTGGGCGGCCGCGACCAGCTGGTAGATGTCCCGCTGCCAGGCGGCCGGTGACCCGATCGCGACGGTCCTGGTCATGTCGGCGTGATAACCGCCGAAGCGGGCACCGCAGTCGATCGTCACCAGATCGCCCGCCGCAAAGACACGGCTGCCCGGGACATGGTGCGGGATCGCGCCGTTAGGCCCGCTCGCGACGATGGTGTCAAAGGCGAGAGCCTGCGCACCCAGGTCGATCATCGTCCGCTCAAGGGCGATCGCGAACTGGCGCTCGGTCACCCCAGGCCGCAGCCAGTCAAGCACGGCGGAGAACGCCTCCGCGGTGATCGCGCACGCCCGCGCGAGCAGCTCGATCTCGGCCTCGTCCTTGACCGTCCGCAGTTCCTCGACCACGTCACCGAGCGGAACTAGCCGCAGGCGGCCGCCATCAAGGGCAGCCAGGACCTGATGGCGCTGCACCGTCATCTCGCGGGCTTCGAACGCGAGCGCAGCGTTCCCCCGTGCCAGCGCCAGGCTGGCCAGCGCCGGCTCGATGAACCGCTCGATCGCCAGCTCAAGGTCGCCGCACTCACGGATCGCCGTACCCGCATACCTGGAGTCGGTGGCCAGCACCGCCTGGCCGTCCGCGGGCAGCAGCAGGGCCGCATTAGAACTGACCAGCCCGGTCAGGTAGCGGACATTGACCCCGCTGGTGATCAGCGCCGCATCGGCGCCAGCCGTCGCTATCTGCTGCTGCAGCGCGGCCCGCCGGGCCGCGTGGATCTCGGACATGTCATTACTGTAACGGGCTGCGGCAATCCGCCCGAATGACGTTAGCCGCTGGCAGACTGCGGCCGGTCATCACCCACGATGACGCCGCCGCCGCGGCTCCAGGTCAGATACCGCCAGGACAGGTTGACCAGGGCCGAGATCCGGTTTCGGTTGCCGAGCAGCGTGATCAGGTGCAGCGCTAGCCAGGCGAGCCAGGCCAGCGTGCCGCGCACCCGGATCCGGTTCGGCAGCTCCACCACGGCCGACCGGTGCCCGATGGTCGCCATCGCGCCCTTGTCCTTGTAGCGCAACGGCGTGGTCGGCTGCCCAGCCACCAGCCGCAGGATCTGGCTGGCCGCATGCCTGCCCTCCTGGATCGCAGGCTGCGCGACCTGCGGCAGCGGCTGCCCATCGATGACGGCGAGATCGCCCACAGCGAAGATCCGGTCCTGCCCGACCACCCGCAGATCCGTCCCGGTCCGCAGCCGCCCGCCAGGACCGGTGGCCAGGCCAAGTCCGGCCACCCAGTCGGGAGCAGCGACCCCGGCAGCCCAGACCGTGATGTCGCTGAGCAGGATTTCTCCGTCGACGAGCAGCACCCGGTCCGCCTGCACCTCCTTGATCGCGGTGTCCAGGCGAACGTCGACATCGCGGTCGAGCAGTTCCGCTCGCGCGTAGTCGCGCAGCTTCGGCCGGAA
>OCZU010002433.1_pt1 | contig 11888 bp, 13 predicted proteins | sample 1539001 | NCBI WGS metagenome assembly OCZU01 (sample SAMEA3539306, study PRJEB22396) | soil metagenome | biome: tundra; feature: field; material: soil | place: USA | collected 2010-05 | depth 0.15 m
TGGCGGCGCCGGTTCGCTATGAGCGCGATACGGTCGGGTTGCTGATGGTGTTCGCAACCCAGCCCTTTAATTTTGATGAAGGCGATGTAGCCGTGGTGGAGAGCCTGGCTCATATTGTGGTCTTGAGCATGAGACAGGCGGATGCGGGGTGACGATCGGCTTCAGCAAAGTCAAAGTCAAAGGCGCGGGCGGGGGCGCCCGGTTCTACTTCTTTCGGGGTTTCAGGGATTCCCAATCCATGTCGGTCAGGGCGCGGCCCAGGTTGCTGAATTCACCGGCCCCCTGGAGGAATTCTCCACCGTCCATGCGAATTACTTCTCCGTTGATGTAGGCGGAGCCGTCGCTGATCAGGAATGCGGCCAGGTTCGCGAGCTCTTCCGTCGTGCCGAAGCGGTGCATTGGGTTGCGATCCAGTGCTAATGCCTCCAGTTCAGGACGCGGCAGGACTCGCGAGAACGCGCCTTGCGTGGGAATGGGGCCTGGAGCGATGGCGTTCATGCGGATTCCGCGATTGCCCCACTCGACCGCGAGGCTGCGGGTCAGGGCTTCCACTCCGGCTTTTGAGACGGCCGATGGCACGACGTAGGCCGAGCCTACAGGCGCATACGTTGCGGAAATACTCAGGACAGCGCCAGGGTGAGAGGACTTGAGCCAGCGGCGTCCGCACGACATGGTGGCGTGGAGGGTGCCGAGGAGCACGATGCCGATTACCGAATCGAAGGCGCGCTGGGAAAGCTCCTCGGAGCGGGCTATGAAGTTTCCGGCGGCGTTGTTGACCAGAACGTCGAGCGGGGCGGTTTTCCAGATGGTGTCGATCATCGCTTCGACAGCGTCAAGATTGCGGACGTCACAGGGAAGCGCGTGGATTGGGCCTTTGGTGGAAGTGGAGAGCTCTGCTGCGGTTTGCTCGAGTACCGCTTCGCGACGTCCGCAGATGTAGACTGTGGCGCCGAGCTGGAGGAAACGGTGGGCCATGGCTTTGCCGAGCCCCGTGCCGCCCCCGGTGATGAGGACGCGCTTGTTGTTTAGGAGATCGTCGCGAAACATGTGCTTGCTCTCGATTTCTGAGTCGATGCCGGCGAAACAGCAGGTTCCTCACCGGGCTTTCAGCCCGGTTCGGGATGACAAGATTATGTGAACTGGCCGAACTACAAGATTATATGAAGTGGCCGGAATGACAAGATTATATGAGCTGATCGGAATGACAGATTATATGGGTCGGGGTCGGGAGGCGAGGTCGGAGGCTATCCGGAAGCCGTAGTCGGCGTAGTGGAAGTCGGGAGGGATGCTGGAGCGGGCGGAGCAGCGGGATACTCTTACGTGATGGCGCCAGGAGCCGCCGCGAGAGGACTTGCGCTGGCCTTGGCTGGGGCCGCGGGGATTGCGGTCGGGGGAGACTGAGTAATAGTTGGGATCGTACCAGTCGCTACACCACTCGTGGACGTTGTCGCAAATGTTGTAGAGGCCCAACGCGTTGGGGCCGTAGCGGGCTACGGGCTCGGGCCCGTTCTGCCAGCGAGTGCCATAGTTGGGCAGAAGTTGCGGTGGGTTATTGCCCCAGGGGAAATCGTTCTGGTCGAGATCGCCGCGGGCGGCGCGCTCCCATTCGGCTTCGGTGGGAAGACGGTAGGGACGACCGGTTTGCCCGGCTAACCAGTTGGAGTAGCGGTCGGCGTCAAACCAGGAGACGCCGGTTACGGGCTGCTGGGGATGATTGAAATTCTGGTCTTGCCAGAAGGGCGGCGGGCCTGCCGAGGTGGAGTGCAGGAAGAACGCGTATTCGGCGTTGGTGACTTGGGTGGAGGCGAGGAGGAAGGCATCGGTCCAGACACGGTGGACGGGACGTTCGCAATCCTGACCGGAGGTGGAACCCATGAGGAACCAGGCTTCGGGGATGGAGACGAGACTGGGCTCGGTGAAGGACGCTGTGCCGGGTTGGGAGTGCGAATGAGCGGTTGCCATGGTCCGTGGTGGTGCAGCGAGCTAAACGTGATAAGGAAGCGAGGCCTAACGCGCGATTATTGCATCGCAAAGAACGCGATGCGTCGCGCGGCTCGCCCGGGTCCTTCGGCGGGCAAAAAGCGCCTCTCAGGATGACAAGCGAATCTTGACGGGTTAAAGTTTAGCAGCATGTGGGCTTGGGAGCAGTGATGGCGAAACAAAAGTTGCGGTTCACGGCGAAGATTGACGGGAAGGAGGCAGGCGTGGTGGCGGCGATTACTCCGCCGGTTGACGTGCCGGAGTTTTTTGGGACGCGCGCACGCGTGCCGATACGGGGGACGATCAATGGGTATCCGTTTCGTTCGTCGCTGAGCCCGTGCGGCGGGCGACACATGATGCCGGTGAACAAGATGCTGTGCCAGGGCGCCGGAGTGCAGCCCGGCGATATTGTGGAAGTTGAGATGGAGCGGGACGACCAGGAACGCACGGTGGAAGCGCCTCCGGTTCTGAAGAAAGCATTGGCGAAAAGTAAAGCTGCCCAAGCGAACTCGGAGAAACTGTCGTTCACGAACAAGAAAGAGATGGCTGTGTCTATTATCCCCTTCGGGGCTGGCTGCTGTTACACTTTCCACCCACGGCTTGCGCCCCTTCGGCAGGCTCAGGGCAGGCGGTGGGCTGCATTCTATCGCCGCTTCGCGGCTAAAACTGGCATAACCCCGGACCTACTTCACGTCACCTGGTTGCTGCTATCCTTAGAAACGTCGCGGCATGAGGAACATCATGAAAATCAAGTCATCGGCGGTGCTGTTAGCGGTATTGTTTGCGATTTCGGCCGGGGCCCAAAGCGCTTCTCATTTTGACGGACAGAGCTGGTGGAATCACATCAAGGTGCTGGCCGACGACAAACTCGAAGGCCGCGATACGGGCAGCAGGGGTGAGCGCGCGGCACAAGCCTATGCGGTCGAGCAACTGAAGGGCGCGGGCGCGGAGCCTGCGGGCAGCGACGGCTTCTACCAGCCGGTCAGGTTCGTTTCCCGACAGATCGTCGAGAAGGATTGCAGCCTTGCCCTGATCCGCGACAGCAAGCGCGAACCGCTCACGCTCGGCGAAGATGCCATCCTTGGGACCCGCATCATGCCGGCTCCCGAGGTGGAAGCGCCGCTGGTGTTTGTGGGGTATGGTCTGAAAGTGCCCGAGAAAAATTATGACGACTTTGCCGGTGTCGACGTTCGGGGCAAGATCGTAGTGATCTTTTCCGGATCGCCCTCCGAGATTCCGGGGGCGCTGGCTTCGCATTACCAGACGGCGGCTGAGCGCCGGAAAGTGTTGCGCGCCGCAGGCGCGGTGGGGATCGTTTCGCTGATCAACCCCGCCTCGATGGACATCCCGTGGCCGCGCATCGCGCTCAACCGGGCGCATCCCAGCATGGATCTCGACTATCCGGAGTTCAACGAAACCGAAGGCGCGAAGCTTGCCGTCACGGTGAATCCGGCAAGCGCTGAGAAATTCCTTGTCGGCTCTGGCCACACGTTCGAAGAAATCGCTGCTCTGGGTAAAGATCGCAAGCCGCTGCCGCACTTTCCGCTGGCCGGCTTCGCTGGAAGCCAAAACGAAGGTGGACGTCACCAGAATAGAGTCAGCCAATCTGGTAGCCAAACTCCCTGGGAGTGATCCTGCGCTGAAAGATGAGTATGTTGTACTCTCCGCGCACCTTGACCACGTCGGAATCGGGGAACCGGTCAACGGCGACCGCATTTATAACGGAGCCATGGACAACGGTTCCGGAAGCGCGCTGCTGCTCGACATGGCGGCCAGCTTCAAGAAGAATCCCGAAAAACTGCGGCGCTCCATTCTATTGGTTCTGGTCACGGGCGAGGAAAAGGGGCTGCTTGGGTCGAAGTATTTCGCCGCTCATCCCACGGTGGCGCCAAAGTCGATTGTCGCCGACGTGAACGTCGACATGTTCCTGCCCATCGTGCCTTTGAAGCTTCTTACCGTGCTGGGACTCGACGAGTCCGATCTGGGGGATCGGGTACGCGAGATTGCGCAATCGCTCGGCGTAAAGGTGCAGCCCGACCCGGAGCCGCTGCGCAATCTTTTCGTGCGCAGCGATCAGTACAACTTTATCCGCCACGGTGTGCCCTCGGTGATCATGAGCGTTGGGGCTGAGCCCGGGTCGCCCGAGCAGAAGATCTTCAAGGACTGGCTGACGCAGCGCTATCACGCGCCTTCCGACGACTTGAATCAGCCTGTCGACCTGGCGGCGGCTGCGAAATACGAAGAGATCGTCAGAGCGCTGCTCATCAGCGTGGCCGATGGCGATCATCCTCCGCAGTGGAAGCAGGACAGCTTTTTCCGCCGTTACGCAGAGTGAGATAGGGCGAGTTGGAACGTAGTCGGAGTTCCCCTAGCCGCGGTCTTGCGACGGGTGGACCAGCCATTTCAGCATCATGTTCACGAGGCTGAGGAGGATTGCTCCGAGGAACGCGGCGAGGAATCCGTGCACCTGAAAGCCTGGGACCAGAGCCGAGGCGAACTTGAGCATGAGCGCGTTGATCACGAACCAGAAGAGTCCGAGGGTGATCAGCGTCAGGGGGAAGGTCAGAATCTTTAACAGCACCCCGATTGTGGCGTTGATGAAGCCGATTGCAAGTGCCGCTATGAGAGCGGCTACGGGACCGCTTACGGAAATTCCCGGCACTACGTGCGCTACGATCCACACGGCTAGTGCGCTCAGGACCCAGTTTAGTAGCAGCCGCATTTTCGCTTCCTTGGGCGGGATGACGCAGCTTAGGCCTCTTCGGGAACTATATCAAGAGCTGGCCTTGGAAGTGATCCCGGAGGATAGAAAGGCTGTGTCGCCATTTCTTGCGCCCCTCCGGGGCTTTTTCATCTTCTGGTCCTCCACCCACGGCTTGCGCCGTTGTAGTCGCCGCCGCTCCGCGGCTTTGCGGAGATGACTTGAGGTAACTCGTGTGCCCGGGTCACGGCCTGCAAATAATTCATCTCAGGCCGGCGTCTTTTGCGTGGGCTGCGGTAGACTACACAATTCGACTTGCCCTCAGGAGGAAATTCTTATGTCCGAACCTGCTTTGAGCGGATCCGAATTCAAGAAGCAACTGCATCAGGGAATTCCGAAGATGGGATTGTTCATCAACTCGCACAGTCCGACGGTGGTGGAGCAGCTTGCTCACAGTGGTTATGACTGGTTGCTGGTGGATACGCAGCACGGGCCGATGCATAACGAAAAACTTTCGGCGATGCTGAGCGGCATCGCGAATGGCGGGGCCAAGTCACTGGTGCGAGTGGGCTCATACAGCGACCGGCCGGGGATACAGCAGGCGCTGGATCTGGGCGCGGACGGTGTGCTCATTCCCTACATCAACACTGCCGAAGAAGCGCGCCAGGCGGTCAGTTGCACGAAGTATCCCACGGTGGGGACGCGGTCGGTTTATTTTCCGCAGCGCAGCATGAACAAGGCCGGGTTGCTCGGCTATGCCGGTAACTTCAACAACAATGGCATCGTCGCTCTGCAGGTGGAAACGGCTTCGTGCGTCGAGAATATGGCCGAGATTGCGGCGGTGCCGGGCGTTGACATTCTTTTTCTGGGACAGAATGATCTCTGCATGTCCATGGGGCTGTACAACAAGTACGAGTTTCCGCTGATGTACACTTCGCCTGAACTGGACGCCGCTACGAAAAAGCTGGTGGAGCACGCGCGTAAGAATAATGTCATTCTCGGGCTGTTTTTGTTTGGGACGGCGCGGGTGGGGGAGTTTCTCGACAAGGGTTTTACGTTTATCAGCGTGGGTAATGATCTGCACCATGTGCTTACGCAGACTGGGGCTTATGTGAACGATATGGAAAATGTTTCCAAGGAGAAGGGGAAGCCGTGGAAGCGGCGTCCGACGGCGTTGTTCTAGAGGCGGGTGTGTCAGGTACCTCGAGGGCTAAAGCCCACCCCATTTTGTGCGCTCCACTGCTTGCTTGCCTTTGAAATCCAAGTAGCGGCACCGCTGGAAGTGTGGCCTCACAGTACTGCGCGTTAGGCCAGTTCTGGTAAGACATTCACGAGTTGGTCGTGGACAGAGGCGGACAGGAGTGTCCGCCAATTCTTGCCCCGTCAAACAGCCGGCGGGGCGCCGGCGCTACTAACGGAGGGGCGCGTGGATCTTCTTAGTGAGGTTGAGGTTCGGGTGTTGGGGGCGCTGATTGAGAAGGACATCACCACTCCCGATTATTATCCTTTGTCGCTTAACGCTTTGGTGAATGCTTGCAACCAGAAGAACAACCGCGATCCGGTGATGGTGCTGGATGAGGATGCGGTGCGGGCGGCGCTGGAGTCGCTGCAGAGGCAGAGACTTGCAGGGCCGGCCAGCGGCGCCGACGGCCGGGTTACGAAGTATGAGCACCGGCTGCAGGAAGTCTTCAACTTCGATCGGCGGGAGATTGCGGTCTTGTGCGTGTTGCTGCTGCGTGGGGCGCAGACTCCGGGTGAGTTGCGAGGCCGAACAGAACGGATGTATCGATTTGAGGCTCTGGAAGACGTGATTGCGACGCTCGACCGGCTCAGCCAGCGTAAGCCTCCACTGGTGGCGGTGCTGGCGCGCCAACCGGGCACTAAGGAATCGCGGTATATGCATCTGCTCTCCGGGGACGCGCCTTCAGCGGAGCTGTCGGCTGCGCGAGCTTCGGCCAGTCCTACCGTGGGCGGTGATCGGGTCGCCCACCTCGAAAATGAAGTGGCGGAGCTTAGGAGAGAAGTCGTGGAAATGCAGGAGCAGCTTGCGGCGTTTCGCAAGCAGTTTGAATGATCGATCGGGGCAAGAAAGCCTTTTCACCACAGAGACACAGAGAAAATCTATGAGTGGCCTTGTTTGTTGGTCTTCTCTGTATTGCCGTGTCTCAGTGCCTCTCTGAAAAGTTTGTCATTCGCCTTAGCGACCGCGTGTGGCCGGAGTATCATGGGATGATTTTGTCTCGCAGGAGACCTTATGCGTCGCCGCGAATTTCTCATTCGATCTGCTTCAGGCCTGGGAGCGGCGTGGCTCACGCCGAAAGACCTGCTGGCCGCGCTGGCAACCCAGCCTTCCTTGTCGAAGTTTTCCGCCTCCGACACCGTGACGCTTGGAAGCACCGGCATCAGGACCAGCCGGCTTGCGATGGGAACGGGGACGGTCGGCTCCGGGCATCATTCGAATCAGACTGCGCTCGGCGTGAAAGGGCTCTCTGATCTGCTGCTGAATGGTTACGATCATGGGTTGCGTTTCTTTGATGCCGCCGACACCTATGGAAGCCATCCTCACGTGGCCGAGGCGCTCAAGCAGGTGGCGCGCGACAAGGTTACGGTGCTGACCAAGACATGGGCGCGGGACGCGGCCAGCGCGCGTGCGGATCTCGACCGGTTTCGCCGCGAGCTAGGGATTGACCATATTGATATTTGCCTGATGCATTGCGTCACCGAAGGCGATTGGACTGAGCGCTACAAAGCCGTGATGGATGTGCTGTCCGAAGCCAAGGAGAAGGGCGTGATTCGGGCGCACGGGTGTTCCTGCCACAGTATTGAGGCGCTGCGGGCGGCGGCCAAATCACCCTGGGTGGAGGTGGATCTGGCGCGCATCAATCCCATTGGCTCACATATGGATGCCGATCCTGAAACCGTGGTCAGCGTTTTACGCGAGATGAAAGAGGCGGGCAAGGCGGTGGTTGGTATGAAGATTCTGGGACAGGGAGATCTGCGGGACCGGCAATCTGAGGCTTTGCGGTATGCGTTGTCTCTGGGGGTGCTGGATGCGTTTACCATGGGGGCGGAGAGCAAGGCCGAGCAGGAAGATTTGATTCGGAGGGTGGCGGCCGCGTAGAACCTTGAGGGACACGGCTTTCGCTAGCGCGGGGAAATTCATCGTCGATGCAAAGTGCGACCACTCGGGCTGAAGCCCGCATTGATTTTGGATACTTAACGCGGCGCTGAAGCGCCGCTCTTCCACGTTACCGCGCTCCTTTGTTTCCCGGCACCGGTTTTTCGGTCGCCGTGATTGCGACCGCAGCTCTGTGTCCCGCGGCCCACATCGTGTCCGGCGCGCCACTATCGCGGGCGTCAGACAGTGCTTTATCCCTTGTAAAATCAACGCCACGCCTGCTGGTCCCCTCTGTGCATTGTCACTTACGCTGCTTGGCAGCAGGAGATGATCAACCATGAACCGTATCAATCTGTTTCGTAGCAAGGGATTTCGCAGTACCCCGGCAACTCTGGACTCCGTTACCTGGGGCAAAACCAATTTCGATAAAACCGGCAGTGCGGTGGTGTTCGGCGCGGTGTTGATCGTTTGTTCGATGGCCGTCGGATGCTCCAGCGACAAGCCTAAACCTGAAAGCTCCAACAGCCAGCCTGTGACGACTCAGCCGATATTGCAGACTCCAAATACTCCAACGAGCGTTCCGGCTACGCCCGCTCTGCAAGCGGCTATGAAGCCGGTGCACAAGAAAGTGGTTCGTAAGGCGCCTGCGACGCTGGCGTATACAGACAAATCCTCGGGCGTTTCGTTCCAATATCCGCGGAAGTACGCGCTTAAGACCGGTGACGCGGCGGATCAACTTGTGTCGTCCGATCCGGTTCCGATGGACTTCGTGCAGCCTGGTGGAGTTGCGGTCGCGGCAGTTACGGTGCCTGAGTCTGTGTATCCCAACAGCGATTTGGCATTGGCTTTCTTTAACGTCAGCGTGAACAAATCGATTACCGCGGAGCAGTGCGGGACGTTCTCGGTCCCGCAGGCTAACCCTGCGACGCCGGCGGATCCTGCGGCCGCTTCATCTACTGCGCCGGCCACTGTGCAGCCAGCGAAGCTGATGATCGGCGACATGGAACTACAGTCTGCCGCAACCCTTGCCAGTCAAGGGACTCGGGAGGAAGCGTCGAAGTACTATCACGTCTTCGAAAATGGGGGCTGCTATGAGTTTGCGCTCAAGGTTGCTACCACTGGGATCGAGACCGAGGGCGGCAAGCACGTGGATCGCAAGGAGGTCTTTGGGCGGCTGGAGAAGATTCTGGCTACGGTGAAGATCAGTCCTGCAACGGAAGTGACTGCTAGTGCGCCAGCGGCTGTGGCTCCAACAACTGCTCCGGCACAGTAGCTTGCGGCGGAGAGGGCCACGTTGCTTTGGCGGCGTGGCCTTTGTTTTGTGGCGGCGCGGAAAGTTTACTGCAGAGGCGAGAGCCAACCTCAGCGGCTAAAGCCTCGCGGGATACTGCCACTTATGGCACGATTGAAGTCGTGCCCCTCCCGATCCATACTGGGCAGCGCTGGAAGCGCTGCGCCACCCAAAATCAGAACTATCTAGTCTAGAGCGATCAGCTGCGGAGATTGCGGACGATTGTGGCTATTTCGTTTTCCTGGAAGAGGCGGATGGCGGCGATGCCGGCGGCGCCGGCTTGCAGGCAGGAGTTGGCGTTTTGCATCGTTATTCCGCCCAGCGCCAGGACCGGGATGCTTGCGCGGCAGGCTCGGGTTAGTGCTTCGAGGCCGGCGGGGACTGCGTCTTGCTTTGCGAACACTGGGGCGAAGACTGCGAACGTGGCTTGGTTGGCCGCGGCTTTGATTACTTCTTGTGGGGAGTGACAAGAGACTGCTATCAGTGGTGAGATTTCGCGGGCGAGTCGCCCGCGACCAAACGTTCCATGCCAAGCTGCGCGGACTTCTTTTGGGGAGACATCGTTGGCGGGGAGGTGAACGCCGGCGGCGGCTGTGGCAAGAGCTACGTCGGTGCGGGAGTTGATGAGGAGGGCAGTGGTCTGTGCGGAGGGGTCAGTGGCTAGTTTCTGGTGTTTACGAATGACTAGCATCGCTTCGCTGGCTAGCGACTCCAGTTCGCGTGCAGACAGGTCCTTCTCGCGTAGCTGGATGTAGTGGATGCCTTGGCTGGCGGCTTCGGCGATTTTGTCGAGGAGACGGCGGCGGCGGGTGCGCTCGTCGCCGGGGAAGGCGGTGCGGGCTGTGATGTAGTAGAGGAGAGCGCTTTCGGGCATCAGCTTTCAGCTATCAGTTTAAGGCAAAGAGACAGGTGTCGGTGAAACCCATAGGGGTCTGCGGGAGTTCACGCAGAGGTTGACGCTCTGAGTCATGAAGGTTGATTCTAGCCCTGGAAGCGGTCCGTCACCAAAGATCATAGCTGGCGCTAAAAGCGCGGGGCTGCATGCGGCCGTGCTTCGCCCTGGCCTGGACGGGCGAGGCGCCCGTCCCCACATAAGCCCTTTCCGACACTGCCAATCTTCCCGCGCGACGCGTCGGCTTTTTGTTACGGCCTGGTCTTGGCGATTTCGGGGAGGACTTCTTGCTCTTTTTCTTTCTTGGGCGAACCGCCGCCCAGGTGGTGTTCGGTTAGGCCGTCGCGGAGGAACGTGAAGGCGTCTTCGGGAGTGTCGACGAATTTGAACAGGTTGAGGTCGTCGGGGGAGACGGTGCCGGCGTCGACGAAGGCTTGGAAGTTCATGATGCGGTGCCAGTAGTCGCTGCCGTAGATTACGACGAGGATTTTTTTGGCTAGTTTGTCGGTCTGGGCGAGGGTCAGGATTTCGAAGAGTTCGTCGATGGTGCCGAAGCCTCCGGGGAAAATCACCAGGGCTTTGGCGAGGTAGGCGAACCAGAACTTGCGCATGAAGAAATAGTGGAACTCGAAATTGAGCGAAGGGGTGATGTAGGAATTGGGATTCTGCTCGAAGGGCAGATTGATGTTGAGGCCGATGCTTTTGCCTCCGGCTTCGTGGGCGCCGAGGTTGGCGGCTTCCATGATGCCGGGACCTCCGCCGGTGGTGACTACGAAGCGGCGACGGCGAGCGGGAATCTGGATGGACCACTCGGTCAGCAGGTGGGCCAGGCGGCGGGCGTCTTCGTAGTAACGAGCCATGTCGACGGCGGCGAGGGCGCGCTTGAGGTCTTTTTCCTGCTGCGGAGCGGGAGTCTTGGCGGCGTTCTTCTCGACGGCGGCTAGATTTTCTTGGGCAGCGTCGGCTCCCTGGAAGCGGGCTGAGCCGAAAAAGACGACCGTGTCCTGGATCTGCTCGCGGCGGAAGCGGGCTAGCGGTTCCTGATACTCGGACAGGATGCGGAGAATGCGCCCGTCGGGACTGTTGAGGAAAGGTTCGTTCTGGTAGGCCAGTGGGGCGGGGTTGAGCTTATCGATCATGTTAGGAACTCACGTTGAAAGTTTAGCAGGCTGAGAAAAAACTGGCGCAGCCACAAAATGCGTCCACCGGGGCTGAAGCCCGCACTAATTTCGGGGGCTTGACGCGGCGGTGAAGCGCCCCTCTTCCACGGTACTCCACGCATTCGTCAGTCTTTTCCGCAAGCTATTAGCGTTCTAAATCTCGCCCCATGAACACGGGCTCTTGCACGGGCCGCCTGCACTCCTTCGGCGCTATTGGTGTTCGTGGTAGTGGAGGGCTTCCCAGAAGCCGATCCAGATGTCGAGCAGTCCCAGGCCGCTGCACAGGCCACGAAAGAAGCCGGCGGAGACCAAAGTGCGAAGCCAGGGAAAAGAGAGCAGAAGATAGTTGTCGGTCCACTCGGGGGTCCAGGGCAGGATCACGAGCAGGACGCCGGCTACGGCGCTGATTAATACGAAAAGAAAGACGGAGGCGCGGTGCAGCCAGAGTTGGATGCCGCTTTGCGACTGTGGCGCGGGAGCAGCGGGCGGAGGGTCGAGAAGCGTGGTGCCGGTTTCCGTTTGCGGTGGCGCAGGCTGGGGCGCGGCGGCGCCATTCTCGAAAGGCAGGTTGGGTTCGGTCAATGGGCACTCCGCTCTGACGGCAACAGCGGTTGTGCGAGCAAGAACCAAGGTCCCTCGCTTCGCTCGGGACAAGGGCGGTCTGGGTGACAAGTGTAGACGGAGTGGGGGCTAAAACCCATCGGGCTATTCTACGACTTCAGGGGCTTGATGCGCTCGGCGACGTC
>OCZU010002435.1_pt1 | contig 11885 bp, 10 predicted proteins | sample 1539001 | NCBI WGS metagenome assembly OCZU01 (sample SAMEA3539306, study PRJEB22396) | soil metagenome | biome: tundra; feature: field; material: soil | place: USA | collected 2010-05 | depth 0.15 m
CATTCGCCGGATTCAGGCTATAAATGGCATACGGAGTGCGGGCATTCGGGCGGAAGGAAACCAGCCATTCGCCGGGCGTCACCTCGGCCAGCGGTCCGGCGAACTCTCCGCCGCGCACCGGGTCCATATCCACCTGTGTGGCCAGCGCCGATGTGAAGCGCGCGAATCCTTTATTGGTGGTGAACACAATGTCGCGCGACGCCAACTGCCGCGCGGCATGACGGCTGACGCCATGATCGCAACGGTAGGCTTCCACGCCGCTACCGTCCGGATATACCGTATATAAGTCGTCGGTGGCGGATTCGGCGGATGGGTAGGAGCCTTCGTAGAGCACGCGCCCGTCGTGCAGGACATCGCACGTCAGGTAGTTGCCGGGCACATAAGTGATCCGCAGCGGCTGCCCGCCCGCCAGCGCCAACACTTCAAGTTGATAGCCTTGTGGCGTTTTCCGGGCATAGACGATTTTGTCATCGGGCAGATACAGCGGACGGATGGAATCCTCGGGCCAGGCCGCGATGCGGCGCGGCTCGGCAGTCCCAGTTGCAGGCCCAGAGGGCACCCCCACCGGCGCTTCCCAGATCTGCCAGGGATCTTCGCGCCGCGGCTTGCCCGCGAAGAGCACGTGTTGGCCGTCAAAAGATACTTCCGGATCGGCGGAAGCGAAGAAGCCCGGCGCGAGGTCGCGCGGGTCGACCGCGGCAACCAGGCGAATGGCCGCTCCCTGCGGAAAGCGCTCCTGCCCGCACGCCCAGGCGTCCGGATCGAATCGCGGCGTCGCGGTGTAGACGTGCGCGGGCGGGCGGATGGCATCGCCGGAAGCCAGCGCCAATAGCGTTCCGAACGACAGAACTCCGGCGGCCGCTACCCACCAAAACTTCCAAGTTCGCACGACTTGGCTGCTTTTATTCACTACCTTCAGACCTGTTTATGTCTAACCCCTGAAGTTCGAATGGTATCGCGGGGGAGGGAGGTTTACAATAACCTTTTGATACTAATGGGTTGGGAGTACAGGGCGCCGCGGAGTTCGTTCAGCGCCGCGGCCGGCAAAACACAGATCAACGCGGATAGGCAGCCGAGTACAGGCCGGTCTGCCGAATGGCCCCCGCCGAAGGGCGTTATTATGGCGGCAGATGCGAAACAAAATATGTGGGGCATGGCTGTTCGCGATCTGCCTCACGATGACGGCGGGCGCCGCCGGTCAAGCGCCTGACGAAGGCCAGTTGGCTCGCTTTAAGGAGAAGGTCCGGCAGGACATGACCAGTATTCCCAACTATACCTGCCTGGAGACCATCGAGCGCGCGCATCGCCAGCCGCATTCACGCAACTTCAAGCCTGCCGATACGGTTCGCCTGGAGGTCTCCAGCGTGGCCGGGAAGGAGCTGTTCGCCTGGCCCGGGTCCCGCCAATTCGAAGATCGGGAAGTGACGGCTTTGGTGCCGAGCGGCGCTATCGGTACCGGCATGTTCGCCACCTTTGCGCAGAATCTATTCGTCACGGGCAAAGGCACTCTCGAATACCGGGGCGAGGAGACTCTGGCCGGGCGTGGTTCCGTCCGTTACGATTTTCATCTCACACAGCAAGAAAGCCGCTGGGAAATACGGGCTAGCGACGCCGAAGAGACAGTGGCCGCTAAAGGCTCCTTCTGGTTTGATCCCGTTTCTCTGGACCTGATCCGCCTGGACGTGTATGGCGACCACATGCCCTATAGCCTGCGGCTCGAGGAAGCCGTCATCCGGACCTTTTATGCCCGCGCGCATATCGGCGATGCCGACGCCTTGCTCCCCAAACGATCGGAATTGACAATGACGTATTTCTCCGGTGAGGCGAACCGCGATGCGATCGAGTTTTCCGATTGCCACGAGTACCGGAGTGAATCGACGATCAGTTTCGATGCGCCTGCCGCTTCTCTGCCGGAGGTCCCCAAGCCGCAGGTGCGCGAGGTAGATCTGCCCGCCGGCCTGCTTTTTCCTGTCGAATTGGACACCGCCATCGATTCGAAGACGGCTTCGGTGGGCGATACGCTGCATGCGCGGGTGGTCGAGGAGGTTCGGTACGAGGGGGACTTTGCGGTGCCGCGGGGCGCCGTAGTCAGCGGGCACATCCGCAAGCTGGACCGCGCCTCATCGTCGCGGCCTTTCGCGGTGGGGATCGAGTTCTCCGAAGTCGAGTGGAAGGGCGCACGTGCAACGTTTTATGCGGAGTTGGTTGACCTCGACCGCAAGTCTGCCGGCACGCACCGGCCGGTCACATACTACGACGGCCATGCGAATAGGGTCCTGATTGAGGGCGGAATCCGGGGCACCGGCATTTTCTATATCGAGGCCGCGGGGTTTCGCATCGTGCCCGGCTTCCATATGCTCTGGCGCACACTCGCACGGCCTGGGGGTGCGGCTCAGCAGCCGCGCTGAAGTTCGGGTAGAATCGTAGAATAACCAACGAGACCGAACGCGTGCGAGCGGCCATGAAGCCGCCCCAGTTGACCGCCATCTATCCGGGCTCTTTCGACCCGATTACCAATGGCCACCTGGACCTGATCGTACGCGGGTGCTGTCTGTTCGACAAGCTGATTGTCGCGATTCTGCGCAACGAAACCAAGCAGCCGCTGTTCAGCGTGGAAGAGAGAATCGAGATGCTGGGCGAAGTGGTGGACTGCTATCCGAACGTGGCCGTCGACTCCTTTGAGGGCTTGCTGGTGGATTACGCGGCGCAAAACGGCGCAACCGTGCTGTTGCGCGGCATACGGGCGATCTCGGATTACGAGTATGAACTGCAGATGGCCTTGATGAACCGGCGGCTGCGTCCGGACATCGAGACGGTTTTCATGATGGCCAGCGAGGCGCACTCGTTCATCAGCTCGCGTCTGGTGAAGGAAGTGTTCGGGCTGGGCGGCAACATCGGGGGGCTGGTGCCGCCGCCGGTGGAAGACAGGCTGCGGAAGCGGTTCGGGCGAAGCTAGCGGAAGCGGCGAGGAACCAAGGAGCGACGATGGTAGTGCAAAGCAATCAGGAAATCGCTGAGCGCATATCTTTAATCAGCGTGTCGTCCACGATGAAAGTGGCGGCCGATGCGGAGAAGTTGCGCGCGCAAGGCGTGGACGTAGTGGACTTCGGGGCGGGCGAGCCCGACTTTCCGACGCCGGACAACATCAAGCGCGCCGCCGTGCGCGCTTTGGAACAGAACTTCACGAAATATACCAACGCGGGCGGCACGCTGGAGCTGAAGCAGGCGGTCTGCGAAAGGCATGCGGCGGATTTCGGCACGCATTACCAGCCGGGCGAGTGCCTGATCACCGTGGGCGGCAAGCACGCCATCTTCAACCTGACGCAGGCGCTGCTCAATCCCGGCGACGAGGTGGTGATCCCGGTGCCGTATTGGGTCACTTACAAAGACGTGGTGAACTACGCCGGCGCTACTTGCGTGTTCGTGGGCACGGACGAAGATAAGGGATTCACGCTGACGGCGGACATGGTCGAGCCGTACCTGACCGCGCGCACCAAGCTCGTGCTGATCAATTCGCCGTCGAACCCCAGCGGCGCGGTGCTCGACCGCACTGAGTTCGAAAGGATCTACCGGCTTACAGCGGAGCGCGGCGTTTTCCTGATGACCGACGAGTGCTACTGCCACTTCCTGTACGATAGCCATCCGTTTTCGATCGCATCGCTCGAGGGCGCGAAGGAGAATGTGCTGGTGGCCGGGTCGCTTTCGAAAACGTATGCTATGACGGGATGGCGCATCGGCTTCGCGTTGGCGCCCGCGCGAGTGATCGGGGCCATGATGAAGCTGCAAAGCCATTCCACTTCCAATCCGACGTCTATCGCGCAGAAGGGCGCGGTGGAGGCGCTGCGCGGGCCGCAGGAATCCGTGGGCACGATGTTGGCGGAGTATGCCAAGCGGCGCGACTTCGTCATCGGGCGGCTGCGCGCGATTCCCGGCGTGCGTTGCGCCGAGCCGCGGGGCGCGTTCTACGCATATCCGAACATCGGGGTGGCGTTCCGGAACGGCATCTCCAACAGCGCGCAGTTCGCCGAGAAGCTGCTCGACAAGGCGGCCGTGGCGGTGGTTCCGGGCGAGGCGTTCGGTACCGACCGGCACGTGCGGATTTCTTACGCCACTTCCATGCACGAGCTGGAGCGGGGCTTGGAGCGCCTGCACCGGTTTATAGTAGAACAGTGAAGGTTCGGCGGCTCAGCTCCACGGCACTCGAAAAGGTTTGGGGCACTCCGGAGACGGAACCCTGGTATCCGCGCGGCGCGGGGAAGACCGGCGAAGTCTGGTTCGTTGCGCCCGAGGAGCCGCGCCTGTTGGTGAAGTTCCTCTTCACGTCGGAGAAGCTCTCGGTGCAGGTGCATCCGCCGGATTCCGCCAGCGGTCCGGGCAAAACCGAGATGTGGCATGTGCTGCGGGCCGGGCCGGATGCGCGGTTGGCGCTGGGCTTTGAACGGCCTCTGGATCGCGATGAGGCGCGGGCGGCGGCGCTTTCCGGCGAGATCGAGGGACTGCTGCGCTGGTATGCGGCCGAAGCCGGCGATACCTTCTTCGTGCCGGCGGGCACGGTACACGCCATCGGGGCGGGCATCGCGCTGTGCGAGATCCAGCAGTATAGCGATGTGACCTACAGGCTCTATGACTACGGCCGGCCGCGCGAGCTGCATTTAGATGCCGCGTTGGCGGTGGCGGATTTGGGCTGCCATCCGGGGGCGAGCGCGCCCGTGGATTTGGGCGATGGGCGGCGGCTGCTGGTGGAGTGCCCATACTTCCGGACGGAATCGATCGCGGTTGATGGTGCGGTGGAGGGCGGCTTGACCTGGGCGGGTGCGTCGCGCGCCGAGTTGCCGATCTGCCTGGAAGGCGACGGGCAGTTCGGCGATGAAGCGTTCGCGCCGGGCCAGGTTTGGGTGGTTCCCGCGCATGCGGATGCATTCACGATTCGTCCACGCAATGGCGCGCGTTTGCTTCGGGTCTTGGTGCCATGAGAAGCGGTACGCTGGCCTCTTCGGTGGCGGCGGTGGTGAGCGCGCTGGCGGCGCTTAGTTGCTGCCTGCCGCTGGGGCCGTTCCTGTTGGCGGCGGGATCGGCCGGCGCCTCGGGGATCTTCGTATCGCTCGAACCTTACCTGATCGCCTTCGCGGTCTTGATGCTGGTAGTAGGATTCGTGCAGGCGTTCCGGGCGCGCAAGTGCGGACGCGGACGGCGCGTCTTGAATGTGACCGTGCTGCTGTGCTCGACCGGACTGGTCGCGGCGATGCTGTTCGGGTATGTGCCCGCGAGCGCGCCTGCGGGCCAGCACCCAGTGGCGGCTCTCCACTTGGATAGCTTCCGGCAAGCGTTCAATGCGGCGGCGGACCGCACGCGCGTGGTGGTGCTGCTCTCGCCCACTTGAGGGACTTGCCTGCGGGGGGCCTCCGCGGTCGAATCGGTGCTGCGCGACGTACACGATCCCAATGTGCGCGTGTTCGTGGTTTGGGAGCCGGTCCTGGTCACGGACTGGCACGCGCCGGGCGCGGGCGCCGTGGGGCGGGTTCCGGACGCGCGCGTGGCGCAGTTCTGGGATCCGCGGCATTCGCTGTCGGAGGCGATCCGGCGCGCGGCGCAATCGAACCAGGCCGGCGTGCTCGGCGACCAGCGGCTGCACGGCCGCGTGGTATGGGACTTTGTGGCGATCTATCCTGCAGGCGTGCGTTGGAGCGACGCGTTCCCCGCCGCGCAGTTCGCGGGCGCCCCGGTAGTGCGGGTGATCGACGATTTCCGGCGCCAGTTGAGCGCGACCAGGGGGTCCCGCGCGGACGAGGGCGTCCGCCCCACCTTCGGTGCCGGTGCGTTACTCCTCGGCAACCACGGGATTGCGCAGATCGCCCAGGCCTTCCACGCGGATGACGACTTCGTCGCCGGGCTTGAGCCAGCGCGGCGGATTGCGCGCGAAGCCCACGCCGGCGGGCGTGCCGGTGGCAATCACGTCGCCCGGCTCCAGCGTGAAGACGCTGGACAGATGCGCGATCAGCTCGGGGATCTTGAAGATCAGGTCGTTGGTGTTGCTGTGCTGGAGCACTTCGCCGTTGATGGTGGTGCTGATGTCGAGGGCGTGCGGGTCGGGGACTTCGTCGGCGGTCACGATGGCGGGTCCCATGGGCGCGAACGTATCGAAGGTCTTGCCGATCATCCATTGCGAGGTGCGCATCTGGAAATCGCGCGCGCTGACGTCGTTGAAGTTGGTGTACCCGAAGACGTAGTCGCGCCATTGTTCGGCGGGAATGTGGCGGCCGCGCTTGCCGATGACGAAGGCCAGCTCGGCCTCGTAATCGGGCTTGGTGGAATTTCTGGGCAGCACGATAGGCTCGCCGCATCCAATCACCGCCGTGGGAAACTTGGCGAAAATGGTGGGCACCTCGGGGATCTCCATTTTGGATTCGCGCGCGTGGGCGCGATAGTTCAGCCCGACGCAAATAATCTTGGGCGGGCGCTGCAACGGCGCGCGCAGCTTGACGTCCGCGGCTTTGACGATCTCGCCCCAGGGCGGATCGTGCAGCCACCGTTGGACGCGGTCGAGGGCGTCGGCGCCTCCGGCCAGGACGGATAGCAGGTCTGGGAATCCCGCGCCGCGGAGGCTGACGATGTCGTCGCCGTTGAGGACGCCGGGTTCTGGGTGCGCGTCGCGTTGGAAGGTTAGTAGCCGCATGTGGGTGATTGTAGCGCGGGCTGAGCGCGCTCCGCGCGGGCGGGTCCAGGGGACCCGCGCAGACCAGGTATAGGCGTTAAAATAAGCCGCCGCACACCGAAGCGGGCTGTGGACGACGGGAATCGCGTTTCCAGGATCTTGCGGCCGGTGCGGCATGCTGTAACGCTTACGGTTGGACCCCAGTTGTGCACGATTGGGCGGGATTGTGCAGAATTATGCACCGCGAGTGCGTTTGACGCTGCGCCCAAATTTGACCGAACAGACCCATTTTCGCCTTTTAAATCAATGAGTTGACATACAACAACCCCTTAAATCCGGCCGATGGCGGTGGGGCAGAGCCGGTTGCGACTGGTCCGGGCAGCGGATTGCGAATCGGGCGAACAAAGATCGAAACGGAGGGCGGTAGGGCGACCGTGGGGGGCGAAGAATTCTGTTGTTCAATGAACCGGCGGGCTGTCGGGCGGAGGGCCGAACGGCTGAGTGTGGAAGACATTGATTACCCGATGCGAGTATAGCACGGCGGCGAACGGGATTCGGCTTTGCGATTGGCGTTGGGCGTTTGTTTTCAGTGGATACTCGTGGTGCCGAGTTGTGTGATCGTCGGTTCGCTTGGCGAACATCGCTCTGCAAGCGGTCCTCGGCGACTGGAGGGCAGGTCCGCCCAGACTTGACCTCGGCCCTAAGGTGGGTTGTTCGGTTGCTAGTTCGCCGGAACGGACTTTTGGCCCGCGTCGGTTCCAAATCTCCGACGTGCGCGTTACACGGAAAGTTGACGAAACGGGCTTACGGGACCTGTGTTGTGGGAAAGCCGGAGGTGCCGCTTTTTCAGGAGACTACAGGCTTCCCATTGCTAATCAGATGCAGACCTCACATACGGTCTTGCGCCTCCGAATTGGGAGGCACTCTCTTACTTCGGTCGGCATTCTGAGTGGCTTCCGCCAGGCCTACGCGAGATGCTTGCTGATCGTTGTGTAGCACCGATCTCGTTTGCTCTGCGATTCTCGAGTTACTCCTGGAAATATCGCTGGCCGGCCCGCTGACATGCGTGCTAGACTGCTACTTGTCAGCATTAAACGGATCGCCGAGCAAGCGCACGGCGAGGCGCATCATCGTGGGATTCGACCACATCCTTTCCGCTTACTCCGACGTCACCCTGCTGAAAGAGGGTGGCCAAAAGGCGGCGTACCGCGCCACTGACCCAGCTCTTGGCCTGGTGGTCATAAAGATCGGGCGATACCCGTCTGCGTCCGCCCTGGAACGGATCCGGCGTGAGGTTTCCGTCCTCCGGGAAATCGAGTCTCCCTACTACCCGAAGAGTCTTGGGTTCAGGACCCTCGATCCGGACCTGTTTGTCATCACGGAGGAGTACGTGGACGCCAGCCCTCTGACATGCTGCATGGAGGCATTCGCTGTCCCCCAAAAGGCTCTCGGGTTACTGCACGGCCTTGCCCTAGGGCTCGATGTCCTGTGGCAACGTCGGATCGTTCACCGGGACGTGAAGCCGGATAATATCCTGGTCACGCCGTCAGGAACGCCGAAGATCATTGATCTTGGAATCGCGCGGCTGCTCGACGCGGACTCCTTAACCGAGACCCTGAATGCCCGAGGACCGTGTACACCTGTGTACGCCGCTCCGGAGCAACTCAAGAACCGAAAGGCACATATCGATACGCGCACGGACCAGTTTGGCCTCGGGATTGTGTTCCTTCAGTTGCTTTTCGGCGGCCGCCATCCCTTCGACCCGAGGGTTGTCGGTTCCGGCGAGTCCATCGTACACAACATCCTTTCCGGAGCATGGGCCAAGACCGAAATCGCAGCGCTGCGCCTCCCAGAGGCGTTCTCCACGATGGCGTCGCGCCTGCTGGGCAGCGAACCATACAAGCGCTACCGGAACTCTGCGGCTCTCCTGGACGCCATTCGGATCTGCGAGGAGGCTTATTCATGAGCTTCGAAATGTATCACCAGCTTGGGTACAACTTCGCCTGGAATCTCCAGAGCATGAAACAGGACAACGCCGGTACCGGCGTCATCGTCGCCCCCAGGCACATGGAAAAGAGGAAGGTCGAGAAACTTCCGGTAGTGCTGCGGGTCGGCGCCATCTTCGATCCCCAATTCTTCGTGCCGGCAACTCCAAAGGGCGCTCTTGTTAGCTACGATTTCTTCCCCAACGCCATAGCGCATGGCTTCAAGACGGCATCCTACGACGAGGATATGGCTGCGGAGTGCGCCGACCGCTGCGTGAGATTCCAGATCAGCAACGGCTTTCGATACGTTGTGATTCCGGCCAAACACATGGCGGGCACTCCGGGAAACTTTATAGAAACACAGGAGCGCGTGTTCGTTAAGCCGTTCAGCGCAGCGATTCGCGCCCATAAGCGTTCGGGCGGCATTCTCCTACAGGTGTTGGCGAACGACCTGATGCTAAAGGACTGCGAGTACAACTCCGATCTCCTGAACTGGATCACAGGGCTCGAGGGGATCGAAGGCGTGTACCTCATTGTCGAGAACGGCGGGAGCTACAAGCAAATTAAGGATGCGGATCTGTTGTACCGCCATCTGTCGTTCATCCACTCTCTCCGGCAGAACGGCCTCGTGGTAGTGCTGGGGTACCTCAATACAGAGGCGATTTTGCTGTCGTTGGCAGATCCTAGTATCGTCGCAACCGGCGCCTACGAGAACACCAGGGCATTTCGCATTAGTACATTCCAGGAGAAGCAGCCGCAGCACGGACCCAGTCCTCGCCTCTATATGTCATCATGTCTGCAGTGGATCGAGCGCAGCTACCACAACGCGATCATTCGCCGAACACCCGACGGCCTTTCCCTTTTCGATAACAATCAGTACCATGCCCTCATGTTCGAGCCATCCTACAAGTGGCACTTCACCAAACCGGAGCTGTATAGGCATTATTTCTTAGAGTTTTCGCGTCAACTGCGAACCATCGCAGCCGAAACCGGTCGAGAACGCTACCAACTCGTCAAGACTATGATCCAGCGGGCCATTTCGCATTTCAGGGCGATCGAGCAGTCCGGCGTCGAGTTGGACGCGAACAGCGATGGTTCACACCTCTTCCATTGGCTGACAGCCGCCAATGAATTTGCCAAAGACCAAGGGTGGGCATAGGAATGCGGTTCGCTACAGAATCGGAACTTGTCGCGAAGGCCATCCGGCATCTCCCATTCCGGCACTGGCTTCGGGCGCCGTCGAGCGCCTCGGTGTTTCAGGCCCGAGAGATGAAGGGCCTATTTGGAGTGCCTGACTTTGTAGCGGCGGTAGTTCCACCGAATACCGGCCAGCGTTGCTCGACGCCCAGTGTCGCGTTCGAGATGAAGTTGTCGGACTGGCGCCGGGGGCTTATCCAGGCATTTCGGTACCGGGCGTTCGCTCGGGTCGCATACCTCGTGCTCGACGCATCCCGCATTGGCCCCGCAGTTGCCAATACCGAACGGTTCGAGCGGTCGAATGTGGGTCTAGTGGGAATTGAAACCGATGGAAGGTTCACCGTGTACCACGTGCCCCAAGATGAGGAGCCGTTCTGTCCCGATCTCGCCGAACGATTCATCCAGGTGATTCACGCGAACGGAACGCATGCGACTGTATCCTCGCGTGCCGCGGTAGGCCGGTTTGCTGCTATGCCTTCAGTCTCTACACCGTCGATTCACGGGGCCGCCAGTACTCGTCCAGGTGTGCCATGCGCTCGACAGCCGGCCGCATCCAGACCAACTGGACGGCGGATCCAAGCAGCAACCGACCACCGATCAGTTCAGGGAATTGCCAGGTTGGCTTCTGAGAGAAGTGAGGTCCAGGGACCGAGGCCCCTGTAACAGCCTCGTGCTACGGTAATTTCGTGAATCGCCGTTGTTTGGCGGATTTTCGCGGATCTGTAAGGGAGGTTCCGATTGCCCCTCCGTCCAGCACCACGCCGCAATAGCTACGTTTCAGAGCATACGGTCGAATTCTACCTAGTACCGGAGTTCACTCGTGTCCTTGCCGGTGCATTCGACTCGATCCTGGCCTTTTTCTATTGGGCTTCGCGGGAAGGAGTGGGGCGTGAACGAAGTATCGCCCCGGTCAAGCAAGTGCGTCTCGCGGCGGTTTTCCCCAGACGTCCCAAACGAAGCGTGGACGGACGACAGCAGTTCATGAAGGTCAACAGCGAAATCTTTGGCTACGCCGCCGCGTTCCGACGGCGCGGTGTTCCGGTATTTGCTGGCTTTCCGCTGGTGAACTCTATATTCGACTTTGCTTCTGCGCCGAGGTTTTCCTGGTTTGCCCTAGTTGGGCAGAATGAGAATGATATCGAACTCCCGATGCCCCTGAAATTAGAAGGGCCAGACGCCTTACCTGCGTCCCTGCGTGGTCCGCTGATGCAGGATCAGGTTTGCCAGTCGGTCAGGGATGAGGCAACCCCACTGACCTGGGAGGAAGCTATCAGTGCGATTGATCACGTGCGTCTGGAGCAGAAAGATGACGCTGGTTTTTGGCGTTTCGGCCCTCACTACAAACCAGTCTACTTCGCCGTCTGGTGAATTCTCCTTAGCACCAGGATATCTGCGCGCGGCGCGAGTATCCGACACCCGAACCCGGTTTGGGTACCTAGCGACCTGGCCGCGGAAATGGTCCCGACCTCCTCCCATCACTGACAGGCAGCGCCGGGAGCTGCAGCGACTCGCGGCCCGCCCCGATTCGCAGATCGACTTTTCCGATGCGCCTGAGGGAAGGCCGCGCGGGCGTCCGACGTCGAGGTGGGACGTTTTTACAGGCCGACCAAGCAGTTAGTGAGCCTTCGCGTGGATGCCGATGTGCTCTCTTGGTTTTGAGCGCAACGTAAGAAGTACCAGACCTACATGAACGAGGTGCTCAGGCGCGAAATGCAGACGAACGCCCGTGGCCGATAGAACGTCCAAGTTCGGCGCGGTGGTGCGCGTGCCCGTGTCAACGGCGCCTGTCGTGGCTTCCGTTTGGTTGTATTGTCGTTTTAAACCGGAGAGCTGACCGGCAGGGCATTTTTGGGATGAACGCACGCGGTCAGGGATGCGCTCCAGCGGCGACCTTATTTTAACGCCTATGCGCAGACCAGGGGTCTGCCCCACAAAGTGTGCTGCATGCCCAGGTTGTGCAGCATGCTCAGAATTGGTGGTGCAGGGTACACTGAAACCATGAGGTGGGTTTTGTGGCTCGGGGTGTGCCTTTGGCCTTGCCTGGCGCATGG
>OCZU010002436.1_pt1 | contig 11883 bp, 8 predicted proteins | sample 1539001 | NCBI WGS metagenome assembly OCZU01 (sample SAMEA3539306, study PRJEB22396) | soil metagenome | biome: tundra; feature: field; material: soil | place: USA | collected 2010-05 | depth 0.15 m
GTAGTCCTCGCCGTACAGGTGCCGCTCGATCAGTGGTAGCTGCTGAGTCACCCCGAGTGCCTGGCCAGCTGGCAGGATGGTGACCTTCGCGACCGGATCGGCGTGCTCAGACAGCGCGGCAACGAGGGCGTGCCCGGCTTCGTGCACCGCCACCGCATGCTTCTCCTCGGGCAGCAGGACGTTGGAGCCTTCCCGGCGGCCAAGCAGGATCCGGTCCCGCGCGTCATCGAAGTCGGCAGCAGTGAGTACCTCGCGGTTGCTGCGGACGGCGAAGATCGCCGCCTCGTTGGCGAGGTTGGCCAGGTCGGCGCCGGAGAAACCGGGGGTACCCCTGGCGACTATCTGCAGGTCGACGTCGGGTGCCAGCCGCTTGCTGCGGCAGTGCACGATGAGGATCGCGGCCCGTTCAGTCAGGGTAGGGAGCGGGATGGTGATCTGGCGATCGAACCGGCCGGGCCGGAGCAGCGCCGGATCGAGTACCTCAGGGCGGTTGGTAGCGGCGATGACCACCACTCCCTGGGTCATGTCGAAGCCGTCCATCTCGGCTAGCAGCTGGTTGAGGGTCTGCTCGCGCTCGTCGTTGGCGACCATCGCGCCCGAGCCCGAGCGGCGCTGTCCGATGGCGTCGACCTCGTCCACGAAGATGATGGCCGGTGCCCGCTTACGCGCCTCGGCGAACAGATCCCGTACCCGTGCCGCGCCGACTCCGACGAACATCTCCACGAAGCTGGAGCCTGTCACCGAGAAGAACGGCACGGAAGCTTCCCCTGCCACGGCCCTGGCCAGCAGCGTCTTGCCGGTGCCCGGCGGCCCGATCATCAGGACCCCTCGCGGCGCTATCGCGCCGGCCCGCTGGTAACGCCCAGGGTTGCGCAGGAAGTCGATCACTTCGCCGATCTCTTCCTTGGCCCCGGCGTAGCCAGCCACGTCGGTGAACTTGGTCTGCGGTCGCTCGGCGTCGAAAACCTTGGCCTTTGACCGGCCGACCCCCAGTACGCCCTGCATCTGACCGACAGCTCCACGTGACATCCGCCGGAACAGGTAGACGACGAAGATCAACGGAGCCAGCAGGATCAGCCAGGAGAGCAACTCAGATCCGAAGCTCGGGGACGACGGGTTGGCGGTCACGCTCTTGACGCCATCAGCGGTTAGCTGCGCGCTGAGCGCGGTCGTGGGCTGGCCGGGAATGACGGTCGTGTACGACTTGCCGGTGATCAGCATGCCGCTAGCCGAGGTGTTGCCGCCGTTGGAGCTTGAGGCGAAGACGACATCCTTGACCTTGTGCTGGCTCGCATCGCTGATGAACGTCGAGTAGCTCAGGGAGACCGAGCTGCCTGCCTTGAAGCCCGGCAGCAAGAAGTAGAGCGCCAGCATGGCCACGATCGCGACGGGCCATAGCCAGTGCCGCCAGGCTGGCGGTGGCGGCGGTGCCGTCGGGACGGGTCTATCACCAGGTGGCGGCGGATTCGGCTGCTTGCTCATGAATCATTCTTACGTGCTGACGTCGACAATGCGGTAAACGGTCCGCTGACGGCGCAATGTGGCGCGGTCGCGCCGCCCGCCGATCCGTGGGCCAGGCGGCGCCACGACCAGCCGGGCAACTACTCTGCCAGTGCTTCGGCCAGCCGCTCGGCGGCTGCGGCGAAGTCCAGCGTCATCTCATAGACAACCTCGCGGACCGGCCTGACCTTGTTCATCAGGCCGACGCCCTGGCCTACCCAGTAGGTCGCCAGGGCCTGCGCGCCAGGGTCGCCGGAGTCTGCGAGCGCGTCGATCCGCCGCATCACTGGCTCGCTCAGCAGGGATTGCAGCGGCATCGGCAGCGTGCCTGGGCTCTGCGCCGAGTCCCACGCCGCTGTCCAGTCGGACTTCAGCTGCCTGGACGGCTTGCCGGTGCGGCTAGTCGAGCGGACCGTGTCGCGGGACGAGGCCGCCAGCATCTTGCTCCTGGTGCACGGCGCGGTCTCTGCCTCCTCGGTTGTCAGCCAGACCGAGCCGGTCCACGCTCCGGCCGCGCCCAGGGCGATAGCGGCGGCCATCTGCCGGCCGGTCACGATGCCGCCCGCCGCGAGGACTGGCACCTCCCTGATCGGCCTGATCGCCTCGATTACCTCGGGGACCAGCACCATCGTGGTCACCTCGCCGCAGTGGCCGCCAGCCTCAGTGCCTGCCGCGACCAGGACGTCCACCCCCGCGTTGACCTGCTTGATCGCGTGCTCCTTCGCACCGACCAGCGCGGCGATCGGTACTCCAGCGGCCCGTGCGCGCTCGATCATGTACGCCGGCGGGGTGCCGAGCGCGCTGGCGATCAGAGCGATCGGGTGCCGGAAGGCGACGTCGAGCAACTGCTCACCCGCCTCGTCACTGATGGTCACCGCGTCCGGGCGGCTGGCGCGGGCGCCGGGCCCATCCCGCAGGTCAGGGCCGATTCCATGCTCCGCCAGCAGGCGGTCGACGAAGTCGCGCTGCGGCTGGCCGACCATGGCCTGCAAAGCGGCCGGGTCCAGATGCTGGCCTTTGCCAGCGAACTTCTCCGGGACCAGGATGTCGGCGCCGTACGGTCGGCCGCTGACGTGCTCGTCGATCCAGGCGAGCTCGCGCTCGAGCTGCTCAGGCGTGTGCATCGAGGCACCAAGCACGCCGAAGCCACCCGCGTTGGTGACAGCGGCGACCACATCGCGGCAGTGGCTGAACGCCAGCAGCGGCAGCTCGATGCCCAGCATGTCGCAGATCGCAGACTTCACTGCCAGCTCCTTGAGAGGTAACTCGGCGTATCAGGGAGTCGAGCGCCTGGTGCCTCGTGCTGGGTGCCGAGTGGCCCAGTGTCTCGTGACCCTGCGGTGCCAGCGTAACCGCGGCCCGCTGGGCGACGGCCCGGCGGCGGGTCGGGTAACTGCCAGCCGAACCTGCGGGAGGTGGACACCAGCGTGCGGACGGTCTGCGGACCGGTGGCATCAAGGCGAGCCGTCAGGGCCAGGAAGACCTCAGCCGTCGTCAGCGCATCGCCCAGCGCGTGGTGCGGCGTGTGGCCCGGCAGCCCGAGGTCGCCGGCCAGAGCTTCGAGCGAAGGCTCGGCAGGCGCACCCGCCGCGGCCAGTCCGGCCCTTCTGGCCAGGGCTGCGGTGTCTATCACGATCCGGGGCGGGCGGACCCGGCGCAGCCGGAACGCCCGCCGCAGGAAGGCGCCCTCGACCCACGCCGCATGAGCAACCAGCACCCGGCCGGTCAGAGCGCCCAGCAGCAGGTCGACAGAATCTTCCCAGGGCGGGGCATCCGCCAGATCCGCCGACTGCAAGGTGTGCACGGCAATAGCCGCCGGTGAGGCTTTCGCTGTTCCTCCGACGAGGCGGTAGATCGAGCTGCCCGCGATCACGCGTCCGCCGGTGATATGAACGGCGCCGAAGCTGACGATCGAGTCGCGGTCCAGATCCAGCCCGGTGGTCTCTAGGTCTACCGCACAGTACGGGGCGGCGCGCCACGGCTGGTCGAGCCGCACCGCGGTGTCGGCATACGCGCGGGCCACCTCCCCTTGCGGCCGCCATGGGCTGAGCCTCATCTGACCCGCGATACCCAACCGCCCTCCAGCGCGGCCTGGACACCGGAGATGACCCGGAAGGTCTCGCGCAGAAGCCGGCGGGTCAGCGTGTCGAGCTCCCCTGGGGCCAGATACCTGCTGGGGGCCGCGTCAGTTCTGATCGCTTCGATTTCACGGGCCAGGAGCAGTCCGAAGATCTCCTCGTACGCGCCGGTCAGGCTGTCTGCCTCATCCGCTGTGAGCAGTCCGCCGTGGTGCGCGCGGCCGAGCCGCTCGACGGTCGATCCTGCGACATCGCCGGTCACGATGGCCGCCCAGCGCGCGATCGCCGCGACCGGGACCAGTCCGCCGCGCTTGAGATTCAGCTCACCGCGGTGCTCGCCAGTGTGCTCGACGACGAAGTCCCGGACGAATCCGGTCGGCGGACGGTGGAAGAGCGCTAGGTGTAGCACGCCCTCGATGAAGTCGAAACTCCTGGTGGCGGCCAGTAGCGCATCGGTCACCGAGTGGCCAAGAACCAGGCCGGTCAGCGGACGGCTATCGGCGATCATCGAGACCAGCAGCGCGGTACCCGAGCCGGTGGGCTGCCCGACCCACCGGCCAGCGGCTGCCTTCCAGTCGGCGGCTGACCGGCTGAACAGCCGGTCGGTGGCATTGGCGCCGTCCGCGCAGCGGCGCAGCCCGCAGCGCTCCATGTCATCAAGGAGCTGCCCGGCCGCCGCGTGCACGAGATTTGCGGGGTCGGCCTGCCCAGGTTCTCCGGCCCAGACCACAGCGGTGTCGAGATCGGAGCAAGGGAACGGCTCGGACCGGGCCGTGGAGCCGAGGACCAGCCACGAGCACGCCGCTCCGGCCGTATCGTCGCTGGCATCAAGGGAGATCAGGCGACGCATGATCGCGTCCCGCACGGTCGCCAGCAGCGCCGCCAGCCGCAGCGGCGGGACTCCCGCATCGGCCAGGGCAACGGCCGTCGACGGCAGCAGCTGAGCCGTCGCGGCCAGCGCGGGCACATCGGGCGCATGCTGCACAGCCGACCTGATCAGCAGCGGATCACGAACTTCCGCCGAGGCTAGGTCGACAACGCGGATGACACCGGTCGGTGCACCGCCGTTATCTACTATCGCCAGGTGGTGCACGTCGTGCTCGACCATCTGCAGGAACGCCTCGGCCACCGTGCTGCCGCTGGCGATCGTTCTGGCCGAACTGGTCGCGATGGCACCGACCGGAGCATCCGGTGGCACATCGCCGGTGGCCACGTGCCGCCTGAAATCGCTGTCGGTGACGATCCCGAGCCCGTTGGCTGACCGCACCACGGCGCACGACTGGCGGGCGGCGCCGATCCGCCGGGCCACGTCGGCGATCGGATCACCCGCGTCGCACCAGACCACGGGCCGGGCGTGCGCGGAGACCGGTACGGAGCCGTGGTCGAGCAGGCCATTGCCGGTCAGGCGCTCGCGCACGACCAGCGTGCCATAGTGAGCGAAACGGAGCCGGTCCGGATGGCTGAGAATGGGCCGCGGATCCGGCAGCAGATAACAGAGCGTGTCCTGCTCTGCCCGGACCGCGAGAGCGGGCGGCAGCCCGGCTAGCAGCGAGACGTGCCCGAACGTGTCGCCGGGGCCCAGCAGGTCCACCACCCGGCCGCAGTCCAGGATCTCCACCGCGCCTGCCCGGACCACGTAGAGCCGGTCCAGGACATCGGCGCCAGCGGGAACGATCATGGTGGCAGCGGTGAAGTACTCGACCTCGACGGTCCTGGCCAGCTGCTCAAGGTCGGCCGCGTCCAGCGCGTCATAGGGTGCGTGATCACCGAGGAAGTCGGCGTACTCCTTCACCGGTCACCTGCCAGCGGGGCGTGATCTGCGCACTTCAGCAGCTAGCGCGCTGCTTGTCCTACCGTACTGGCAGGCCGGTGACAGCCCGGCCGATGATCATCCGCTGGATTTCTGAGGTGCCCTCGAAGATCGTGAAAATCTTGGCGTCTCGATGCCAGCGTTCGACCGGGAAATCCCTGGTATACCCGTTACCGCCAAGGATCTGAATGGCCTGCTCGGTAACCCGCACCGCCGTCTCCCCCGCCACCAGCTTGGAGATCGATCCCTCGGCGTGGGAGAACTTACGGCCGGTCCGCGCCATCCAGGCGGCCCGCCAGGTCAGCAGCCTGGCCGCGTCGACACCGGCCTGCATGTCGGCGAGCATGAAAGCGACCGCTTGGTTCTGGCCGACCGGCTTGCCGAACTGCACCCGCTGGGTCGAGTAGTCCCGCGCGTACTCGAATGCGGCCCTGGCCACTCCGACCGCCATCGCGGCGACCGACGGCCTCGATGCCTCGAAGGTCTTCATCGCGGCCTGCTCCCCCGCCGCCCCGCCTGCTGCCAGCCTGGCCAGCCTGGCGTCCAGCCGGTCCTTGCCGCCGACCAGGCAGTGGCCGGGGACGCGGACATCGTCGAGGATTACCTCGGCGGTATGCGAAGCGCGTACGCCGTGCTTGCGGAATTTCTGCCCCTGAGCGAGCCCCTTCGTCCCCGGCGGCACGATGAAGCTCGCCTGGCCGCGGCTGCCCAGCCCGGGGTCGACCGTCGCGACGACCACATGCACGTCGGCGATGCCGCCGTTGGTAGCCCACGCCTTGGTGCCGTTCAGCACCCACTCGTCGGTAGCCTCGGCGTAGACCGCCCTGGTCCGGATGGCGCCGACGTCGCTGCCGGCGTCGGGCTCCGATGAGCAGAACGCGCCGAGCTTGACGTCACCGGGGCCGCCGAACATCTGTGGCAGCCATTCGCCGATCTGCTCGGGCGTGCCGTTCGAGCCGACCGCGACGGCGGCCAGGCAGCTTCCGGTCAGCGCCAGCCCGATCCCGGCGTCGCCCCAGAACAGCTCCTCGAATGCGACCGGCGTGCCCAGACCCGATGGCTCCAGCCACTGCTGGCCGAAGAAGTCGAGCGAGTACAGGCCGATCTTGGCGGCCTCTTCGAGGATCGGCCAGGGCGTCTCCTCGCGCTCGTCCCACTCGGCGGCGGCCGGCCGCATCACGTCCTGGGCGAAGACATGCACCCAGTCGCGCATTTCGCGCACATCGTCGGACAGGTCCAGACAGAACGCAGCGCCAGCCTGCTCGTCGTTGCTCATGCCGCTCCTCGCCCCGGACACCGGTTACGGCCGTGCGCCCACGGTTGTTACTGAACAGTAGTATGTCGGCTCCCGGCCAAATCTGCCAGCATGTCCGGAGCGCATCAGCGCCGGCAGAGGCAAGGAGCCGCAACGGCATGGACTATGGCAGCTACGACCAACTGCTCTTCGAGCGTCGCGACAACGGCGTGCTCCTGGTCACGATGAACCGGCCGGAGGTCTACAACGCGGCCGACGAGGTCATGCACAACCAGTTGTCCAGGGTCTGGACCGATATCTCGCATGACGAGCAAACCAGGGTCGCGGTGATCACCGGCGCGGGCAGGGCGTTTTCGGCCGGCGGCGATCTGGCGATGGTGCAGCGGATGGCCGGCGACTACGACCGGGCCGCGCGCATGCTCAGCGAGATGAGCGATCTCGTCTACAACATGATCAACTGCGAGAAGCCGATCATCTCGGCGATCAACGGCGTGGCCGTCGGGGCCGGGCTGGTCGTCGCGGTGCTTGCCGACATCAGCATCTGCGCGGCCGACGCCCGGCTGGGCGACGGTCACGTCAAGCTGGGTGCGGCGGCGGGCGATCATGCGGCGATCATCTGGCCGCTGCTGTGCGGCATGGCTAAGGCCAAGTATCACCTGCTCACCGGCGAGATGGTCGACGGCACGGAGGCCGAGCGGATCGGCCTGGTCAGCAAGGCCGTGCCGCGCGAGGAGGTGCTGACCGAGGCGCTGCGGGTGGCGACGAGCCTGGCGGCCGGCTCGCAGCTGGCTATCCGGCTGACCAAGCGGGCGCTGAACAGCTGGCTGCGCTCGGCCGGGCCGATCTTCGACCAGTCCGCCGCCTACGAGATGCTCACCTTCATGGGCCCTGACCTGGCCGAAGGCGCAGCGGCGCTGCGCGAGAAGCGCCCGCCCAGGTTCGCCTGACACTTTGTATGCACGAGTCACCGTTCGCGCTGCCCTGCCGCGCCGGGCGAGATTCGCGCCGCTGCGGGGCTTCGCACCAGCCAGCCGGGGTTACGCTGCAACTATGAGCACGTCGCCGTTGTCCCCTGAGGACATCCGTGCCGCGGCCGAGGTGTACCGCGAGCTTGGCCCGGAGTACAACGACGCGGTCGTGGCATCGTTCATCGACAGAGTCGACCGGGAGGTAGCCGCGCGGGTTAACGCGCGGCTGGCAGATACTCGCCCGGCCCGGCCAGCGGTCGTCGGCACTCGTCGCACGCTGCTGAAGGGCATGGTCGTTGGCGCGGTCGCTGGCGGCCTGACGATCGCGGCTGTCGGCGGCCTAGCCGGGCGATCCGGGCACAGTGTGCGGGTCTTTCCGCGTCAGCAGCATGTTATGGGAGCGCCGAGAGCGGTGCACCAGCCGCCCGCGGCGCCGGCCCCGCCCCCATCGCCATAGCTGAGTTCGCGGCGCGCAGCCGTTGATCACTCTTTCTCGTGCCGGTCGAGGAAGGCGTAGATGTCGCCCTCGTCGACGCCGGGAAAGCTGCCGGATGGCAGCGCCGACAAGATGTGCGAGTGCGCCCGGGCCGATGGCCAGGCCATGCCGTCCCAGCGGGCGGCCAGCCGGGCCGGCGGGCGCTGGCAGCAGGACGGATCGGGGCAGGCTGAGGTGCTTCGCTTCGTGGTCTCCCGGCCGCGGAACCAGCGCGCGTCGTCGAACGGCACGCCCAGGGTGATGGCGTAGCCTCGGTCGCTGCCCGGATCGACCGAGGCGATGCACCAGTAGGTGCCCGACGGAGTGTCGGAGTACTGGTAGTGCGGGCTGAACCGGTCGGCCGAGGAGAAAATCTGCCGCCCGGACCAGTGCCGGCACATCCGCTGCCCCTCGATCGCGCCGGTAGCGTCGGCCGGGAAGATGACGCCGTCGTTCTCGTACGCCTTATAGATGATCCCGCTGGCGTCGTTCTTGACGAAATGGCAGGTCAGGCCCAGATGGTGGGTAGCCAGGTTGGTGAACCTGTGCGCGGCCATCTCATACGACACCGAGAACACGTCGCGCACGTCCTCGACCGACAGGTTCCTGCTGTCCTGAGCGTGCCGCAGGAAGGCGACGGCAGCCTGCTCGGGCACCAGCACCGCCGCGGCGAAGTAGTTGGCCTGCACCCGCTGCCGCAGGAAGTCGGCGAAGTCGGCCGGGGCGCTGTGGCCGAGGACGAAATGGCCGAGGGTCTGCAGCAGCACGGCCCGCGGGGTGTGCATCCCGAGCGATTCCTGACGCAGGTAGATCCGCCGGTTCCGCAGGTCGGTCACGGATCTGGCGGATCGCGGCAGATCCTGCACATAGCGGACCGAGAAGCCGTGATGGCTGACCACCGAGAGCAGCATGCCCTGAGACAGGGCGCCGCCGGAGTAGCTGACCGGGGCCAGCGCCGCCGCCGCTGCGCGCTCGATGTCGGCGAAGTAGTTGCCGCGGTCACGCATCATCGCCCGCAGGTCTGCGTTCGCCGCCCTGGCCTCTTCGGGGGTCGCGGTGCGCTTCTCGCGCTGCCGTCCCAGCTCGCCGTAGAGCGCGAGGATGTGCTCAAGGACGTCGCTCGGCACCCGCGCGCCCGGGCGCAGATGCGGCAGCCCGAGTCCGGCGTAGATCGGGTCGCGCTGCGCTTGGTCAAGCTCGATCTCCAGCTGGGCCCGGCGGCTCGGCGCCTGGCGGCGCATCAGCTCACCCGACGGCACCGACAGTGCGTTCGCCAGCGCCTCGATCAGCGACAGCTTCGGCTCCCGGCGGCCGTTCTCCAGCAAGGACAGCACCGACGGCGCGCGGCCTACCCGGGCGCCGAGATCGGCGAGCGTCAGGCCAGCGGCCCGGCGCAGGTGCCGCAATCGCTGCCCGAAGAGAATGAGATCCAGATCGCTATCTGGCAAAGATCGCAAATCTTTCTCGGCGAATGTTTCCACAACTTCATGTTACAGGAAGATTTGCAAATCTTCAGGACCGTCGCCCCTAGCCTGACGTGCACCACGCTGCGCAAGCTTAGGGATAACGGCACGCATCCAGGAGGTCCAGTGAACACTCGTCGCCTAGACGGCACGCAGAACGGGAGCCCGCGGGCCGCCGGCCCAGCAGTCAGTACTAGCTTCGATGACCAGGTTGGCCAGCTGCAGCGCGACTGGGCAGCCGACCCGCGCTGGTCGGGAACAGAACGGACCTATACGGCCGCGGACGTGGTCCGGCTGCGCGGCTCCGTGCAGGAGGAGTTCACCCTGGCCAGGATCGGAGCCGAGCGGCTCTGGTCGCTGCTAGCCAGCCATGATTACGTGAACGCGCTCGGCGCGGTGACCGGCAATCAGGCCGTGCAGCAGATCAAGGCCGGGCTGAAGGCTATCTACCTGTCCGGCTGGCAGGTCGCTGCCGACGCCAATCTGGCGGCGCAGACCTACCCGGACCAGAGCCTGTACCCGGTCAACTCAGTCCCGCAGGTCGTGCGCAGGATCAACAACGCGCTGCTCCGGGCCGATCAGATCACCTGGGCCGAGTCGGGCAACGAGGGCGCGCCGCACTGGCTGGCCCCGATCGTGGCCGACGCCGAGGCCGGCTTCGGCGGGGTGCTGAACGCGTTCGAGCTGATGAAGGCGATGATCGCGGCCGGCGCCGCTGGGGTGCACTGGGAGGATCAGCTCGCGTCCGAGAAGAAGTGCGGCCACCTGGGCGGCAAGGTGCTGATCCCGACCGGCCAGCACATCAAGACCCTGAACGCGGCCCGGCTGGCCGCTGATGTCTGCGGCGTGCCCTCGATCATCGTCGCCAGAACCGACGCGGAGGCCGCCACGCTGCTGACCAGCGACGTGGACGAGCGAGATCTGCCGTTCGTGACCGGCGAGCGGACCGCGGAGGGCTTCTACCGGGTCAGGAGCGGGCTCGGCGCCTGCATCGCCCGTGGCCTGTCCTACGCGCCGCATGCAGACCTGCTCTGGATGGAGACCTCGAAGCCAGACCTGTCGGTCGCGGCCGCGTTCGCCGACGCGATTCACTCGGTCTACCCGGACCAGCTGCTCGCCTACAACTGCTCGCCGTCGTTCAACTGGCGGGCCAACCTGGACGACGCGACGATCGCCAAGTTCCAGACTGAGCTCGGCGCGATGGGGTACCGGTTCCAGTTCATCACCCTGGCCGGATTCCATGCGCTGAATCACTCGATGTTCAGCCTGGCCCGCGGCTACGCCGAGGAAGGCATGTCTGCCTACGTCCGGCTGCAGGATGCCGAGTTCGCGTCCGAGGCCGAGGGCTACACCGCCACCCGGCATCAGCGCGAGGTCGGCACCGGGTACTTCGACCTGGTGACCTCGGCGATCAGCCCGGACGCCTCGACCACGGCGCTGGCCGGATCGACTGAGGCCGACCAGTTCGCCGCCGCGCACTAACCAGCTGTCGTCCATGATCACGCGGCGTTGCCAGTGGATGTGACTGCCCGCGTGATCATGAGCGGGACCGGGGTAAGCGACGCTACGGGACCAGACCGAGCACGGCGGGCACGTCGATGTCCTCATCGTCGAAGGCGGCGTAAGCCGCCAGGCGGCGCCACCGCGACGGCACCAGCAGCGGCACGATCATGGCCACGCCGATCAGCGCCAGCACTCCGCTGACCAGCATTGCGGTGAAACCGGCCGCGTAGTAGCTGCCGCGCATCGGGACGAGTCTGAGCGCGTAGCTGCTGTGCGTCAGCACCAGGGCGGACCAGCCGAGCAGGGCCAGTCCGGGCAGCCCGGTCCCGATCGGCGAGATGCGCGGCGTAGCCAGGCCGATGCCGAGCAGCAGGCCAGTGCCGAGCACGGCGCCGATCGCGAGCAGGCCATGCGTCGTCAGGAGCGCGTGTCCGGCTGCGAGCCCGCTGCCGGCCCCGCGCGCGGCAATGATCCTGGCGATCCCCCACCCGCCACCGAAGAACAGCGCCGCTGAGATGGCCAGGGCAAGAATGAACCCAGTAATGTGCCGCACTCGCTGCCACCCTCCGGTCAGACATCGTTTTCGCGGACTGGCTCGGCCATTGGCTACGTTACTCACGGATTGCTAGCCGGACGGGCGACTTGAAACACTCAATATAGTCTATTTATGGGTCATAAGTAGGTTACGTTAAGTTATCAATCGGCCTGGTCGGCGAGCCGGATGGCGCGACCGGGCAGATACTGCGCGGGCTCGGCGCCGAGTTGCGCGCCACCCTCCGCGCCGTAGCGGCCGCGCTGGCCGGCTATCTGCACCACATGCTGGCCCAGGGT
>OCZU010002437.1_pt1 | contig 11880 bp, 13 predicted proteins | sample 1539001 | NCBI WGS metagenome assembly OCZU01 (sample SAMEA3539306, study PRJEB22396) | soil metagenome | biome: tundra; feature: field; material: soil | place: USA | collected 2010-05 | depth 0.15 m
TCCGCGGATACAAACCGTCGCATTTTGTCGCACGTTGGACTGGGACAGTCCCCTAAGGACCGCGCCTGACCATTGCACCAACGCCGGCGGGCCTGGTAGGAATAACGGGCGAAAGTCCTCCTGCTCGCCTGCTGCACGCAGGAGGAGGCGCAGTGGATTGTGCTTAAATGATATCGCTATGCTGAGCTCATCACACCCGCCGCTCCGTTGCTTCGTAGCGATGGCTTTCGACCACGATGATACCGATGCCGTTTTCAAAATCATACAGGCGACGGTGAAACCACTGCAGATTCAGGCCATTCGGATCGACCGAGTTGAACACAATGACGACATAGACGACAGAATAATAAGGGAAATCAAGAACGCAGACTTCACTATAGCAGATCTAACCTACGCCCGCCCTTCGGTCTATTTCGAGGCGGGTTTTGCACAGCGCAGCGTGCCCGTTATCTACAAAGTTCGCAGCGATCACTTCAACCCACGAGGGGATGACCCAAATGGAAACCTCCGGGTACATTTTGATCTCCAAATGAAGAATATAATCGCTTGGAAGGACCCGACTGACAAATTATTCCAGAAACGGTTGACGTCGCGAATAAAAAAGGTCATCGCACCAATTGTCCGTAGTCGGGCGTTGGTCGAAGAAGCGAAGGCAAAGGCAGCCCAGTTCGCCATTCTGTCACGGCTGGAGCAGTATGAATATCTAAGAAAGCTGACTCGTCATCACTTTGCGAAGTTGAGATACACAGTATTTGAAGTCCGAGATAATGCCATGCCCGTTATGAAACAGTTTATTAGCCTGGGTGATCCTTTTCGAGGAGCTATCGTATGCATCAACCACAACCGAGATAGCCTTCGATTTGTCTTCGTTCACGTAGTAGGCTCAATAACCAAGACGCTCTGTCAGCATTACCGCTTCAGTTTGCTTGGAATGTTACCATATGACATTGAAGGCCTGCATAAAAAGCACACCCCAGTAACTCGTTCGAAGGAAGATATCGTAGTGTGCTCTTTCGGTACGGGCGGCACCGCTCGCATGGCTAAGGAGATCCCTCGGCTCCGCCCGAGGAATGACGGAATAATGACCTATACCGAAACCGAGCACAGAAATCACAAGAGTCACTCATACGAGCGTCATACTACCGTTCAGGTTATCGAGTCAACAGCGAGGCTTGCAGATCTTGATGAAGAGCTTCAGCGGCGATTCGCGGAGTGACCGGAAATGTTCTCGATGGAATGGATGATTCGGCTCCGCCCTAGGCCCAATGTTCCAGAATTTCAAGGTATTGGAACATGCGCGTGCTGCCAATCCCGGCCTGTCCTAACTTGCCTCCTGCCAACACAGTTAAAATGTGAAGCGTCAGCGGAATTTTGGAACATTCCAATCAGAACGGCGACGAGGTCCTTTCATCGCGGATTTGCAAAAATGGAGATCCGGATGGGTGGTCCCGGATTCGCAAGGCGTGGTCTGAGAATTTGAAGGAGGCGCAGACAGTTCGGGGGGGTGCGGAGGGGGCTGGTCAAACCACGCGCAGGTCGAGGTCGTTTTCGACGGAAATCAAATAGTGGTAGGGCGAGGAGAGTTTCGCCTGCCGCAGTTTTCCACGCGTCTCCGCGAAGCACGCGATGGCCATCACCGCGATTCCCGCGGCCGCGAGAATGGCTGCACCCACAGGTGAGACGTGAGCGAATCGAATGGAATGTGGCTGCCGGTCACCATGATGCTGCCTTTGCCGCGCGCCAGCGCATAGCATGTGAGCGCGGGAGTCGGTATCGAGCCAAGGTTGACCGCGCGCATTCCAGCGTCCCGGATTGCAGCCACGATTCGCCTGAGCGATCTCGCCACGGCCCTCCAACTCCGGCACAAAACTGTCGGAACTGGGACGCAGGTCCCGGGCAAAGAAAAACTCCTGACCGCGGACGATTCCACCTTCGGACGTGTCGAGCGACTGTAAGTATTCCAGTTCCGCAAGAGCGTTGATATAGACCTCCAACTGCGTGAGATCCACAACCTTGCCCCGCCGTCCGCTGGTCCCGAACTCCAGATCTCGGGGTTCGTATTTAAGACTTGATCGACGCGAGCCGGTTTGCGTTGCTGCATTCATCTCGGATCCTCTCGCTGGCCAGGCCGCCGGGCCAGGGACAATCTTTCTCCGTTGCTTTTCATCATGCCGTTGATCGTGGTTTCCTACTGCATAGCGGCCAGCACTTCATTGAGCTGGACCGTGGCAAAACGGGTGGCGTAATCGGACACTCCGTACGGGATGAACAGCTCGCCATCGTGGAGCAGCGCACCGCACGAATAGGTAACGTTTGGCACATTTCCCTCCCATTCGCTCAGGATTGGTTTCAGCAGGGGTTCACGCAGGCGGCCGATCACTTTGGACGGATCGTCAAGATCGAGCAGGAACGCGCCGATCGAGTATTCTCGCACCGGGCCGACGCCGTGGCTCAGCACCAACCAGCCGGCCTTCGTCTCAATCGGCGATCCACAGTTGCCGATTTGCACCATTTCCCACGGAAACACCGGCTTAAGAAGGATTCTCGGCTCGTACCAGAAGTGGACATTGTCGGAGAACATGATGTAGATGTTCTCCGAGTCCTGCCGGGACAGCATCGCATACAATCCATTCACCTTCTTCGGGAAAAGGGCCATCCCTTTGTTTTGAACCGCCGGCCCGTTCAATGTCGCAAATCGAAAAAGAAGGAAGTCGGATGTCTCCAGTAGTTGCGGAATGCCGAGCTGACCGTCGAAGGCCGTGAACGTCGCAAAGTAAACGTGGGTTCCATCGTCATTCTGGAAACGTACGAACCGGGCGTCTTCGATGCCGTTCCGCTGCGAGAGAGTCACTGGGAAAATAACCCGTTCGGATACGCCCTGTTCGGTTGAAAACTGAACCGAGCAGTTGGACTTGGCCAGTATCGAGATTCGCTGCGCAGTGTCCTGGCGGTCCTTTTCCCCCTCCGGCGTCGAGCACTCCTTCAATTCTGTTTCAATCGTGGACTGAAGTTCTTGTTCTGTGAACGAGTCCCCCAGCCTTTCCATAACGCGGCGCGTGTGCTCGTTGGTCAATCCAAGTTCGAGAATCTTCCGCTCGAAGAGTGCCCTCTCATAAAGGGCGTTGGGGATTCGGCTCGGCTCCACGATACCGCAAGTCGCAGCCCTGACCTCGATCCGGTGATCGGCATGGATGATGCCTGTCCGGAAAACGATGGAGGAAATACTGCCATCCCCGGTCGCGCGCAAGCTCAAAACAAAGCGTAACGCGCCTGGAGGCAGGCCTTGTTGATCGGGGTCGGCAACCATAGACGGATTGAATAGTGCCGCGGACTCGACAGAGAACTCGGAGACGAAATACGCTCCGATTAGTAGTTGTCGCTGCTCGGAAAGGTCCTGATCGAGGGAAACCACCTCTCGCAATTGCCTGAATCGTTCCTTGAAAAGCTGGCCGATCTCCTGGTGGCGTCCGGAGAACTTTGCGGAAACCGCGTCAAGCAACGGCCAGACGTCATTTTCGGAGATCGACATTATCCCAGTGACAATCCTCTCCAATCGCGGAACATCGCCGGGGGTAAACGACCGCAGGAGAACCCGCGTCGGATCGGGCGCGAGTTCCGCGTCGGTGCGTTTGACATTGATAGGGATGGCATTCATAGAGCAGTTGTTCGGCGCCGACGGGGCTGTGAGCGCCAGTCACCTGTCGACATCTGCCACGTCTGCGAGTCGGCGCCGGCTGTTCTCGATATGATCGACACGTACCAATCCATTTTCAAGGATTATCCTTCGGTGTTCCACCGCTTGTCAGGTTCCGGCGCCGAGTCGTCCATTTTTTCTCGGCGTGCTGGCCGGCTGCGATCAAGCCTGACGGAGACGCGGCCAGGGCAGGCACATCATCCGGATGCCTCCTTGGGTATGGGGTTGTGCCAACCGCCGTCCGAAGCGATAATCGCGTCAGCCTCTTTCGGCCCCCAACTTCGGCGCCTGTACGGGCGAACCTTGTGGTGCCCTTTAAGGACCGGGTCGGCCACTGCCCAGGCGGCTTCCACCGCGTCCTCACGAGTGAAGAGGGCTCCATCGCCGCTCATGGCGTCGCCCAGGAGCCGCTCGTAGGGCGCTTCCTCTCCCGTCCGTTCCTCGGACAGGTAGAGCTCTCGCTGCTCCCCGACGAACTCCTTCCCGGCGAGTTTGACGCGAGCTGCGATGGCGACGGCCGAGTTGGGGGAGACCCGGAAGCGCAGGTAGTTGGCCGGGCCGGCCGGCGGCGCTGAGTCCGCGAAAAGCCTCTGCGGCGGCGGCTTCAGCTCCACCAGGACCTCGGTCGCGGTTTCGGCGAGGTACTTGCCGGAGCGCAGGTACCACGGCACGCCCTCCCAGCGCCACGAGTCAATAAAGAGCCGCATGGCGCAGAAGGTTTCGACGTCGGAGTTCTTCGCCACGCCTTGCTCCTTCCGGTAGCCAGCATACTGGCCGCGCACCAAGTCGTCGCGCTTGAGAGGGCGCATGGCTCGAAAGACCTTGGCTTTTTCGGTTTGCACGGCTCCAAAGTCCCTATCGGACGGCGGCTCCATGGCGAGCAGCGCGACGACCTGGAAAAGGTGGTTCTCGACCACGTCGCGCAGACAGCCGGCGGTTTCGTAAAACGACCCGCGGCTCCCGACGCCGAAATCCTCGGATAGGGTTACCTGGACGCTGGCCACGTAGTTGCGGTTCCAGATCGGCTCCAGGAACGAATTGGCGAAGCGGAAATAGAGGATATTCATGATCGCCTCCTTTCCGAGGAAATGGTCGATGCGGAAGATCGAGTCTTCCGGGAACACCGTCCGCGCGACGCCATTGAGCTCCCGCGCGGATGCCAGGTCGCGTCCGAACGGCTTTTCGACAATAACGCGCGCATGCGCGGCCAGGTTCGCGGCACCGAGTCCTTTGATCACCATCTCGAAGAGCGAGGGCGGGATAGCGAGGTAGTGCGCCGGGCGCCGGGCGCTACCCAGCGCGCTCTTTATCGCCGTGAACGTCTTCGGATCATCATAATCCCCGCTCACGTACTTGAGCAGGGACAGAAGATGGTGGAGGGCAGGCTGGTTGTCGACCCCGCCCGATCGTTCTATGCTTTCCGTCACGCGCTTGTGCAGACGGGCCAGGCTCCACTTCGGGAGGGCGACGCCGATTATCGGGACCTTAAGGGTGCCGCGTTTCACCATCGCATAAAGCGCCGGAAAAATCATCTTGTGGGCGAGATCTCCCGTCACCCCGAAGAGTACCAGCGCGTCCGAACGGGAGGCTCTCATCAGTCATCTCCTTTCTTGGCGGCGTGCTTTTTCTCATTGCCACCGAACGGGTAACGAATTCAGGGCAACATCCTTTCGACGAAGTCGCCACAGTCCGGACATCAGTTTCTGAAGTCCGCCCCTGCCGGCTAGCCAGGCCGAGGCTTGGTCTTCTTCTCCCAGAGGCGAGAGCCGCCCACAAAAGCGTTCCGGTTGTCGCCCATGCGAGTGTCCGGCGGCAGATCCTTGATGTGTTTGGCATTTCCTCCGCCCAACACTACGTATTCGGCCTCCAAAGCCTTCTTGAGCCTTTCCACCACATCGGCCACGTGGCGGCGCCAGTTCTTCTTCCCAAGTCGCTTCAGACCGCGAACACCAACGTAGTCCTCATATGTTTTCCCGTTCTTGTAAGGAAGATGAGCCAGTTCCATCGGCTCGAGTATCCCGTCAACGATCATGGCCGTCCCGAGCCCCGCTCCGAGGCCCAAAAACAGCATCCGGCCTCCTTGGTAGCTTCCGAAAGCCTGCATAGCGGCGTCATTGATAACCTTAACGGGACGGTCGAACGCCTTGCCGAAATTGAATCCGACCCAGCCGCCGCCGAGATTGTAGGGCTCGTGCACGGGGTGTCCATGAATGACGCCAAAGGGCTTTCTGGATCGCGTTGTGAGGATCGTGGGACTGGTGCCCTACCGTTGCCGTAGTTGCGGCCAGCGCTTCTACCGCCCGCAGCAGGTCGGGTGGGATAGGCTTTAGCCTGTCACTTGAGTTTATCGTTCCGCCCCCGATGTTGTGCCGTAAAGGTTCCCGTCGATTCCCTGGACGAGCGCCCCGCTGCTGCCAAAACTCGCCAGAGCTGTGAGGGTCTGTGCAGGCGATACGATCACGGTGGCTGCACAGAGCAAAAGTGGCACGCAGGCTTTTTCCCTGTATTGGGAAGGCCGTCTCATAATCTTAGGTTTGCGATTTCCGGCCGCAACCTCGGTTTTTGTTTCCTGACCGAACTCCGATTGTACACCCGTCCCATATCCAGAGCTTAAAGTGTGAATCTAAGCAGCGTCATGCGCAGGACGCCAGGGAATTCTTCTGGCGAACTAGTTCGCCAGGGGTTTGCCACCCGATTTGGCCCGTTGCCCCATCTCCGGCACTTGCCGATAAAGGCCGCACGGGGAACTCGGAAACTCGCACGCCTGGTCGATAATGAACGACAACGCTCCTGACTGGACATGCGGATCACGCGCGCTCTGAGCAGTTCCGCGTTACGATCGGCTCTTGAGGCAAAGTGAGGACCAGACGACTCCGATGACTCCGATACACTCGTTTTCGACTTTCAGCCGTTGCGCCGCGCTTCGGGCAGCGATTGTCTTGTCATCAGTTCTGTTGCCGCTCGCGGCTGCGTCGCTGCCAGTGGCAAAGCCCGAGGACGTCGGGTTGGCTCCCGAACGCCTGCAACGCATTCACGAGATGATCATGCGCCGCGTGGAGGCCGGGGACATCTCCGGTGCGGTGACCATGGTCGCGCGGAGGGGCCGTCTGGTTCATTTCGAGGCGCACGGGTTGATGGACATCGAAGCGAAAAAGCCGATGACCAAGGACGCACTATTCCGCCTAGCATCGTCGACGAAGCCGATCACGGCGACCGCCATCCTGATTCTGATGGAGGAAGGCAAGCTGAAGCTGACCGACCCGGTTTCGAAGTACATCCCGGAATTCAAGAATTCCAAGGTGGCGGTGGAGGCGGTACGCACGCCGGCTCCCATGTCCGACCAGGGGCCTGGAGCCTGGGAGCGATACTATACGGTCCCGGCGAGCCACGACATCACCATCATCGACTTGCTGACGCATACCTCCGGACTCGGCAGCGGCGGAATCACAGGGCCCGATTTACAAAAGCTGCAGCAGGCTCGCGCGCCGACCGAAACGCTGGCTGATTTCATTCCCCGGCTGGGCGCATTGGCCCTGGAGTTTCAGCCCGGTACGCAGTGGCGGTACAGCGGATTGGCGGGCTTCGACACGCTGGGCCGGATTGTCGAGATCGTCTCGGGATCGACGTTGGACCAGTTCCTGCGGAAGCGTCTGTTCGAGCCGCTCGGTATGAACAACACGTGGTTCAACGTTCCGGAGAAGGAACAGCCGCGGATCGCCACGATATACAACAGGACACCGAGCGGATTGCAGAAGCCGACCGCCCCGCTCAGAATCGGATCGCCGGTCTATTTCTCCGGTGCAGGCGGCCTCACGTCGGCGGCGCCAGACTACCTTCAATTCGCGCAGATGCTCTGCAACGGCGGGCAACTGAACGGAAAGCGCATTCTCAGTCCGTGGACGGTGGACCTGATGTTGAGCAACAACGTCGGTGAACTCTTTGAAGGTCAGATCGGGCGTGCACCTAAGGGGGTCGGGTTCGGACTCGGCGGCGAGGTCGTTGTAAGTGCTGTGGACGCGCGGCTGCGGAAGCCGAACGGCAGTTACGGCTGGGATGGCGCTTTCGGCACGTACTGGTGGGTGAACCGAAAAGAGCAGATGGTGGTAGTGCTCTTCGTGCAAACGCCAGGACGGTCGCTCCAATACGACTTCGACAACGCCGTGTCCCAAGCCGTAGTCGAATAACGGAATTGGTTGGGATCTGGCCGGCCAGGCGCGCCACGGCTTGCAAGTAGGGGTCAAATTTGTTACCGATATCGCCACATATCACTAGCAGACAGCCTGCCCGCATCGCCCGCTCCTCTGGCGAGGAAGGCCAGCAAGCCGATGCGCAGACAGTCTCATGGTTTCACCAACTCTATCGTTGCCAGGTAAATGTTAGCCCCCGTCGCATGAGGAACCTTACCGAACCGTTGGAGCGGTTCACCCCTTGCGCCGGGCTTTGGTGTGACGCACCGCCTTGGCCTTCTTGGGCGGCGGCGGGGCCGGTTTTTCCGCAGCGCTAGCCGCCTTCACGTAGTCCTTCAGCTCGGCTTCGGTAAAGTGGATGGACTCGACGGTCAGACTGGCGTCGCTGAGCACCTTCATGATCTGCTGGCGCACGTTTTCGGCATCGGCGCCGGACTTGGCCTGGGCCAATTGCTGGCGCAGTTTCAGCGCGTCGTCCTTGGCCTGGGCGACCTGCTGGGCACGCTTCTCTGCGTCGCTGGGGCCGCAGCCCGTGGACAGGAACACGACAAACAGGCTGACGAGCAGCAAGACGATTCGCTTCATCAATGTCCTCCTTTTCGCACCTTTTTCCGCGACTTCCCACAATAGCATGTCTTCAGCGAAAGGTATTTGGGTTGTTACGCGTTGGCCGAGGAGAATATTCGCCCCGAAGACCCGATGACTGCTTACGCCGGGGTGAATCTGTTGCAGGATTCAGTCGAAGCCCACCTTTTAGCACTGGCGGAAGTGGTATCGGCAAAAATTGAGCCAAACACGAAGTTTGAGAGATATTTTGAGCTGATTGAGGAAAAGCTCCCGACCGGCAAGAACATCCCAGGAAAGGCCGTTGTGCATCACGCTGCCTTGCGCCGCCTGCCGGATCAACTCCTCCAGAACCGGCCGGATCAGTTTCGCAGCGGCAGCCATTAAATCCCACTGCGTCGTCGCTGGCAGCGGCATTTCCAATTGTTCCTGTAGCCTTTCCAACCGCTTAAATGGCACTCCTGTACCGTACTTCAACAGGGCGATCATCGCCACGGCCGTCTCATCGTACTTGTCCTCACCCGCCGTCACCGCTTGCTTCAGAAGACGCTCGAAGAGCTTCCCAGGAGTCTTGCGTCGCGCGTTAAATCGGAACGTGAACTCATCCAGGTAGTAGCTCAACTGAGCCTGGCTCACGGCACCCGCATGGGTCCCCACCAGCCAGCCCTTCAGCCGCTTGGCCATCGAATCCACGCGCCGCATTTTCGAACGGGTCAACTAGGATTCGCCCAAAGGCTTAAGGGAGCTCGCAGGTCTCGGAGTGGATGAAACAGCAGATCTGATCGGGGTTTCTGGCAAACGGATAACGCCCGCCGGCTGGCTGCCGCCAATGCCCTTCGACAAGGACGTACCCGCCGTGCCGGTGCACCCACTGATGCGTTACCCGTTTCCGCCTGCACTCTCATTGGTGTCGAGATTACCAGCGCCCTATTCTGGCCGTCTATTGCGGGCTATGCTTGGGGTCTATTTTGGATGCTCATACCACCGGTAGTCCAATTCTCGATTTTCATTAGCTATTTTGGAGTCAACCCTAGCCGCACAGATACCGACCCGACCACTAGACGATGATGGCCACCCCGACTCCAAGCGACCGGCGTCAACTTCCTGCCGCTTCTCCGGGCTTCACAGCGGGAATACGGAATGTTCGAGCACTTCAAGCGTTTTCCGTGGGTGCGGGAGCCGTTCCTGTACAAGAATCAGGACCGGCTGCTGGCGGCGCTCAACGACAAGGTGAGCGGCCCCGCAGAAGCGAAAGCGAAGGAGCAAACTGGGCGATAGGTTTATCAGAAGCAGTCTGCCACCGACATCTCTATCTACGGACAGGAGACGCATGATATACTTCTGCCAATGGCGCTGCCTTGCGACTATCTCTGGTTCGATCTTTACACCAGAACTCATTTTCGATATCGCTACGACGAAGATGTCAATCATTTCATTGAGGCCGTCGTTGAGAGTGCCGCTTCCCGAACAGTACAATGGGAACAGGGCACTTTCCCTTTGGAGAGCGCAGCGTGGTTGTAGGGTCTGCATAGAATTACCGGGAAAGCAACAGAGTTGGAAGGACGATACGGATAGCTGCGGATACCCGCTTGACTGTAGACCGTTCAGCGTTGAACGCATGAAGCCCGAACCGGAGAAGGCCAAAGAAGGACGGATCAATCCCAAGGGCATTCCCTGTTTGTATCTTGCAACTCATCAAGACACCGCAATGAGTGAAGTTCGCCCTTGGCATGAGGCAAGGATTTCGCTTGCGAGGTTCGAGCTAACACAAGCTGTAGTGCTTGTGGATTGTTCACAAGAGTTTCCGAATGACCCCACGAACGAAGAAGCACGGAATTGGTATTGGATCGGTGAGGCGTTTTCACGTCCTGTCACTTCTTCGGATGATGTTTCCGACTATGCGCCAACTCAAATCCTTGCAGAAGCATTCCGTCAGCGTTGGTACGATGGCATCATCTACAACAGCGGATTGAATAACGATGGTAAGAACGTGGCGCTGTTTGATCTTTCCCACGCTAACGTAAAAGAACGCTTCCTGTACACTCTCTCTGACATTTCTTATTACTTCAATAAGCACAACACAGGCGAATACGGCGAAGAAGCGTCTGCACTCGAAGATAAGCAGTCTTAATAGAATGCGGGAACCTCTTTTTCGAGAGCGAGGACTTCATGGCTGACCTCCGATTTTTCCCTTCGTGTTGACCGCTTCCTGCACATCAACCCGCCTGCCTCTTCCTCATCAAGCAAACCCAGGCTCTCGGCGGATCTGGCAGTTTAGTTTCAAAATGGCTGGAAACCAGGGACAGAATCTCGAAGTACGGCTCGACGGCGTTCGCAATTTGTATGGCCGTTCGTTGTGGTGGGCCGGGGCTGTCTCGCTTTTCATCAGCGTTTCCAATCAGACCAAGCCATAAGCCGCCGTCTTCCAAATGCCGGTGGACCTGTTCGGCAAACTTTGTTCGGTCCTCGTCGGAATCAAAGACATGGAAGCAGCCCCGGTCAAAGGTAAACCCGAATGGCGCTCCTTCGACGTGGGTCTTGAGGAAGTCCAGCACAACAAAAGTACATGGAGCATTTGCGTTGGCAGCTTTTTCGTGGGCCTTCTCGATGGCGATGTCGGAAGCATCAATTCCGACGACCTGGAAGCCCTGTTGCGAGAGCCAAATTGTGTTGTCGCCAGTGCCGCATCCGATCTCCAACGCCTTGCATGGAGCGATTGGCAGCGTGGTGACGGTCTGAACGAGGTTGAAATCGGGCTTGCCAATGTCCCAAGGCGTAGTGCCTTCTTTGTATGCTTGCCGGAAATGATCTTCGACTGACATAATTGTTTCGCTCCGTAGTTGCCGTCGCCGTCTCTACATGCGGTAGGCGTCAGCTTCTCCTCGAACCGGCCAAGAATCCTAAACACACACCGAGACCAACGGCAACAAGCAGTGTCCGACTGGAGTAGATCGGGATAAACCGGGTCTGCGACTGAGTGATCTCGACGACTCCCAACGGCTTGGCAATGAGTCCACCACCGCCGCCACCACCGTGTTCCCAGTTGTTTCCCTTGCCGCCCGAACTGCCGCCAAATCCGTACCGAATTGTGGCGACCGGCAGGATCGTTTTGCCATCCACCGACACAGGTTCACCATAGACAATCTTTGCGCCTGCGTGCTCAATTATGGACTTGAAGACCTCTGCGAATTGCGTTTTGCTTCCCGCTGCAACTGGTGGTTCCATCGTTTGTTCCATAAAGCCAGCATAGCGAACATGTGGCGCTGGCGGTCATTAGCGGGCTACCACTTCCGTCCAAAGAGCCGTGCGAACCCCGGATACGCCACGAGCGGGACGACCTGGAAGTCAATAAGACCGGCACGCATCCACGCGCCGAGCGCCTGGCAAAGCGTTGGAAAGGATTTGTACGTGTTCCCCTTGCGCGAAACCAGGCGG
>OCZU010002438.1_pt1 | contig 11880 bp, 9 predicted proteins | sample 1539001 | NCBI WGS metagenome assembly OCZU01 (sample SAMEA3539306, study PRJEB22396) | soil metagenome | biome: tundra; feature: field; material: soil | place: USA | collected 2010-05 | depth 0.15 m
GGGGCCGCGGCGCGAGCCGGGACAGCACGAAAGCCGGGTTTCACGATGTGAAACCCGGCTTTCATGTGCCTGTGGCTCGCCGGACCGGTGGGTCCAGCGGAGCCCTCGCGCTGGGGCTTGACCTAGTGCGAGTGGCTGTGCCCGTGGCCGTCGGCCGCGGACGAGTCCTTCTCTTCCGGCTTCTCGACCACGAGAGTCTCCGTGGTCAGCAGCATGCCGGCGATCGACGCGGCGTTCTGCACGGCCGACCTGGTCACCTTCACGGGGTCAATGACACCCTGAGCAATCAGGTCGCCGTACTCACCGGTGGCCGCGTTGTAACCGTGGCCCGCGGGCAGCGTCGCGACCTTCGCGGCCACCACCCCGCCCTCCTGGCCCGCGTTCAGCGCGATCCAGCGGCACGGCTCGGCCAGGGCACGCTGAACGACGCGCACCCCGGTCGCCTCGTCGCCGGTAAAGCCGAGGTCACCGAGGTCGGTGGCGACATGCACCAGGGCGCTGCCGCCGCCGGCGATGATGCCCTCCTCGATGGCCGCGCGAGTGGCCGAGATGGCGTCCTCTAGGCGGTGCTTCTTCTCCTTGAGCTCCACCTCGGTGGCGGCACCGACACGCAGGACGCAGACGCCGCCGGACAGCTTGGCCAGCCGCTCCTGCAACTTCTCCTTGTCCCAGTCGGAGTCGGTGTTGTCGATCTCGGTGCGGATCTGCCTGATCCTGTCCTCGATCTCGCTCTTGTCGCCTGCCCCGTCCACGAGCGTGGTGTCGTCCTTGGTGATGACGATGCGGCGGGCGCGGCCCAGGCTCTCAAGCCCGACCGACTCCAGCTTGGTGCCGAGTTCCTCGGTCACCACGGTGCCGCCGGTCAGGGCGGCGACGTCGGCCAGCATGGCCTTGCGGCGGTCACCGAAGCCGGGCGCCTTCACGGCGACCACGTTAAGCAGGCCGCGCAGCTTGTTCACCACGATGGTGGCCAGCGCCTCGCCCTCGACGTCCTCGGCGATCACCAGCAGTGGCCTCTTCACCTGCGCGATCTTCTCGAGCAGCGGCAGGAAGTCGGCCATCGAGGAGATCTTGGACTGGTGGATGAGGATGTACGGGTCATCCAGCACCGCCTCGAGACGCTCGGGGTCGGTGATGAAATACGGCGAAATGTATCCCTTGTCGAACTGGAGGCCTTCGGTGAACTCCAGCTCAAGGCCCATCGTCGGCGATTCCTCGACGGTGATGACACCGTCCTTGCCGACCTTGCTGAACGCCTCGGCGATCAGCTCGCCGATCTTCTCGTCCTGCGCCGAGATCGTCGCGACGTGCGCGATCTCGGTCTGCTCCTCCACGTCACGCGCGGATTCGAGCAGTCGCTTGGAGATCTCAGCGGCGGCGGCGTCGATACCGCGCTTAAGGTCCATCGGGTTGGCGCCGGCCGTAACCGAGCGCAGCCCGAAGTGCACCATCGCCTGGGCCAGGACCGTCGCCGTCGTGGTGCCGTCTCCGGCGACGTCGTTGGTCTTGGTGGCGACCTCCTTGGCGAGCTGGGCACCCATGTTCTCGTACGGGTCCTCCAGCTCCACCTCCTTGGCGACGGTCACGCCATCGTTGGTGATGGTGGGGGCGCCCCATTTTTTATCAAGTACGACGTTGCGGCCGAGCGGGCCGAGCGTCACCTTCACGGCGTCGGCGAGCTTGTTGACGCCACGCTCAAGCGAGCGGCGGGCGGCCTCGTCGAACTCCAGGATCTTGGGCATTTACTACCTCAACCTACGGTTGGATCGAGTTCTCTGCAGCATGCGAAGGCATGCTCACAGGCCCCGGCGGCAAGATCCCGGCGATTCGCCGACGTCTTGCCTCCGGAGCCCGCGAACTACTGCTACTTGTCGATGATGGCGAGCACGTCGCGGGCGGAGAGCACCAGGTATTCCTCGCCTGAGTACTTCACCTCGGTGCCGCCATACTTGCTGTACAGCACCACGTCGCCGACCTTGACGTCGATCGGCACGCGCTTGGAACCCGCGTCGTCGAAGCGTCCCGGGCCCACCGCAAGGACTTCGCCCTCCTGGGGCTTCTCCTTGGCGGTGTCCGGGATCACAAGTCCGGACGCCGTGGTCTGCTCCGCCTCGAGCGGGCGGACCACAATCCGGTCTTCGAGCGGCTTGATTACTACCTTGGTGGCGGTCGACACGATCTGACCTCCCCCTTCGGAAAGGCTAATGGTGAGTTACTAGAGGGAGCGAGCGCGGCTGCCTGTCGTCGCGGGTGCCAGACGGCCTCGTCGCATTAGCACTCTACATGAGTGAGTGCTAACTCGGAACACTAGCGGCAGCGGGCGGAGCCGTCAAACGAGGGAGCCGGCGGCAAACCGTAACTTTTGCTCTTCGTAGATGACTGATTACGAGGGGCTACTAGAGTTGACGGGTCGTTCGGTGCCAGCTTTCCGGGTCCGGGACCGATCATAACGACCACCGGGACGGGCCATCCCTTCTGAAGGAGCACCATGGATCAGCCGGGCAACCACATCCTGCTTCGCGGTAACCAGCCAGGCGCTGCCGATCGCATGCGCGAGCTGCTCGCCCGGGCCGTCCAGGACCATGTCGCTGATCAGCAGTCCAACGCCGGCGCGCTCGAGGACATCCGGCGGCGGATAGAAGGGCTCGAGTGGCTGGCGAAGGAGATCCGCGAACGGGAGATCCCCGGTATGACCGCCCGGCTGGACAGCCTGGCCTGCCACATGACAGAAGCCGCGGCCAGGCCGCCCCAGTGGGCCGAGTCCCTGGCCGAGCACATCGAGTTGCTTCGGGCCCAGGTGACGCCGGTCGCCGAGCTGCACTCCCGGTGGGCGGACGTCGGTACCGTCTCGGCGAACGTCGAGCAGGCGCTGCCCCGCCTGCAGGCGGTAGGCGACGCCATCGGTCAGGCCATGGATGCCTTGCGGTCGCAGGATGAACGCCTGTCCAAGCTGCAGCACAGCATCAGCAAGCTGCAGCAGAGCATGGAGACGGCGGCGGCCCGGTTCAGCCGGCTCGACAACGCCGTCGCCGAGCTCGGACAGCGGACCGGCCAGCTCGACAAGGAGATCTCGGCGGTCAAGGGCCGGGCCGAGGTGGGCTTCAGCACGCTCGCGGCCAAGGTGGACCAGAGCACGGACGCGATGACGGCCACCGTGGACGGCCTGGCGGCCAGCGTGACCGGTGTCGGCGGCCAGGTCCAGCTGGTGCACGGCCGGATCGAGCGGCTGGACACCAGGCTGGAGCGGCTGGATGAGCGCCTGGACGACCAGTACGACCGGGTCAGTGCGATCGACAGCACCCTGACCGCGGTCGACGGCAAGCTCGGCACGCTCGGCGGCCGCCTCGACGGGCTCGACGGCAGGCTGGAGTCCCTGGGCCAGTGGCCGGCCGAGATCCAGGACGCGGTCGCCAAGATCGTCGACACCGCGCAGCACGACGTCACCGCCCACCTCGGCTCCCTGGAGGACACCGTCCTCACCCTGGCCGAAGCCCTGCTCCGGCCGTCAGGCCGCCCGGTTCCCGCGCCTCGGGAAGGCACCCGCGGTCTAGCCACCCGGCGACAGGATTCTGCCGCACCCGACGACAGGTACTGGGGAGGTCCCCGCGGGTTAGGGTGATCGGTATGTCCCAGGAGATCTTGGACCGAGCGCACGCCGAGGAACTGGACGCGGCGGATCCGCTGGGCGGCTACCGGGCGCGGTTCGCCCTGGACGACCCGTCGCTGGTCTACCTCAACGGTAATTCCCTGGGCGCGCTTCCGCTGGCCACCATGGCGCGGATGGACAGCATGATCCGGGCCGAATGGGGCGCCGCCCTGGCCAGGTCGTGGGATCACTGGGTCGACCTGCCCGGGCGCGCGGGTGACCTGGTCGGCGAGCTCACCGGCGCGGCCCCCGGACAGGTCGTCATCACCGACAACACCACGGTCAACCTGTACAAGCTGGCCTCGGCGGCACTGGGCGCCCGGCCGGGACGGCACGTGATCGTCACTGACCAGGACAACTTCCCCAGCGACCGCTATGTGCTCGAGGGAATCGCGGCGCAACGCGGCGCGGAGCTCCGCATGCTGGCGACCGACATCAACGAGGGCCTGGCCGCCGATGCGGTCCGGGCGGCCGTCGACGAGGACACCGCGCTGGTCAGCCTGTCCCACGTGGCGTACCGCAGCGGCGCTCTGGCCGACATGGCGGCCATCACCGAGATCACGCACGGGGCCGGCGCACTGATGCTCTGGGACTTGAGCCACTCGGTCGGCGCCGTGCCCATCGAGCTCGACGCCTGCGACGTCGACCTAGCCGTCGGCTGCACCTACAAGTACCTCAACTCCGGTCCCGGCGCCCCCGCGTTCCTTTACGTCTCGGCCCGGCTGCGGGAAGTACTGCGGCAGCCGATCTGGGGCTGGTTCTCCCAGCGCGACCAGTTCGCCATGGGCCCCAGGTACGACCCGGCGGCCGGCATCGCGAAGTTCACCACGGGAACGCCGCCGATCCTGGGCACGGCCGCGGTGGAAGAGGGCGCCCGATTGCTGCTCGAGGCCGGCATCGGCCCGATGCGCGCCAAGAGCATGCAACTGACCAGCTACCTCATCGACCTGGCCGATGCCTGGCTCATCCCGCTGGGCTGCGCGCTCGCCACGCCCTCCGATCCCGGCCGCCGCGGCGGCCACGTCACCTTCTGCCATCCGCGCGCCGAGCAGGTCGTCGGTCAGCTGGCCGCCGCCAGCATCATCACCGACTACCGCACCCCAGACCGGTTCCGGCTCGGTCTTTCCCCGCTTACCACGCGCTTCACCGACGTCTGGCGGGCCGCTTGCGCCACCCGCGACATCCTCGAGCAAACCCGCTAAGGCGAACCATGGCTGAACCTGTCACCTACTCCGGTTACCTGCGGCTGGATCAGCTGCTCACGGCTCAGCAGCCGCGGTCGAACGAGCACGACGAGATGCTGTTCATCGTCATTCACCAGATCTACGAGCTGTGGTTCAAGCAGCTGCTGCACGAGCTCGGCAAACTGCAGGCCGAGCTGTCCTCCGGCGGCACCACGCACGCCATGCGTACGCTGCGGCGCGCGCTGGCCATCATGAAGATCGTGGTGGCCCAGCTCGACGTGCTCGAGACCATGACACCGACTCAGTTCACCCGGTTCCGCGACTGGCTCGGCACCTCGAGCGGTTTCGAGTCCGCGCAGTTCCGCGAGCTCGAGGCGGTGCTGGGCCGGCGCGACCCGACGATGGCCGGGCGGTACCCCGCGGGCAGCCCGGAACGGGACCGCATCTCGGCCGCGATGGCACGGCCTGGCGTGTTCGACTCCTTCGTCCGCTACCTGGCCGGGCAGGGATACGACATCCCGGCGGACATCGCGCACCGGGACGTCACCCAGCCCCCGCAGGCCTCGGACGCCATGCAGCAGGTACTGAAGCGGGTCTACGACGACGACACCGACGCCGCCGCGGTCTGCGAGCTGCTCGTCGACCTCGACGAGGGCATGCAGGAGTGGCGCTACCGGCACGTGAAGATGGTGCAGCGGACCATCGGCGCCCGCGGCGGCACCGGCGGCTCGGCCGGCGCCACCTACCTCACCACCACCCTCGGCAAACCCACCTTCCCCGACCTGTGGGCCATGCGGAGCCTGGGCTAGGGCTTTTACTCCCACTCGATGGTGGCGGGGGGCTTGCTGGTGACGTCCAGGACCACGCGGTTGACCTCGGGGACCTCGTTGGTGACCCGGGTGGAGATCCGGGCCAGGACGTCGTCGGGGAGGCGGGCCCAGTCGGCGGTCATGGCGTCTTCGCTGGTGACCGGGCGCAGGACGACCGGGTGGCCGTAGCTGCGGCCGTCGCCTTGGACGCCGACCGAGCGCACGTCGGCGAGCAGCACCACCGGGCACTGCCAGACCAGGGTATCGAGCCCGGCCGCGGACATCTCCTCGCGGGCGATGGCGTCGGCCTCGCGCAAGATGGCCAGGCGTTCGGCGGTGACCTCGCCGATGATCCTGATGCCGAGGCCCGGGCCGGGGAACGGCTGGCGGCGGACGATCGCCTGCGGCAGGCCGAGCTCCTCCCCCACCCGGCGCACCTCGTCCTTGAACAGCGACCTCAGCGGCTCGACCAGGCGGAACTTCAGGTCATCGGGCAGCCCGCCGACGTTGTGGTGTGACTTGATGTTGGCCGTGCCTGTGCCGCCGCCTGACTCCACCACGTCCGGGTACAGCGTGCCCTGGACCAGGAACTCGCACGCCTCGCCGTGCTGGCCGGCCTCGGCGGTGATCTCCCGGGCGGCCCGCTCGAAGGCGCGGATGAACTCCCGGCCGATGATCTTCCGCTTCTGCTCCGGGTCGGTCACCCCGGCCAGCGCCGACAAGAACGCCCCGGCCTCGTTCGCCACCATGAGCCGGACCCCGGTCGCGGCCACGAAGTCCTGCTCCACCTGCTCCGCCTCGCCCTTGCGCAGCAGGCCGTGATCGACAAACACGCAGGTCAGGCGGTCGCCGATGGCGCGCTGCACGAGTGCGGCGGCGACCGCGGAGTCCACTCCGCCGGACAGCCCGCAGATCGCGTGCCCGCCGCCCACCTGCTCGCGGATCCGCTCCACCTGCTCCTCGACGATGTTCAGCATCGTCCAGGACGGCCGGCAGCCGGCCAGCTCAAGGAAACGGCCGAGCAGCCGGGTGCCGTGCTCGGTGTGCATCACCTCGGGGTGGAACTGGACGCCGAACATGCGGCGGGCCGCGTCCTCGACCGCGGCCACCGGCGTCGCCGCGGTCTGCGCGGTCACCGTGAAGCCAGGCGGGGCCGCGGTGCAGGTATCTCCGTGCGACATCCACACCCGCTGGTGCGCCGGCGTGCCGGCGTGCAACATCCCCCCCAAAGGGGGGGCAGGGGGGTATGGGGGGAAGGGTTCCCCCCCATGAGCGGGGGGGGTCTGGGGGGGGTCGTCCCCCCCGAGAAGACGCAGCGTAGCTGCGCCGTACTCGGCGGCGCCGGTGCGCTCGACGGTGCCGCCTAGTTCGGCCACCATGAGCTGGAAGCCGTAGCAGATGCCCAGGACCGGGACGCCTGCTTCGAACAGCCCGGGCGGCGCGGGCGGGGCGCCGTCGGCGTAGACGGACGCCGGGCCGCCGGAGAGGATGATCGCCTTCGGCCGTTTGGCCAGCATCTGTTCGACCGGCATGGTCGAGGGGACGATCTCGGAGTAGACGTGGCATTCACGCACCCGGCGAGCGATCAGCTGGGCGTACTGCGCGCCGAAGTCAACCACCAGAACGGTGTCGAAACCACCTGGCACGTTAGTCGCCTTTCACTTAGGGCCGCCTTCCTGGGGAGCCTCTGAGTCTAGCCGGACCTGCTCCCGGTGACCTGCGGGAACGGTGGGGGCGGGGGTTTGGGAGACGCGGAGGCGGGCGATGCGGCGGCCGTCTAGTTCGGTCACGGTGATGGTGCGGCCGGCCACCTGGACGCTGTCGCCGACCGCGGGCAGGTCGCCGAAGACGGCCAGGACGTAGCCGGCCGCGGTCTCGTAGGGGCCTTCGGGCAGCTGGACGCCGGCCTGCTCGGTGAACTCGTCGAGGTTGAGCAGGCCGTCGACCTCGACCTCGCCGCCGCGCAGCGTGGTGGACAGGCCCTGCTCCAGATCGTATTCGTCCCTGATGTCGCCGATCAGCTCCTCGACCAGGTCCTCGAGCGTGACGATGCCCGCGGTGCCGCCGTAGTCGTCGACCACGATGGCCAGGTGGGCCCGCTCGCGGCGCATCTCGGACAGCGAGGAGAGCACGGTCTTGCTGATCGGCAGGAATTTCACCGGCCGGCTGATCGCGCTGACCGGGGCCGGGCGCTTGGCCACCCCCGGCCCGAACAGGTCCCGCACGTGGACGAAACCGGTCACGTTGTCGTAGGTGCCTGAGTACACAGGCAGCCGCGAATGCGGGACGCTCGCGGCCATCGACGCGGCCTCGGCGATCGGCGTCTCCGCGTCCAGGAACACCACCTCGGTGCGGGGCACCAGGACCTCGCGGATCTGCCTTTTGCCCGCGTCGAAGACCTCGCCGACGATGTGCCGCTCGTCCTGGCTGAGCGTCTGGGCTCCGGTCACGAGCTCGCGCAGTTCTGCCTCGGTCATGGCCTGGCGGCCGACGCGGGGATCGCCGCCGAGGATCGCCACCACCAGGTTGGTCGACTGGATCAGCAGCCAGACGACCGGCCGGGCCAGGGTGGCGATCCGGTCGAGCAGCGGCGCGGCCAGCAGCGCCAGCCCGGGCGCCCGCTGCAGCCCGATCCGCTTGGGCGCGAGCTCCCCCAGGATCAGGCTGAAGAACGTGATGGCGATCGTCACCGCCATGAACGCCACCGGGCCCGCCCAGCCCGGCGACATGTGCTGGTCCTTGATCAGCCACGACTTCAGCACGCCGGCCAGGGTGTCGGCGCCGTAGGCGCCGGTGACCAAGGTGGCCAGGGTGACGCCGATCTGCACGGCGGAGAAGAACCGGTTCGGGTCAAGGGCCAGCTTCGCCGCCCGCTGACCGCGCTTGCCCCGCCGGGCCAGCTCCCGGACCTGGCCTTCACGCAGCGACACCAGAGCCATCTCCGATGCGGAGAAAAAACCTCCGATGCAGGCGATGACCAGGACGACGATGATCTCTACGACGACCTTGCTCACGCCGCGATCGCCGGCTTCCTCCGGTCAGCACCGGTGGAACGGATCTGCCGCACGAAACCCCCGGGGTTCTCCGCCACTCACTAGCACGATGTGTCTGGCCAGTCTAGACCGGATAACCTATGGGTCCCGTGGGCACACAATCAATCTGGAAATCCAGTACCCGGCTGGCGGACGGACGCGAGATCGTCTATTTCGACGAGTCGCCCGGCCTGGGCCGCGAGCTGGTGCCCGACACCAGGGACCTGCCGCCGCGGCCGCCCGGTCCCCCGCTCCCGGCCGGGTCGGCCGAATCCGGGATCCGCTGGGACCCGCTGGCCGGCGAATGGGTGGTGATCGCGGCGGCCCGCCAGGACCGCACCTTCCTGCCGCCGCCAGATCAGTGCCCCCTCGACCCGTCGGCACCGGGGCGGCTCACCGAGATCCCGGCGCCCAGCTATGACGTGGTGGTGTTCGAGAACAGGTTCCCCTCGCTGCGCGAGCCGCTCGGACGCTGCGAGGTGGTCTGCTTCACCTCCGACCACAACTCCTCCTTCGCCCGGCTCAGCCCGGCCCGGGTACGCACCGTGTTCGAGGCCTGGGTGGACCGCACCCAGGTGCTGAGCGCGCTCCCGGGCACCGAGCAGGTGTACTGCTTCGAGAACCGCGGCGAGGAGATCGGCGTCACGCTGCACCATCCGCACGGGCAGATCTACGCGTTCCCGTTCATCACTCCGCGCACCGAGCGGATGGTGGCGCAGGCCCGGGCGTACCACGGGGACAACCTGTTCGACGACCTGGTCGCCGCCGAGCTGCGAGCCGGGGAGCGGATCGTGGTCCGCAACGAGCACTGGATCGCGTTCGTGCCCGAGGCGGCACGCTGGCCGTACGAGGTACGGATCTTCCCGGCCGTCCGGGTACCCGACCTGACCGCCACCAGCGAGGCGGCGCGAGAGGCCTTCGGGCCGCTGTACCTGGACGTGCTGCGCCGGTTCGACGCCCTGTTCGGCCAGCCCGCGCCGTACATCGCCGGGTGGCACCAGGCTCCGGTCAAGGACGAGGTCACGCGCCGCCAGTTCGCCGCGCACCTTCAGGTACTGTCGGTCCGGCGTGCGGCCGGCAAGCTGAAGTACCTGGCCGGAACGGAATCGGGGATGGGCGTCTGGATCAACGACATCGTCCCGGAAGAGGCAGCGCAACGGCTCAGGGAGGCCTGATGAGACTACTCGTCACCGGCGGCGCCGGGTACATCGGCAGCGTCGTCGCCGCGCAGCTGATCACGGCCGGGCACGAGGTCACCGTGCTTGACGACCTGTCCACCGGGTTCGCCGGCGCGGTGCCGGCCGGCGCCACGTTCGTCCAGGGCACGCTGCGCGACTGCGCGGCCGAGGTGCTGAGCGACGGTACCGAGGCGGTGCTGCACTTCGCGGCCAAGTCGCTGGTCGGCGAGTCGATGGCGGATCCGGCCAAGTACTGGTCGAACAACCTGGGCGGCACGATCGCGCTGCTCGAGGCGATGCGCGAGATCGGCGTCCGGACGATCGTGTTCTCCTCCACCGCGGCCGTTTACGGCGAGCCGGAGCGGACGCCCATCGAAGAAACCGACCCCACCCGGCCGACCAGCCCCTACGGCGCGTCCAAGCTGGCGGTGGACACCACGCTGAGTGAGTTCGGCCGGCTGCACGGGTTCGGCGCGGTCAGCCTGCGCTACTTCAACGTGGCGGGCGCCCAGCAGATCGCCGGCGGCCACTGGCTCGGCGAGCGTCACCACCCGGAAACCCACCTCATCCCGAACGTGCTGGCCGGGGTGACCGACGGCCGCCGGGTGCAGATCTTCGGCGACGACTACCCCACCCCCGACGGGACCTGCGTCCGGGACTACATCCACGTCGCGGACCTGGCCGACGCGCACCTGCGCGCGCTGGCGGCCTGCCGGCCCGGCCAGCACCGGGTCTACAACCTCGGCAACGGGGCCGGCTTCTCGGTCCGCGAGGTGATCGAGGTATGCCGGGAGGTCACCGGGGCCGACATCGGCACCGAGATGGCCCCGCGCCGGGCCGGTGACCCCGCCGTCCTGGTCGCCTCGTCGGCCAGGATCCAGGCCGATCTCGGCTGGCACGCCACCAGGGACCTGCGCGCCATGGCCGCCGACGCCTGGCAGTTCACCCAGGCCCGCAGCCACCGGTGAGCGAGCCGGCAGGCGAGCGGGACAGCAGAGTGAGATCGGAAAAGGCCGCCGAGCTGTTCGAGGCCTGGTTCGGCGGAGGGCCGGACGGGGTGTGGCGGGCCCCCGGCCGGGCCAACCTGATGGGTGAGCACACCGACTACAACGACGGGCTGGTGCTTCCGTTCGCGCTCGGCCAGGGCACCACGGCGGCGGTCGGGCGCCGGGCCGGCCGGACGCTGACGCTGTGTTCGGCTCAGGAGGACGGCGAGGCGGAGATCGCGCTCGATGACCTGGCTCCCGGCCGGGTGACCGGCTGGGCTGCCTACCCGGCCGGGGTGGCCTGGGCGCTGGCCGAGGCCGGCTACCAGGTGCCCGGCGCCCGCATCGCCATCGACTCCGACGTGCCCGTGGGTGCGGGCCTGTCCTCATCGGCCGCGCTGGAGTGCGCCACCGCGCTGGCGCTGACCGAGCTGGCCGGCCTGCCGGTTTCGCACCCCGAGCTGGCCGCGATCGCCCGCCGGGCGGAGAACGAGTTCGTCGGGGTGCCGTCCGGCATCATGGACCAGTCCGCGTCCCTGCTCTGCCAGGCCGGTCACCTGCTACTGCTCGACTGCCGCTCGCTGGAGACCACCCAGGTCCCGTTCGTCCCGGCCGCGGCGGGCGCGCGGCTGCTGCTGATCAACACCCGGGCCAGGCACGAGCTGACCGCCGGGGAGTACGGGCAGCGCCGGGCCGAATGCGAGCAAGCCGCCCGGCTGCTCGGCGTCCCGTCGCTGCGATCGCTGACGGACCCGGCCGAGACGGACCAGCTAGCCGATCCCGTGCTGCGGCGGCGCGCCCGCCACGTGGTCACCGACAACCAGCGGGTGCTCGAGGTGGTGGCCTTGCTCGACTCTGACTCTGGGCCGGCCGGGCTCGCAGGCGCCTACCGCGACATCGGGCGGCTGCTCATCCAGGCGCACCACTCGCTGCGCGAGGACTTCGAGATCTCCTGGCCGGAGGCCGACGCGACGGTCGAGGCGGCGCTGGCGGCCGGCGCGCTCGGCGCGCGGATGATAGGCGGCGGCTTCGGCGGCTCGGTGCT
>OCZU010002440.1_pt1 | contig 11876 bp, 8 predicted proteins | sample 1539001 | NCBI WGS metagenome assembly OCZU01 (sample SAMEA3539306, study PRJEB22396) | soil metagenome | biome: tundra; feature: field; material: soil | place: USA | collected 2010-05 | depth 0.15 m
TACCTTTGACCTGGAAAACCGGCTGCTTCAAACACGGATGCGATGGCGAGATGCGTGCCAGGACATTCTTCGGATGCCTTGAGCACAACCGTATTCCCGTAGGCGAGAGGACTGGCGACCGCACGCACTCCGAGAATGATCGGCGCGTTCCAGGGAGCGATACCGACGACCACACCGGCGGGCTGTCGAACGGCCATGGCGGTGGTGTCAGGCAGATCGGTGGGAATCACCTCTCCGATCAGGCCGTATGCCTGCGCCGCAGCTTCCCGCAAGATTCCGACGGCGAAAATGCAATTGAACATTCCCCAACCGAAAGTGCTGCCGGTTTCCTCGGCGATAATTTTTGCGATATCGACCATGCGGCTTTCGAGGATATCAGCGGCCTTTAGGAAAAGGCCGCGCCGGACGGCAGGGGCCGTAGTGCTCCATGAGGGGAAGGCAGCGGCAGCTGCGTCGATCGCGCGACGCGCATCTTCGCGCTTGCCGGCGGCGACCTGCGAAACAAGCTGGCCGTTGAACGGATTTTTCTTCGGATACGTCTCTCCATCGAACGCGCCCGTCCACTCGCCGTTGATGAACATTTTTCCTTCACGAATCGCAGCAGCTGGCATGAAAACCTCCCCACGTTTAGGAATCTCAAGAATGATTCGATGCAGCGGACAATCCCGAGCTCGCTTGTGATCGTCAATTTCAGAAAGCGCGGCGGCTCGGCGGAGAATCTGCTCCTTTTAACCCGCGGAAGTTTACACCACACTCCGAGTGGCACTACCAGGAACTTTCCCGGGCACGGCTAAGCTTCAATTCTTGCGGGTGCCGTTGCGAGCGCGATGCCTCTTGCCCCACGCGGACATCAACATCAGGATGGGCCGCAGACTTTGTCCGTGCCGTGTAAGAGAATATTGCACGCGAGGGGGCACTTGTGCGAAAACCTTGCGATGAATCACATCGTCCCGTTCAAGTTCCCGAAGGTGCTTGGTCAGCATTTTTTTGGTTGCGCCGGGAATTGCTCTCTGCAATTCACTGAAGCGATGCGTCCCCCCTTCGAGGAAATACAGAATGATCGGTTTCCATTTACCGCCGATCACTTCGGAAGTGAGCTTGACCGGACAATCAAATTTAACCAAAGAACCCTCCGGGGTACCAGGTGACGAAAAGGTGCCTACTAGGTAGCGGGAGACTTTAGCCTAAAATCGGCGACTTGGCTAGGGTGGGCGGTACCAAGAGTTCAGTGCCCCAACGAACGGGTGAGAAGGATTGCCAGGGGGAGGAAATCATGTCCAGCAAAAGACCTGTGGTTCTGTACGGCGCGAGCGGATTCTCGGGGCGTCTCGTCGCAGAGTATTTGCGCGAATACAACGTACCGTTCATTGCCGCCGGGCGGAACAAAGCGCGAATCCAGGACGTGATGAATCGGGTGCCGGGAATCGAGACGGCGGATTACGAAGTCGTCGAAGTGGGTTCTTCGGGAGAAGAACTTGCGAAGCTCTTCGCCGGAGCCAAAGTTGTGTGCAACACGGTCGGGCCGTTTATTTACTACGGGTCTACGGTCGTGGAAGCGTCCCTGACAGCCGGATGCCATTACCTCGACATCGCGGGCGAACAGGCGTGGCATCGCCATCTGGAAGAACAGTGGAGCAGGAAATTCGCCGACAAAGGGCTGCTGATCGCCGCGGGAATGGCTTTCATGTCCGCCCCGAGCGACGCGGCGGCGCGGTTGGTGCTCGAGTCCGGGGGAATCGACAGTCTCGAGATTTTGACCATGTTCGACGGCATGCCAACGTTCGGTTCGACACAGACCATTTTCGCCGTGATTCAAACCGATGGATTTTATCTCGACCAGAATAAGTACAAGCCTTGGGCACGCGCAGTTGGCTATGAAACCGTGGTGCCCGGCTACATTCAGACGCAACTGGCACTCAGTTGGGGCGGATTCCCCCACCCCGTTTGGTACAAGGACCACCCGCAGGCCGCGAACGTCCGGTCGTTTGGCGGTCTCTTGAACCGCCAGATTATGGAGAACGTGCTGGCCACCGAAAAACATTTCGAGGAGACGATTCGTCCGCTGGCGAAGGCGGAGCAAGAGAAGAAGCTGGCCGAAATGGCGAATGCGGTTCAGGCGGGCACTCCACCGAGAGAAAATTCGCGCGAGCAGCGCACGATCGACGTGGTCGTGGGGCGCGGGACATTGGAAACTGCTCAGTGCGTTCTGGTCGGAACCTGCTGCTACAAGCAGACAGGATTAATGCAGGCGTATGCGGCCCACAGCCTCGTGCACACTCCCCCACGGCAGGTGGGATACGCGTCCCCAGCCGCTGCGTTCGGGCACCGCGAGATCCTCAAGGTGCTGGAAGGCCACGGTCTCTCCAAAGCCAAGATATATTCATGACAAACCGCAGGTTAGAGACCCACATCACCGCGCAGTGATGTATTATCAGCCCCCCAGACCCAGTATTCCCAATTTTGGTACACCGAGCATCGTGGCGCGGAGCTCCGGCAAAATCATCCTCCCATGATAGAGGAGCGGGATGCGGTCCATCGACTATTTCGACAAAGCAGCGGCTGAATATCCGGACCGGATCGCCATCATCGATCGCGGCTCTGAATACTCCTACCGAGAAACACGCCTGATAACTCAAAAGATTGCGCGGGCCATGCAGGAATCGGGGGTACAACGCGAAGATAGGGTCGCCATTTTGTCGACGAACGACGCTCGAATTTTATTTTGTATCCTCGGGCTGATGCGGGCGGGCGCTGCATGGGTACCGCTCAACTACCGGCACGCGGTGGATGCCAGCGTGGAGTACATGAACTACGTCGATACATCCTGGCTCTTTTATCACAGCAGATTCGCAGAGCAGGCCGCCGAATTGAAGGCACGCGTTCCGACTTTGCGACATCTCGTATGTATCGATGCCGAGGATCAGGGAAACCCGTCATTGGAAGCGTTCATTAAACAGGGAGCGTACGGTCAGGAGACCGATTGGGGCGATCCATTCGGTAATCTCGATCGTCTCGTGGGACTGATTCCTACTGGCGGGACAACGGGGCCGGCAAAGGGCGTACGAGTGACGAGCCGAGCATGGGGCGCGATGATGGAAATGGCCGGGCACTACTGGCGCTGCGACGACCGCGATGCGGTATGCCTGAACGTAGCTCCGCTTTCTCACGCTGCCGGCGTGGTGGCCCTTGCCGCCTTCACGCTGGGCGCAACCAACGTGGTGTTGACAAGTGCAAACGTGGAACCACTCGACGTGCTGCGCGCAATCCAGCAATACAAAGTGACACATTTGTATCTCCCGCCGACGATTTTATACAAACTTCTCTCAGTCCCTGAGATTCGCAATTTCGACTATTCGAGTTTACGCATCCTCCTGCTGGCGGGTTCGCCGGTGTCGCCGGATCAGTTCAAGAAGGGCGTGGAGGTTTTCGGCCCGTGTGTGTGCCAGTCGTACGGACAAACAGAAGCGCCGATGCTGCTGACGTGGCTTGATCCGAAGACGGTGGCTGCCGCAGCGGCAGGAGATCATCCGGAGCGCTTGCGAAGTTGCGGCAAAGCAACATCGGCGGTAAGACTCGCGGTAATGGACGGGGATGGGAAGATATTGCCGCCCCATATGACGGGGGAGATCGTCGCGCGAGGCATTCTGGTTACGCCGGGTTATTACAATCAGCCGGAAGCGACTGCCGAGATGCACAAATATGGCTGGCACCACACGGGAGACGTCGGTTATCGCGACGACGATGGCTATTTCTACATCGTCGATCGCACGAAGGACATGATCATTAGCGGCGGCTTCAACGTATATTCCGCCGAAGTCGAGGCGGGCATTATGGCGCTGTCCGAGGTCGGCGAATGCGCGGTGATTGGGGTTCCGGACAATACGTGGGGAGAAGCGGTCAAAGCCTTCGTTGTGCCGCGGACGGGCGCGAGTCTGGATGAACAGGCGATCATCGGCTTCTGCAAGGCGAAACTAGGGGGACTCAAAACGCCTAAGTCCGTCGAATTCCGCGCGGAAATCCCCAAGACGGCAGCCGGGAAAATCGATCGCAAAGTCCTTCGCGCGCCGTATTGGGCTGGCATGGACCGCGAGGTTCATTAGGGCTTACCCCTCTCGGCTTAGTTTCAGCCATGCCAGCCTCCCCGCAAGCGCTTCTGAGCGGCCGCGTGCCGGTTGCCACCTCAGTTGCAAATGTGCGAGACTTTCTGTACGTTATCTCGTGCAATTTTTGCCTCAGGACCCAAACGCCAATTGAGCTTGAGTCTGAGCCGCCATCCTACATATATGCGGTAGGACCAAAGATTTTGTCCCTAGGAGGGGAGCTATGAGTCAGCAGAGTTTAGAGGATTTGTTAAAGACCGTCGGGAATCCGGTGACGATGCTCCGCAATTCGCAGATCGGGGCGTACGTCTATCCGGTGGTCCCTGGCGAATTTTCAAATTGGCGCGACGAACAACGTGCCTGGAGAGAGACCGCCGTTCTTTTTGACCAGTCTCATCACATGGTGAATCTGTTTATTGAAGGCCCCGATTCCCTCAAATTACTTTCCAATCTTGCGATCAATAGCTTCGCGAAGTTTCCCGTCAACAGAGCCAAACAGTTCGTTCCGTGCAGCTACGATGGCTACGTGATTGGCGACGGGATTCTCTTTCACCTGGAACAGAATAGACTCGTCTTCGTCGGGCGCGCGCCGTCTGCCAGTTGGATTGAATTTCATGCCCGGACAGGCGGATACGATGTTAAGACGGAAAAAGACGACAGATCGCCCTCTAACCCGAAAGGGAAGGCAGTCGTTCGCAAGGATTACCGCTACCAGATTCAAGGGCCAAATGCGACGAAGGTTATCGAAAAGCTGAACGGCGGACCGATTCCGGATATCAAGTTTTTCACCATGGACGTGATCAACATCGCGGGACGGAAGGTCCGCGCCTTACGCCATGGCATGGCCGGCGCTCCCGGATTGGAGGTTTGGGGGCCTTACGAGGAACGCGAGGAAATTCGGGCCGCTATCGTAAATGCCGGCAAGGAGTTCGGCCTTCGTGAAGTCGGCTCCAGAGCTTACGCGACCAACACGCTTGAGTCGGGCTGGATTCCGTCACCCCTTCCGGCGGTCTATACAGGCGAGAAGATGAAGGCCTACAGGCAATGGTTACCGGCGGCGAGTTATGAGGGCACGGGCTCTCTTGGCGGCAGTTTCTATTCCGATAACATTGAAGACTACTACATGACGCCGTACCCGTTGGGCTACGGGCCGTTCGTCAAATTCGATCATGACTTCATCGGAAGAGAAGCTCTTGAGAAAATGGCGGGTAAACCGCAACGGAAGAAAGTGACGTTCGCCTGGAACTCCGAGGATGTCGAAAAAGTCTTCGCGTCCATGTTCAGGCCGGGAGAACATTACAAATACATCGACCTGCCGCTATCGAATTACACATCTGCCTCGTACGACAAGGTGCTAGGCAACGGAAAAACTGTCGGCGTGTCGATGTTTACCGGCTACAGCTACAACGAGCGGTCGATGCTCTCGCTGGGCGCCGTCGATGCGGACATCGAGATCGGCAACGAGGTCAAGGTCGTCTGGGGTGAAGAGGGCGGCGGTTCGCAGAAGCCGACGGTCGAACGCCACAAACAGATTGAAATCCGGGCGATTGTCAGCCCTGTCCCGTACTCTGTGGTCGCACGCACGACCTACGCGGAAGGCTGGCGCACCGGTCAAAAATAAGCCGGACACCGACATCAGAGCGGACCCGTTCAGGCGGCTGATGCCGCAGGGGCAGGTCCGCTAAGTACTTTCGTAACTCGGCCGTGAGGCCCCGCGCCGGGATCTTTGACTGTGTCCCCCGCGAACCTTGATCCCCAGGAATCTTCCGTCGTCCCAGGGCAAGTCAGATAAACTGTCTTGGACGGGACAGATGTACCGGGAGATATGCTCTTATGGCACCAAAGTACAGGGCCGACACGGTGGGAAGTTTTCTGCGGCCAGCGGAATTGGCGGCAGCGCGGGCGGACAGAGCCGATCCGGCACGTCTGCAGGCGCTAGAGGATAAGCATATTCTGCGCTTACTCGAAAAGCAGAAGGAACTCGGGTTCGAGATCTTTACCGACGGTGAAATCCGACGGCGGAATTTCATGAGCGATTTCACCGACGCGGTCGAAGGCTTCGACCTCGAAGGCGAAGTCTCGCGCGACTGGGATACTTCGAAGGCTAAACCCAAGGTAAGCGCCGTCACGGGGGTCGTTAACAAGAAGCTTCGCCAAGTGCGCCCGTTGACCGGGCATGAACTGCCGTTTCTCAAAGCGAATAGCCCGGGCGACATCAAGATGCCGCTCCCAAGCGCTACGCAATTCCCCGCGATCGCGTACAAGCGGGGCGTCACCGACAAGATTTACAAGGATCGTTCCGCGCTGCTCTGGGACATTGTCGAGATCATGAAGAAGGATTTCGCCACACTGGCGTCGGACGGCGTGAAGTACATTCAGATCGACGCACCCCGCTACAGCTACTACCTCGATCCCAAGTGGCGCGCGTGGATCAAGAAGGAAATGGACCAAGATCCCGAAGCGGCGCTTGATGAGGCAATCGCGGCTGACAATGCCTGCTTTGAAGCGGCCCGCAAACCCGGTGTGACGCTCGCCATCCATCTGTGCCGCGGAAACAATCGCAGCCACTGGTATGCTGAAGGCGGCTACGACGCGATCGCCGAAAAATTGTTCGGAACGCTCGCCGTGGATCGGTTCCTGCTCGAGTACGATGATGAGCGATCGGGGACATTCGAGCCATTACGCCTTGTTCCGAAAGATAAGATCGTTGTTCTCGGAATTGTTAGCACGAAAAAACCAGAGCTGGAAAAAGTGGATGACGTCGCCAAGCGCATCGATGAGGCGGCGAAATACTTCCCACTCGAGAACCTTACGCTCAGCCCTCAATGTGGATTTGCTTCAACCGCAGAAGGCAACCTGCTGACCGAAGACGAGCAGTGGGCCAAGCTCAAGCTTGTGGCGGACACGGCTCGACGGGTTTGGGGTAATACCTAAGCAGAATGCGCGCGCACTAAACACATTCATTCCAGGGCTGGAATTGTCCGAGCCAAGCAAGTATGCTGGCCCGCGCCCGTGGGCTCAGATTCGGTTCAAACACGGTCCGGAATATGATCCTTCGTCTCAATCACACGAAGCGGGACTCAGCCGTCGCCACCGCGAATGAAGTCGTGGTGTCGCTTCTCTCTTTGCTCGAGGAAGGGCATCTGAAGCCGGCAGAATTCGCGAGACTGCAGGTTCAACTGGACTGGCTGCAATATAAGCAGAACTTTCGGGAAGCTATTTTGATCGTGCAGAACGGCGGGCAGCTAACCGGCGGCCAGCTCTTTGAGATTCGGATCGATTCTCGGCAAGTAGCGCCGGGATCGCTTCACGATGCCCTGCAAAAAGCCGTGCAGCCCGCCATTCCGGAGACTAACCAAGTATCTGACAGAATTTACTTGGAAGACTTCAAATCGTTTCGATCGAGCATCGCCTGGGAGTTCAACCGCCTTTACTGGCAGCGATTGAAGGATTGGGAGCAGGTCACCGGCAAAGGCTACGAGCAGGCGCTTCCGGGCGGACAATCCGATGGGCATCGGCCCGAAGCAATCGCGGATTCAGTGGAGAACGTTTGGACCCTGCTGAAGGACCTGGACACCCGAAACCAGTTGCCTTCAGAAGTATTCGCGTTGGAAATCGGCGTCGGAATGGGGACGAGCGTGGGTCTCTGGCTCGATCGTTTTCGCACGCTCGATCAGGGACATGGCACCAACTACTATCCGCGCTTACGCTTTCTACTTGGTGACTATTCGCTCTCCACCCTCGATCGTTCCCGGGCAGCGGTAGAAAACCACATCGATCTGTGTAGCTTCATCGCTCTCGATGCCCTCGATCCGATCAAGACGCTTTCGTTCTTGCGCCACAAGATTCTTTACGTCCATTCCACAAATACCTATGACAATCTTCCAGACGACGAGGTGGTGTGGCGCGACGGGCGGATTTATTGGGTTCACGTTCGCTCCTACGTTTCGGCCGCGGACGCTGTGCGCATCGCCGCCGCTTGCAATTTCCCCGTCGCGGACATCCCCAAGACGGTGAAACGTCTGCTCGAAGTCGGGGCGGAGGCTCTCCCCGACCGTGACAAGGGCATGATCTTCTGGATGGAGATTTGGAAGGCGCTACGGAGAGAAGAACGGCTTGTTAACACCTTGGATCTGCCGGACGCTACTTTTCCTGCGGGCCTCAGCATTGCGCACATGGAAGATATTTTGAAGAATTCGCCGAATGATTTGAGGTTCCAACTCAGTTCAGGGGCACTGGAAAGTTTTCGCAATACGTTGCCGCTGCTTCACCCCCGGGGCTTTCTGCAAGTGCAGGATATTTTCGTAACAGATCTCAATGACTACCGTATGGGATTCCACGGTCCAGGGAAACTCGACGGCTCCATCGTAAACGCGGTCAACGGCGCGCTCTTGCGAGAAGTCGCGGAGCGGAGTGGCTACGACGTACATTTCGCTCCATTCGCTTATCGAACGGGATCAAAGACATCGGTCATGCATACCACACGACGGGAGTAAAGCAGATGAAACTTCCCATTCTTCCTACAACGATGGTTGGCAGTTATTCGATGCCGGGCTGGCTCGAAAGGCTCAAGACGGAATACTTCGCCCGGAGAATCAGCCGGGCTGATTTGGACGAAATTCATGACACGGCGGTGAAAGCGGCGATCAAAGACCAGGAGATTGCCGGCCTGGACGTTGTAACCGACGGCGAGCTTCGCCGCGACAACATGATCGACTACTTCGTCGAAAAGCTCCCCGGCGTGCAGGTCGATCGCTCGTCAAAGAAATTTTATTACGATTTTTACGACAGCGAAGTGCTCGGCAAGATTCCGATGGCTGCGCTTGGCTTGGCTGAGGATTTCAAATTCCTGCTCGCGAACACAGAGCGGGGTGCCAAGATTTCCATCACCGGCCCCCATTCGCTAACCAAAAGGATCCGGAATAAACACTATCCGAGCGACGAAGCATTGGCTACCGATATCGCTCGGGTGATGAACATGGAGCTCAAGGAACTGGTTAAGGCAGGGGCAAAGTTCATCCAGATCGACGAGCCCTACTATTCTGGATTCCCTGAAGACATCACGTGGGGCGTAAAAGTTCTGAATATGTTGGTGGAAGGCGTCCAAGCAAAAATAGCCGTCCACATCTGTTACGGGAACCGGTACGGCAAACCATCATGGGAAGGAAGCTATCGGTATCTGTTTCCAGCGATACTCGATGCAAAGGTACAGCAACTGAGTCTTGAATTTGCGCGCCGGGGTGGCGAAGACCTCGATCTTTTCCGGGAATTCAAGGTTCCTTTCGAATTGGGTGCAGGAGTGATCGACGTGAAGGATCAAACCGTCGAGACCGCAGACATCGTGGCCGAGCGAATCCGAAAAACAATTAAGGCCGTCCCGGCCGAAAAGCTTTTTATCCTCCCGGATTGCGGCCTCTTCCATCTTCCTCGAGATGTGGCGTTCGCCAAGCTTTGCGTCATGGTGGAAGGAGCCCGAATCGTACGCAAGGAATTAGGGCAATAGAATCGCTGCATCCAACCCACTGCTAGAAGCACCGACCCGCGTGAACTCTGCGTCGTCGAAGGCTGCACTCGTCACTTTGCGAATGGACGGAAGGTTGTCCGCCTTTTCCATTGCCATCATGCGAAATGCTTCATAGCGCGCGCTTGATTTAAAGGGCTTTTTTGGGTGCTAGGGATGCTGAGGGTACGTAGAGCTGATGACTTCCCTCAAACAACTAGACATTACGAAGTTTTTTTGGATAGTATGCAGCAGTAATTACCATGCTAGCCAGCCACCGTGTTGTTGTTGACGCCACAATTGCTCCGCTGAAGTGTGTCTCCACCGAAGGCATCAGAATCTCTGAACGACGCGACTTTTGGCGGGCAAGCGTAGCACCCGTGTTCGGCTCTCTGGAAGTTGAGTTCCCGGGCAGGGAAATCTTCAACGCAAGTTTCGAGTACACGACTGTGGCCGATCTGGTTTTTTCACGCCTCAGATCCCCGGCGCCCCATCGCGTCGTTCGAGTGGGTGCGTCGGCTGGAGAGGATAGTTTTTCGTTTGTGAAGGCCGTTTTGCTGACGTCAGGGCGCAGTATTTTGGAGCAGAACGGACGCACGACGCCCCTGCGCGCTGGGGAGTGGAGTATTTACGATACAGCTCAGCCTTACAGCATGACCATTCCCGATCGGGCTGAGATGCTGTTTTTGTTGATGCCGCGTGAAAAACTTATGACGCGGAGCCTCGATCTGCAAAATCTGGTCGCGCGCCGTTTTTCGGGCCGCCGGGGAGTGGGCAAGCTGATTTGGGGACTGATCTCCAATACCTTCGATCAAATCCCGGCGATTCGAAATCGGTCCGGCCGTGAAGTCGCGGATATTGTTGTCCAGATGACCCGGCTCGCCTTGGTTGATTTTTCTGGCGAGCGCGGGGCGACAGATTCGAGAGAAGCGTTGCGGAACCGCGTGAAACTTTACATCGCGAGCCACCTTGGCGATCCGGACCTCTCGATTACGAAGCTGGCCAGCGTGACGGGTTGCACCAAGCGTTATCTTCACATGACATTCCAGCAGGAAGAGGTTTCGATTTCCGATTACATTCTGAAACTACGGTTGGAGCGCTGCCGTGAGGACCTTCTTAATCCAACGTGCGCTCATAAGTCGATTACAGATATTGCGTACGACTGGGGGTTCAACAACTCGAACCATTTTAGTCGATGCTTCAAGCAGGCCTTCGGCGCATCCCCCCGAAATTCGCGGGCTGAATGCGCCGCCTGGCTCACGGAAGGATCCGAAAGGCACCTGAAGATCTCCTAACCAGACGCAAATGGAGTCCCGAATCTGTGCGCTGCCATATTAAGCAATCCCAGCATTTCTCTCTGAGATAGCTCTTTTTTCCCTTTGGGGAGAGACTTTCGAGTCCCAGGAAGTAACATTGGGCCACTTCGGCACAGGAGAAGTGTGTCACCGGCTTGCCGGAACGGTGTGGGCTGGAATGACACAGGTAAGGGATTAGTAGCTTGACAATGGGTAGTGTGGGCGTTACACATGCATTAACCTAAAGCCTTCACCGGTGGTGTGCGGGGAATCGTGCGAGCGGCTTATCTCTTGAGGGGGTAGCTTATGAGGGGACGTGGACTTCTGCTGGTTTTCCTTGCCTGCTTGGTTTTCTTCAGTGGTGCCACCGTAACTTTTGCGCAAGGCGGAACTGCTGCCGCGCAGCTGAACGGCACAGTGACCGACGCGAGCGGAGCCTCGGTTAGCGGCGCGGCAATCGCCGTGCGCAACACGGACACCAACACATCCTACACGGCGACCTCCAACGATCGCGGCGCCTATTTCGTGGCGAATCTGCCCCCCGGAAACTACGAGCTGAAGGCGTCGTTCTCGGGGTTTGCGAATTACACGCAAACCGGCGTGGTATTGACGGTTGGACAGGCCGCGACAATCAATGTGGCGCTACAGGTCGCGGCGCAGGGCGAACGAGTGGTGGTGACCACTGAAGTACAGACGATTGAGCCGACCAAAACGGAAATCAGCCAGGTCGTCAACACCGAACAGATTTCGTCTCTTCCGATCAGCGGCCGTCTGTTCACGGATTTCGCGCTCTTAACGCCCGGCGTAGCGACGAGCCGCACCAGCCTGGGAACCACGTTCACGGAGTACGAAGCCACACAGATATCGTTCGGTGGCATGCGTTCTTTCAGCAATGAGGTAACGGTGGACGGCGCCGATTTCGTCAACACGGCCAGAGATCGGAAGAGCACACGTCTGAACTCCAGTCACCTTGTAATCTCG
>OCZU010002441.1_pt1 | contig 11874 bp, 14 predicted proteins | sample 1539001 | NCBI WGS metagenome assembly OCZU01 (sample SAMEA3539306, study PRJEB22396) | soil metagenome | biome: tundra; feature: field; material: soil | place: USA | collected 2010-05 | depth 0.15 m
AGCATCTCGACGCCGCCCGGAACATCGAGGCCTCCGCCGCGATCATGCGCGGCGAGTCGTTGCGGGCTCGGGGCTGGCCATCCTGCCCACCAGTCGCAGCTGACCTCGGTCGGCCGTGCCGACCACCTTGCGCGACCGGCAGCTACCCGCGCTGACTCGCGGACTCGGTTGAATGCGCCCTACATGGCATTGCGTGCGCGATGGGCATGCGCCTTGCTGGCGGGCTTGCCTGGATGCGAGGAATGGTCAACAAGCGACAGAAGATTGGTGCGGATGCCCGGTTTGTAGCCAAATTTCAGCCCGGTCTGGCCGGGCGCTCACCGCTGTTTGGTAAAGATTTGATAACGGCATGTCACCGCGCCATCCGTCCTGCCGAGGCCGCCGAATCAGGTGCGTGATAGTTGCCGCCAGGCACGCGCGAGACCGGGGGAGACACGCCCGCCACAGCACCTGCCTGCCGGAAAACGGATCACTACGCCGGGACGCCCAGGTTCCGGCGCCCAGTGCTGGGGAGCGTGGCAGCAGGCCTGCTCCAGGAGGGGAGAGTCATGTCAGGTGGGGATCAACGAATGGCGACTGGACGGCGCGTTTCGGGTGCCGGCGAGGCCGACGGGGTTGGCGGAGCTGGCCCGGCGCAGGCCGATCCGTCCCGGCGAGCTTTACTACGCGGGGCGGCCGGGGCGGGAGTGGCGGGCGTTGCGGCCAGCACCCTGATCGGCCTGCCTGCGGCGCAGGCCCTCGCGTCGACGACACGGCCTGCCGCATCGGCGACATCCAGGCGCAGGCCGGCGGCGGGGCAGCCGGCTAACAGTGCCGAGGCGGCCAGCGATGTCGTCGTGCACGTGCGCGACGCCAGGTCCGGCGAGATGGACATCTTCTCCGGCACCAGCATGACCCGGCTCAATGATCCCGATCTGGCCCGCCGGCTGATGCGGGCCATCGGGTAAGCGCGCAGCCATCCGTCACGACCATCCCCTGTGAGGTTAGTCATGTCATCACATCGTGAGGCGCCGGAGATCTCCAAGGATCCGGTGGCCGACAGTACCGACGTCTATGCCTTTGTCAGCCCGGATCAGCCGGACACGGTTACGCTGATCGCTAATTACATCCCGTTACAAGAGCCGGCTGGCGGACCGAATTTCTATGAGTTCGGTGACGACGTGCTCTATGAGATCCACATCGACAATGACGCCGATGGCCAGGCGGACATCAGCTACCAGTTCCGTTTCCAGACCACGCTGCGGGACCGGGAGACATTCCTCTACAACGTCGGGCCGATCCTCTCGCTGGACAGCCCCAACTGGAATCGCAGGCAGTTCTACTCGGTGACCCGGGTCGTACACGGCGCCGCCCAGCCCGTCGCCACCGGGCTCGCCTGCCCGCCCTGCAACATCGGCCCGCTGTCCACGCCGGACTACGGCGCGCTCGCGTCCGCTGCCGTCCATGACCTGCCGTTTGGCGCCAGGGTGTTCGCCGGCCAGCGGGCCGAGGGCTTCTACGTGGACCTGGGATCGATCTTCGACCTAGCCAACCTGCGGCCGTTCCAGCAGCTGCATGACCAGTACGGCATGCACGTATTCACCAAGCCGGCCAAGGGCGTCAACGCCACGAACCGGCTGAACGTCCACTCCATCGCGATCCAGGTACCCATCAGCCAGCTGGTCAGGCCGGGGGCAAGCGGCGAGTCAGATCCGCGCTCGGTGATTGGCGTCTGGACCACCGCCAGCCGGCAGCGGGTCCAGGTCTGGGACGCTGACCGTGGCGTATGCGTGGACAGCGGGCCGTTCCGGCAGGTGTCCCGCCTCGGTAACCCGCTGGTCAACGAGGTCCTCATCCCGCTCGGCAAGAAGGACGTCTGGAATACGCTGCCGCCGTCGGACGACAAGCTGTTCGCGTCGTATGTCACCAGCCCGGAACTGGCGGCGCTGCTTCCTGGCCTGTATCCAGGGGTGTTCCCGAACCTGGCCGCGCTGGTCAAGTCGGGCAAGTCGCGGGCCGACCTGGAGGCCATCCTGCTGACCGGTATCCCGGCGGGCTTGATCAGCGGCTTCCAGAACAACACCGGCACAGTGCTTTCCGACATGCTGCGGCTGAACACCGCCATCCCGCCGGCCAGCAAGCCGAATATCCTCGGCCTGCTCGGCTCCGACCTGGCCGGCTTCCCCAACGGCCGCCGGGTTTTCGATGACGTCGTCACGATCGAGCTTCGCGCGATCGCCGGAGTCACGTACCCGCTGATCGACGGCAGCTACAAACCGGACGCTGCGGCGAGCCTGGTCACCGACGGCTTGACCCCAGCCAGCGTCAGCGCGCCGTACCTCAGCGCCTTCCCGTATCTCGGGGTCCCCTACAGCGGGTTCTACAACCCGTCCTGACCTGGGGGGCCTTCCGGTCCGAGCAGAGCCGCTTCCGGCCCCGAGCAGAAAGGCAGCGAACATGCACGAATCGCAGTATGGCCCAACCGGGGCCGGTGCCGTCCTGCTGGAGCTCGGGGCCGGAATCGGCGCGCTCATCCTGAACGTTCCGCCGGAGCTGAACGGCGCTGAGATCGAGATCAGCGCTGCGGGCGCGCCTGGCGCGCCCCGGACGCACGCACAGGTGCGGGAGCGGCGGATCGGGGGTGCCGTGAGTTACGCGGCGCTTTATGCCGGGCTCGCGGCCGGCACCTATGCAGTGTGGCGAGATGAAGTGACCGTCGCGACGATGGTCACGGTCGCTGGCGGCCAGATCGCTTCCTGCAACTGGCCGGCTGGCGAACCGGGCTTGGGGTGCGGGTAGCGGCCGGCCTCCGCATCGGGCCGGAAATCCCGGTAAGCTGTATTGTCCCCGCTGCACGGGAGTGGCTTGGGCGGGGCGAGGTATGGCTGTCTGGGACCGGGTCTCCCGGCGTCAGGCGGTCGTCAGGCGGCGGAGTAGCTCAGTCAGGCAGAGCAAGCGGCTCATAATCGCTGTGTCGCCGGTTCAAGTCCGGCCTCCGCTACGACGCGTCGGCCGTTGCGTGCAGTCCGCCCTTGCGGCGGCGGCCCGCGGCGGGTGATCCTGGAGGCCCGTCCGGTTGACCGGCGCGCTCGCATACGGCGAGCCCGGCGTCAGCCTGGGCGCCGTGCAACCGGAATATCCCTGCGACGCAGAACGTCCGTACATCCAGAGAACGTCCGTCTAACAGAAATGTCCGTACAACAGAAAGGCACTCCATCGTGGCTGCGACAGACGTCAGGCCCAAGATCACGCTCGCTTGTCAGGAGTGCAAGCACCGTAACTACATCACTCGCAAGAACCGGCGCAACGACCCCGATCGGGTGGAACTCAGTAAGTACTGCCCGAATTGCCGCAGGCACCAGCCGCACCGCGAGACGCGCTAGCGTCGCCGCATGGCCATCAACCATGACTATGCCGGCCGTACTTTTGCACCGGCCGAGCCGTACGAGGTTAGCCGCGTCAAGATCGCCGAGTTCGCCGACGCGATAGGCGACCCCAACCCGGTCTACCGTGATCGCGCCGCCGCTCAGGCGGCCGGCCACCCCGACGTGATCGCGCCGCCGACGTTCGCCATCGTGATCAGCATGGCCAGCAGCGGCCGCGCGGTGATGGACCCGGGCCTTGGCCTGAACTACGCCATGGTCGTGCATGGCGAGCAGCGATTCGAGTATTCGCGGCAGATCCAGGCTGGTGATCTGCTGACGGCGCAAGTGACGATCTCGGACATCAAGGAGGCCGGCCGCAACGTGCTGCTCACCACGCGGACCGACATCGCAACGGTGGCGGGCGAGCACGTGTGCACCGCGCACTCCACGCTGGTCGAGCGCGGCGGCGCCGGGTAAGCCCGGCCAGGCGAAGGACGGATGCGGCTATGAGCGAGCAGGTCAAATACGCGGATGTCGAGACCGGGGCTGAGCTGGCACCGGCGAGTTACTACATCACCCGGCTCAGCCTGGTTAAGTACTGCGGCGCGTCGGGTGACTTCAACGTGATCCACTGGAACGAGCGGATTGCCAAATCGGTCGGGCTGCCGGACGTGATCGCGCACGGCATGTTCACGATGGCGCAGGCGGGCCGGTACGTGACCGACTGGGCGGGTGATCAGGCGACGGTGGTGGATTTCGGCGTCAGGTTCTCGTCCCCGGTGGCCGTGCCGGACGACGACGTTGGCGCGGCGGTTGAGGTCAGCGCCAAGGTCGAGGAGAAGCTGGACGACAACCGCGTCGTCCTGGCCCTCACCGCAAAGTCGGGCGACGCCAAGGTGCTGACCCGCGCTCGCGCCGTGGTGCGCCTGCCCTGAGCGCATACGTGCTGCGGGAACACCGGCTTGGCACGGCGACACTTGGCTGGCGACAGCGAGGGGGGTAGCCGAGTCAGTGACTGTTCGTGAGCAGGTGGCACTATCTGGCTACACGACGCTGCGGCTCGGCGGCCCGGCGGCCCGTTTCGTGGAGGCGGACAGCGATGCGGAGATCATCGCCGCGCTGCGTGCTGCTGATGACACCGGTGAGCCCGTGCTGGTCCTTGGCGGTGGCAGCAACCTGGTGGTGGCGGACGAGGGATTTCCCGGTACGGTCATCCAGATGCTTACCCGCGGGGTCCAGACCACGGCCGACAATGACGCCGCGCTGGTCACCGTGGCCGCGGGGGAGGACTGGGACCAGCTGGTGCAGCGCTGCGTCAGTGACAGCCTGGCGGGCGTCGAGTGCCTGTCCGGCATTCCCGGCCTGGCCGGCGCGACGCCTATCCAGAACGTCGGCGCCTACGGCCAGGAAGTCGCCGAGACCATCGTGGCCGTCCGGGCCTACGACCGGGCACTCGGCCTGGTAGTCGAGATGGCGAACGCCGACTGCGGTTTCGGCTACCGGACCAGCGCGTTCAAGCGCGAGGCTCTGGCCGGGCCAGTGTCGGCACGCTCCGCGACCGGACGCTTTGTGGTGCTCGGCGTCACCTTCAGGCTGGCGCGCGACCCGCTTTGCCCGCCGCTGCGCTATGGCGAGCTGGCCCGGTCACTCGGGGCAGACCAGGGCGGCCGGCTGCCGCTCGGCGATGTGCGCGCCGCGGTGCTGCAGCTTCGCCGGCGCAAGGGAATGGTGCTCGAACCCGACGACCCGGACACCCGGAGCGCAGGCTCGTTTTTCACCAATCCGGTCCTGGATTCCGGGCAGTTCGCCGCGCTTGAGCGGGCTGCCGAGGCGGCCTGCGGGCCGGGCGCCCAGATTCCGCGCTACGGCGCCGCGGCTGGGCAGGTCAAGGTGTCGGCCGCCTGGCTGATCGAGCACGCTGGCTTTGTGAAGGGTTATCCGGGTGGTCGCAACGCGGGTACGAGCCGGCCCGGCCAGGAAGAACGAGGCCCACGGATCTCGACCAAGCACACGCTGGCCCTGGTCAACCCGGGCGGATCGAGCACGAAGGAACTGCTTGATCTCGCGACCGAGATAACGAATGGCGTGCGCGAGACCTTTGGCGTCGAGCTGGTCAGGGAGCCGGTATTGGTGGCGGCCAGCTGAGCAGCGGCCGGCTGAGCGCATGCACTGGCTCAGCGGAACGGGCCGCCGCCTGCGATGATCACGGCTAGGGAACTGGCCAGCAGGAACGGCCCGAACGGCAGCATCGACTTCCAGGTCGCACGGCTGGCCAGCAGGAGCCCGATGGCGGCGACAGCGGCCAGCAGGTAGCCGCCTAACAGGCCGATCAGCAGCGCTCTGGCTCCGAACCAGCCCAGGTAGAGGCCGAGAACACCGGAGAGCTTCACATCGCCCCACCCGATGCCCGCTGGGTAGATGAACGCCTGCAGCACGAAGAACAGCCAAGCAGCGGCCATCCCGATCAGGGCGTCAGCGAAATGCCGGGTGCCGCCGGGCACGAATACCGCGCCAATGCCCAGCAAGATCAGCGCCGCGGGGTAGGACGGCAGGGTTAACGCGTTCGGAAGCCGCTTGTGCCTGGCGTCGATGAAGGCGAGCGTCACACTGACGACCGCGAGGTAGCAGAAGGCCGGCAGAGCCGGGCTCGGCCCGAACTGGAACCACAGGGCAACAAAGATGCCCGCGGTGATCAGCTCGGCGGCCGGATACCAGATCCCGAGCTCAGCGCGGCAGGCCGGATATCGGCTGCGCAGCCGCAGCCAGCCGAATAACGGGATCAGCTCGGCCGGATCCAGCGGTCTGTCGTCATGCGGCGGTCTGCTGTCATGCGGCGGTCTGTCGTCGAGCTCCATTACGTCGGGTGGTGGGCCGCTCACCTGCGACGGTTGCTGGCTGCGGCGAGCCGGAATCCGGACGGCGAGCAGGCTGGCGATCGAGCCCGAAGCGAGCCCGGCGAGCAGCAGGCCGGCCGCCGCGGCCCAGCTAGCCACGTCCATGATCCCGCCACCGCCCGGTTGGTCTCGATACCGCCTGAACCATCCTGACGGCGCGACGGCACCGACGCCACGATTTGCCGCCTATTGCCGTCCCACGCCAGCGGGCTGGGCGGCCCGGTCAGGGGCGGCCAGCCAGGCGTCGATCCCTGCGAGCAGCCCGGCCCGGATCTCCTCAGGCGCCGCTGAGCTGCGCACCGACATCCGTGCCAATTCGGCAAGGAGCGGGTCGGAGAGCCCGTGCGACCGGCGGGCGAGTTCATATTGCGCGGCCAGCCGGGAACCGAACAGCAGCGGGTCGTCCGCGCCGAGCGCTATCGCGATCCCCGCGCCGAGGAGCTGCCGCAGCGGTACGTCCGCCGGGGTGACGGCGACCCCGAGCGCCGCGTTGGAGGTGGGGCAGACCTCCAGGGTGACGCCGGCGGTCGCCAGGCGCTGCATGAGCGCCTGATCCTGGGCGGCCGAGACGCCGTGGCCAATCCGGTTGGCACCCAGATCGTCGAGGCACGCCTGCACGCTGGCAGGCCCGGACAGCTCGCCGCCATGCGGCACCGCGAGCAGCCCGGCACGGCGCGCGATCATGAAGGCCCTGGTGAAGTCGCGCGCCGCGCCGCGGCGCTCGTCGTTGCTGAGGCCGAAGCCGATTACTCCGCGCCCGGCGTACCGGCTGGCCAGCCTGGCCAGGGTCCGCGCCTCGAGCGGATGTTTGGTGCGGTTGGCCGCGATGATCACGCCGATGCCGACCCCCGTATGAGCCGACGCTACCTCGGCGGCGTCCAGCACTAGCTCCACCAGGGGAGTGAGGCCGCCGAATCGCGCGGCGTAGCCCGAGGGATCCACCTGGATCTCCAGCCAGCCTGAGCCCTCGGCCCGTTCGTCCAGGGCGGCCTCATGGAACAGCCGCCTGACATCGGACTCGGTCCGGATGACCGAGCGGGCGATGTCATACAGGCGCTGGAATCTGAACCAGCCTCGCTCGTCAGTCCCGCTCAGCCGGGGTGGCCAGTCGGCCACCAGGGCCTCGGGGAGGTTGGCCCGATGCTGGCGCGCGAGGTCCACCAGGGTGGAGTGGCGCATCGAGCCGGTGAGGTGCAGGTGCAGGTGCGCCTTGGGGAGCGAGTCGAGCGACCGTGCCATCGGCCCAGTCTGGCAGCCGTTTCGACCGAGCGGGCCGGCAGGCTCACCGGCCAGCGGGATCACCAGCCAGCGGGATCAGGGGCCAGCGGGATCAGGGGCCAGCGGGCTTAGCCGAGCAGCTTGGCCAGCCGGGCGATGCCCTCCTGGAGATCGCTATCGCCGAGTGCATAGGACAGCCGGAAATAGCCCGGCGTGCCGAACGCCTCGCCCGGCACCACGGCCACGTCTGCCTCATCGAGGATGAGCTCGGCCAGCTCGACGGTTGTCTGAGGGTGCCGACCAGCTATTTCCTTGCCGAGCACGCCCTTGACCGATGGGTAGCAGTAGAACGCGCCTTCCGGGAGGGGGCAGATCACGTCCGGAATATCGTTAAGCATTCCGGTCATGGTCTTCCTGCGCCTGTCAAAGGCTGATCGCATCGCCGCCACCGCTGACAGGTCGCCGGAGACGGCGGCCAGCGCGGCCGCCTGGGCCACGTTGCAGACGTTCGACGTCATGTGCGACTGCAGATTTGCGACGGCCTTGGCGACATCGGGCGGCCCGATCAGCCAGCCGACCCGCCACCCGGTCATCGCGTAGGTCTTGGCCACTCCGTTGAGTACCACGCACCGGTCGCCGATCTCCGGCGCGGCGACCGCGATCGAGGAGAACCGGGCGTCGCCGTAGACCAGGTGTTCGTAGATCTCGTCCGTGACGACCCAGAGGTCGTGCCGCGCGGCCCACCGGCCGATCTCGGCGACCAGCTCAGGCGGGTAGACGGCGCCGGTCGGGTTGGACGGCGACACGAAGAGCAGGACCTTCGTCCGGTCGGTCCGGTGCGCCTCGAGGTCGGCCACCGATGCGCGGTAACCGGAACTCTCATCGGTCAGCACGGGCACCGCGGTGCCGCCGGCCAGCGTGATCGCTTCCGGATACGAAGTCCAGTACGGCGCGGGCACCAGGACCTCGTCACCCGGGTCCAGCAACGCCGCGAACGCCTCGTAGACGGCATGCTTACCGCCGTTGGTCACGACCACCTGGCCGGGCGTGACCTGGTAGCCGGAGTCACGGGCGGTCTTGGCGGCGATCGCTTCACGCAGTTCCGGCAGGCCGCTGGTGGGCGAGTATTTGTGGAATCTCGGCTCGGCGCAGGCTCGTTGCGCGGCCTCGACGATGTAGTCGGGGGTCGGGAAATCAGGCTCGCCGACACCGAAGCCGATGACCGGCCGACCTGCGGCCTTCAGCGCGCGGGCCTTGGCGTCCACGGCCAGTGTGGCTGACTCGGTGATGGCCGAGACCCGCGCCGATATTCTCTGAGGAGAGCTACCCATGACGTCTATGGTGTCATCACCGGGAGGGTGCCGGCGGCCGTCGGGGGAAGGTGCGGCGTGTCGGTCAGGCTCGCGGTTCGACGGCAGGGCTTCCGGCAACGTAGACTTCAGCATCTGGTGGCGGCCCACCAGGGTGGCAGGTTCGTGCCCGGATAGGCCGTCAGAGGGCAGTAGCTCAATTGGCTAGAGTCCCGGTCTCCAAAACCGGCGGTTGGGGGTTCGAGTCCCTCCTGCCCTGCGGTGCGGTCCGTGGCGGTTGCGGACCGACGGCGTCAGCCAGTAAATGATCAGTGCTGTTCAGGTGAGGACATGGCAACTCAGACACGTGGCACTGCCGCGGAAAAGCCGGCGAAGCCGGGCCGGACGCCGAAGAAGGCGGACCGGACTACACCCGCGGTCTTCCTGCGCCAGGTTGTCGCCGAACTGCGCAAGGTCATCTGGCCGACCCGTAAGGAGCTCGGTACTTACACCACGGTTGCGCTCGTCTTCATTCTCGTCATGGTGGCGATCGTGACCAGCCTGGACTACGGGTTCACCAAGCTGGTGTTTGCCGTCTTCGGTTAAGGCGCCACGCCAAGCGGTGACCGGTTGCCTGGAGTGGCAGCATGATCACCTGAGGTTGACGGGTGGTGCGGTGTCCCGGCGGGGGCGCGGCCAACTGGGCCGCAGCGTTACCGGCCGGAGGGATGCCTGCGGCTTGTCCCGCCAGCCTGTGCAGCGAAGAGAGCCCGTGCAGTAGAAGCTAAGAGAAAGAGTTGCCGTGTCCGAGTCCGAACTGCAGGTCGGTGACCAGCCGGCCGAGCGTGCCACTGACGGCGAGCCCGACGCATCGGGCGAGCCCGGCGTGACCGGCGGTGCTGCTGGCGCTGGTGATGCTAGCGACGTGGAGCCGGGCACCGAGCCCGCGGCCGAGGCGGCCCTGGCCGGCGACGCTGACGAGGCCGAGGGGGCCGACGCTGACGCGGCTCCAGCCAGCGAGACTGAGGCCAGCGAGACTGAGGCCAGCGAGACTGAGGCCAGCGAGACTGAGGCCGACCCGGTCAGCGAGTTCAAGTCGGACCTGCGGCGGCTGCCTGGCGACTGGTACGTGGTGCACTCCTACGCAGGATACGAGAACCGGGTCCGGACCAACCTGGAGAGCCGCACCCAGTCGCTTAACATGGAGGACTACATCTTCCAGATCGAGGTGCCGACCCACGAGGTGACTGAGATCAAGGGCGGCAAGCGGCAGCAGGTCCAGGAGAAGGTGCTGCCCGGCTACATCCTGGTCCGGATGGATCTAACCGACGAGTCGTGGGCCGCGGTCAGGAACACGCCCGGGGTGACCGGCTTCGTGGGGCTGTCCAGCAGGCCCTCGCCGCTCAGCCTGGACGAGGTGGCGGTCCTGCTGGCCCCCGAGCCCGAGGAGAAGGCCGCGAAGAAGGCCGAGACCCTGCGCGCCGCCGCGGTGGACTTCGAGGTCGGCCAGTCGGTTACCGTTATGGACGGTCCGTTCGCCACGCTGCCCGCTACCGTGAACGAGATCAATCCCGATACGCAGAAGCTCAAGGTCCTGGTGTCGATATTCGGCCGGGAGACGCCGGTCGAGCTCTCCTTCGATCAGGTCAGCAAGATCTGATCGGAATCAGTTAGGTAGGGAACAGGAAATGCCTCCGAGGAAGAAGAAGATCGCTGCGGTCGTCAAGGTGCAGCTGAACGCGGGAGTGGCCACCCCGGCGCCGCCGGTGGGCACGGCGCTCGGGCCGCACGGCGTCAACATCATGGACTTCTGCAAGCAGTACAACGCCGCGACCGAGTCGCAGCGGGGCAACATCATCCCCGTCGAGATCACCATCTACGAGGACAGGTCGTTCTCGTTCATCACCAAGACGCCGCCCGCGCCTGAGCTGATCAAGAAGGCCGCAGGTGTCCAGAAGGGCAGCAGCGAGCCGCACAAGACCAGGGTCGGCTCGGTCAGCAGGGCCCAGGTGCGCCAGATCGCGCAGGTGAAGATGCCAGACCTGAACGCCACCTCGATGGAAGCCGCGGAGAAGATCATCGCTGGAACGGCCCGCTCGATGGGAATCAAGGTCGAGGGCTGACTGTTACCCAGGTCACCTTTTCCACCAGTGGCAGGGCCACGCGCTGGCCCGTTGACCACGACCTCCTCGATGAAAGAAGGAGTCTGATATGAAGCGCAGCAAGGCCTATCGCAAGGCCGATGAACTGATCGACCCAGCCAAGCTGTACACGCCGGTGGAGGCCGTCTCGCTGGCCAAGAAGACGTCCGGCACCAAGTTCGATCCCACCGTCGAGGTCGCGCTGCGCCTTGGCGTCGACCCGCGCAAGGCTGACCAGATGGTCCGCGGGACCGTCAACCTGCCGCACGGGACGGGCAAGACAGCCCGCGTTCTGGTGTTCGCGACCGGGGACCGGGCCGAAGAGGCCCTGGCCGCCGGCGCGGACTACGTCGGCGCCGACGACCTGCTCGAGCGCATCCAGGGCGGTTTCCTCGACTTCGACGCGGTCGTCGCTACCCCGGACCTGATGAGCAAGGTGGGTCGGCTCGGCCGCGTCCTCGGCCCCCGCGGCCTGATGCCGAACCCCAAGACCGGTACCGTCACCGCCGACGTCGGCAAGGCGGTCAGCGACATCAAGGGCGGCAAGATCGAGTTCAGGGTTGACCGGCACGGCAACCTGCACTTCGTGATCGGCAAGGCCTCCTTCAGCGACCGCGCGCTGGTGGAGAACTACGCGGCCGCGATCGATGAGGTGAGCAGGCTCAAGCCGGCGGCCTCCAAGGGCAGGTACTTCCGGCGGGTCACCGTCACGACCACCATGGGTCCGGGCATCCCGGTCGACCCCAGCGTCACCCGGGGCCTCACCGACGAGTTCGAGGACGCCGCCGCGGCGAGTTGAGCGGCCGCTTGGCCTCGCACTCGCGCAGTGCGCGCGCCGGGCTCTGCATGGCGGCGTGCGCGGCCAGCTCGCCTTCCGCGATCCGGGCCTCCAGGAACTCCACGATGATCATTGCTCCATCCTCACCGCGCCGAACCCAGGCAAGCTCCTCCAGCAGCCAGCCGGGGGAGCGTGGGCGCCGCGGGCGGC
>OCZU010002442.1_pt1 | contig 11873 bp, 10 predicted proteins | sample 1539001 | NCBI WGS metagenome assembly OCZU01 (sample SAMEA3539306, study PRJEB22396) | soil metagenome | biome: tundra; feature: field; material: soil | place: USA | collected 2010-05 | depth 0.15 m
GAGGACCAGCAGCAGGGGGCACCGGGGGCACCCACACCCGCAGCTCAGGACACCGCGCTGGTCCACGTACCGGCGGTCGGCCCCACGGCCGGCCCGGTAGCCGGCCCGGCGACCGACCCGATGGCCGACCCGGCGACCGGCCCGGCCGATCCGGCAGCCGCGGAGCCGGTTGGCTGGGGTGAGCTCACCGGCCTGGCGGACGAGGCTGGCCACGCTGGCCTGGTCCGCCATGCCAGCGCGATTCACCGGTCCAGGCTCTGGCGTGGCGAGACGTCGGCCAGCCACTCCAGCCCGGTCTACGAGCACGTCCCGGCGCACCATGCCAGGCCCGACGCTCCTGGCGGCGACTTCGCGACCGCCGTGCACATCCTGGTGCCGGTCAGGAGCTGGCTGAAGGATCCCGGCTGGAAGCAGGGGTCGCGGCTGCTCGTCATCGCCTACGGCCTGCTGCCGTCGCTGTTTGTCGTCCTGCTCTACAACACTCAGAACGTGAGCGCGCCTGGCTGGGCCTACAGCCTGGCGATCGCGCCGCTATGGGCCGTCGTGTTCTGGCTGCTGATCAGGCCGGGCCATATCACCAGGCTGATCGCCTGGCTGGCGATCGCTATCGTGGCCGCCGTCATGATCCTGCTGCCGGTCATGACGATTCCGTGGGAGCTAGCACTCGATCACACCAGCGACATGAACAACCCGCTGCCGTGGATCTACGGTGTCGGATTCGCCGAGGAAGTCACCAAGGCACTTCCGGTGCTGATCGCCGCACTCCTGCTGCGCTGGATCTGGAAGATCACCCTCGACGTCCGGATCTGGATGTTCCTCGGCACGATCTCGGGGCTGGCCTTCGGGGTCAGGGAGTCGGTGCTGTACACCGCGAGCGCACTGATGGCTGGCAGCGGCCACACCGCCGGGGGTATCCCGCTCGGCACCATCCCGCTGATCCTGACCTTCGCCATGCGGGTCTTCGTCGACGGTTTCCAGCACGCCGTGTGGGCGGGGATCTCGGCGTTCTTCATCGGCATGGGCGTGAACTACCGCAGGCGCCGGATCCCGCTGATCCTGTTCGGGATCACGCTTCCCGCAGTGCTGCACGGACTGAACGACTGGAGCACTCAGCTCGTCTCGCACTGGCTGTGGATCGCGATGGAGGCGTTGTCACTGCTCTTGTTCATCGGCTACACGATGTCGGCGACCACGATCGAGCGTCAGGTCAGGGACACGCCGCTGTTCCGCGGCGAGTCGATGATCATGGACCGTGCGGAGTTCGCCGACGATCCGGCGAAAAAGTAACCAGGCGCTCGGCACGTGCCCGCCGCCTGGTTACGATCGGCGGGTGAGCGACTCGCCGATGCCCCGCTTCCCCGACGGCTTCCAGTGGGGGGTCGCCACCTCCGCGTACCAGATCGAGGGCGCGGTGAGCGAGGGCGGCCGCGGCACGTCTATCTGGGACACCTTCTGCCAGCAGCCGAAGGTGATCAGGGACGGGCACACCGGGGCAGTGGCGACCGATCACTATCACCGCTGGGCACGCGACATCGCCCTGATGGCCGACCTCGGGGTCACCGCCTACCGGTTCTCGATCGCGTGGCCGCGAGTCCAGCCGGACGGCAGGGGACCAGCCAGCGCTGCCGGGCTCGACTTCTACTCCAGGCTCACCGATGCCCTGCTGACCGCGGGCATCACCCCGGTTCCGACCCTGTACCACTGGGATCTGCCGCAACCGCTTGAGGACGAGGGCGGCTGGCTGGCCAGGCAGACCGCCCAGCGGTTCGCCGACTACGCCGAGATAGCAGCCGGGCGACTGGCCGACCGGATCGGATTGTGGATCACGCTGAACGAGCCGTTCGTGGTCACCGCCTACGGCTACGCACTCGGCATCCACGCCCCTGGCAAGGCACTGATGCTTGACGCCCTGCCGACTGCGCATTACCAGTTGCTCGGGCACGGCCTCGCAACGGCCGCGCTGCGGGCGGCAGGCGCGCGGCAGGTGATGATCGCCAATAACTACTCCCCCGCATGGCCGGCCACCGACAGCGCGGTCGACGTGGAGGCCACACGGGCCTATGACATCCTGCACAACCGGATGTTCACCGACCCGCTGCTGCTCGGGCGCTATCCCGACCTGACCCCGTTCGGCCTGGACGGCGGCGGGTCTGATGGCGGGCCAGCTAGCGGCGGACTGGACTGCGTGCGGGACGGCGATCTCGCGGTGATCTCGGCTCCGCTGGACGGTATCGGCGTCAACTACTACGTGCCGACCAGGCTGTCGGCCCTGCCTGGCTCGCCGCTGCCGTTCCAGATGAATTCGATTCCCGGCTACCCGATTACCGCGTTCGGCTGGCCGATCGTGCCGGCCGGCCTGACCGAGATGCTCCGGCTGCTGGGCGAGCGCTACGGCGCCGCGCTGCCGCCGCTGTACATCACCGAGAACGGCTGCTCGCAGAACGACAAGCTGACCGCCGACGGCACCGTCGATGATCCGGACCGGATCAGCTACCTGGACGGGCACATCCGGGCCGTTCACGACGCGATCACCGCGGGCATCGACGTGCGCGGCTACTTCGAGTGGACGCTGACCGATAACTTCGAGTGGAGCGAGGGCTACCACCAGCGGTTCGGCCTGGTCTACGTCGACCACGAGACCCAGGTCAGGACCCCGAAATCGTCCTTCGCCTGGTACCGCGACCTGATCGCCGCCCAGCGCGGCACAGCAGGCTAGCCGCGCGGCCCGCGCGGCCCGGGTCGCGCACAGTTCCCGCGAACGTGTCGGCCTCCCCAGACTAAACGGACATAAGGTGCTACGGGGAGTGGCGAAACCAGGATCATGAAGGATCGACCACGGAAAAGCGTGGCCAATCCTTCGTGATCAGCCAGTGAGTCGGCTCCCGGCCTCCACTAACGCGCTCAGGCGGGCGCCGCAGGCGAGCCATGAACTCCGGCAGACTTCTACTGTAGTGTGGATGTCGTGACAGCCGCCTTTGCCGATGTGCCGTTCAGCGAACTTCTGCATCATCCGGTCGCGACCGCCGACCGGCTAAACTCGGTCCGCGCCCTGCGGCTCCGCCGCCGTGATGCCGGCGATCTCGCGCTCATGAGCGTCGAGCAGCTAGAGCGCGATGACGTCGTCGTCGACTTCACTACCCGGCTGCTCGCAAGCTTGGTCCGCACTGAGAACGTGCCAGTGATTCGCCGGATCTTGCCAGATGCGGTTCCCTGGATGATCTTCCTCCCCGATGCTGACATCGACGTCTTCCTGGCAGAACTGATCACTGTGGCACGCGGGGCGATCGCGTTGGAGAACCTTGCCCCAGTAGCTGTCCTGCTTGCCCAGTGGCAACACACCGCAGAGGTCTATGCCGACCCAGCATTGCTTGAGATCCTCACACGGGAAGCTGCCGGAGACTTCGGGCCGGTACCAGCACCGGATGTTGATCGGTGAGCCCGCGCCGCGGGGACAGGGCTGCCCCACCGCCTGTTGGCGAGGAGTACGACTTGCGATTCGCCAGCAATGAGGCAGCCAGCGGCTGGGATCAACTGGCTCGGCAGGCCGGCTCAAATCTGCGCCGGGCCTACGACGCGATCCGGGCAGCGCCCCGGTCGAGAGCCTCGCCGGAGCGACATCATCGACTTAAGGGCAGCCTCGGGACCGGCACCTGGAAAGGCGCGCACGCTGAGCGCTGGCAGTATGAGGTGACCAGCGGCGGGCGGATCTGGTATCTGATTGATGATCCCAGCCGTACCGTCTGGATCACATTCGCTGGTACCGGACATCCGAAGCCAACTGACTGACCAACCGCGATAGCCCAGCGCGGCGGAGCAAGCTAGAGACGCGGCCTGCGCGGCCTCAGTTGCCGCGAGTGCTCCGAGATTCAGGACTAAACAGACGTATAGGGTTGCGGTGGAGCAGGTGAGCCAGTGGTCACGAAGGATTGACCACGGAAAATCATGGGCAATCCTTCGTGACCACTCAGCGAGTCAACTCCCGGCGCTACTTCGAGCCGGTACCAGCGCTCCACGCTGATCGGTGAAAACCAGGATTGAGTCAGGCCAGTACCCGAAGGATGAGCGGATACCGTCCGAGGCTGAACTGATGTCTGAGTTCCAGATCGGGAGATCGACCGCACGTCGCGCTGTCGGCTGGCTGCGGGATCTCGGCCTGGTGGAGACGTTGCCGACTCGCGGCACGTACGTACTCTGAGATGTGAAGCATGAAGGATCGACCACGGAAAAGCGTGGCCAATCCTTCGTGATCAGCCAGTGAGTCGGCTCACGCGCGCTCTGCTTCGCGGATGCCGAGGTCGGCTAGGGCGGTGCGAGCTGCCCACATACCGCACATGCCGTGCACGCCGCCGCCGGGCGGAGTGGACGACGAGCACAGGTAGACGCCGCGAAGTGGCGTGCGATACGGATTCCACCGGGCCACCGGCCGGAACAAGGTCTGGCGGAGCGTCGCCGCGCCGCCATTGACGTCGCCGCCGATGTAATTGGGGTCGTGCCGCTCCATCTCGGCAGCCGTCCGGACCGTCCTGGCCAGGATCAGGTCGCGGAAGCCCGGCGCGAAGCGCTCGATCTGCGCCTCGATCCGGTCCGTCATATCCACCGTGGACCCCGGCGGCACATGACAGTACGCCCACGCGGTGTGCTTCCCTGCGGGTGCCCGGCTCGGATCTACCACGCCGGGCTGCCCGAAAAGGCAATACGGGAAGTCCGCAGGCCGGCCGGCCGCGACGTCTGACTCACTCCTGGCGACCTCGGCGAACGTGCCGCCGACATGTACCGTGCCGGCCTGGCGGCAGGCAGGCGCCTGCCACGGCACGGGGCCGTCCAGCGCCCAGTCGACCTTGCACGCTCCCGGTCCGTAACTGAATCTGCCGAGCGCGCTGGCGTAGCGCGCCGGCAGCCGCCCGGCGGCCAGCTTCAGGAACTGGCGCGGCGTTACGTCGAGCAGCACCGCCCGGGCTCGCGGCAGCTCGGCGAGCCGGCCGACCCAGCATCCGGTGCTCACCCGGCCGCCCAGCGAGCTCAGCTCGGCGACAAGAGCGGCGGTGATCGCGGCGCTGCCGCCCTCGGCGACCGGCCAGCCCGCCGAATGCGCGAGCAGCATGAACAGGAGCCCGAAGCCGGCGGTCAGCGGCGCGTCCAGTGGCAGCATGGCGTGCGCGGCGGCGCCGGCCAGCAACGCCCTGGCCGGATCGGTCTCGAACCGGGTGGCCAGCGCCGAGGCCGACCTCAGCGCGGTCAGGCCGAACCGGGACATCGCGATCGGATGGTCAGGCACCGACCGCAGCAACGGAGCCAGCACCTGCGGAACGATGAATCCGGCGTCGCGCACCAGGGGCGACATCAGCCTGCGGTACGCCGCAGCATCCCGGCCGAGCCCGGCGGCGGTCTGCGCTACCGAACTGCACGCGATGCCTGCCCGGCCGCCATCGAGCGGGTGAGCGTACGGAATCTCCGGCATCAGCAGCCTGACCCCGCGGGACGCCAGATCCGTGCCGAGGAAGAACGGTGACGCCGCGGCGAGCGGATGGACTGCCGAGCAGATGTCATGCCGGAAGCCGGGCAGGGTCAGTTCCTCCGTCCGGCAGCCACCGCCCGGCGTGCCAGCCCCCTCAATGACGTCCACCGCAAGGCCTGCGCGAGCCAGGGTCAGCGCCGCGGCCAGCCCGTTCGGACCTGAGCCGACGACGATAGCGTCCGGATCCCGCATCATGGCCCGGACAGTGCCGCTGGCCCGGACAGTGCCGCTGGCCCGGACCCGCCCGTCTCGCGGAATCCGGGCCCGGTCGTCTTGTGGTCAGCCTCCGGCCAGGCCCTTCGCGACCCGTGCGCCCAGCTCAGGATGGACATCGCGCCAGTACTCGACGACTCGTGCCTTCGTCTGCGAACTGACCTCAGGTGCGCTGGCATGGCCGGTGATGTTGGCGACCAGGTGGTCCCGGTCGGTGTCGGACATGACCGCGTCCCAGAGCGCCCGCGGCTGACCGAAGTCATCGTCTTGGGCGTGCAGGGTGTAGGCGCTGCGGACAATCTCGCCGGCCACGTGATAGTCCGAGCCGCGCCAGAGTTCCGGATCGGCGGCCGGGCCGCCGAAGGAGTTCGGCGCGTACACCGGGTCAGCAGGGTTGTCGTACCGCATCGCACCGTCCTTATTGTAAGAACGGACGGCCGACCTTGGCCGGTTGACCGGAAGCTGCAGGTAGTTCGGGCCGATCCGGTACCGGTGCGTGTCCGGGTAGGAGAAGAGCCGGCCCTGCAGCATCTTGTCCGGCGACGGGCCGATGCCAGGCACGAAATTGGCCGGCTCGAAGGATGCCTGCTCGATCTCGGCGAAGTAGTTCTCCGGATTCCGGTGCAGCGTGAAGCTGCCGATGGTGATCGGCGGGTAGTCCGCGTGCGGCCAGACCTTGGTCAGGTCAAACGGATTGAACCGGTAATCCGCCGCCTCCTCAAACGGCATTACCTGGATCTCCAGGCGCCAGGACGGGTGGTCGCCGGACCTGATCGCTGTCTGCAGATCGCGGAGATGAAAGTCCCGGTCCTGGGCGGTCATCGCGGCCGCGTCGGACGCCGTGAAGTTCCTGATCCCTGCTCGGTCCTGAAGTGGTACTTGACCCAGAACTTCTGCCCGGCGGCGTTGTACCACATGAAGGTGTGACTGCCGTAGCCGTTCATGTGCCGCCAGCTGTACGGCGTGCCCCGGTCCGACATCAGGAAGGTGACCTGATGCGCCGACTCAGGCGACAGCGTCCAGAAGTCCCACTGCATATTGTGATCATGCAGATGGGTATCGGCTCGCCGTTTCTGGCTGTGGATGAAGTCGGAGAACTTCTGCGGGTCCCTGATGAAGAAGACCGGCGTGTTGTTGCCGACCAGGTCGTAGTTGCCCTGGTCGGTGTAGAACTTCATCGCGAACCCGCGCTACTCGTTCCCGGTTGAACTGGGCCATCTTCTGGATCAGGTAGTGATCCTGCAGCAGCAGCGGCCCGTCCGCGCCCGCTGACTGCGAGAACTCATCACTGGGCGCCGGCGTCCCGGCATCGGTCGTGGACATGGGCCGATGGTCCGTCATAGGTCGAATCTCCCCTGCGATGAGCTGCTCCGTCCCGGGAATTATCGTTGCACGGAGTTATCGTCCGGTCACTCACCGGGGCGGACGGGCCGCGTGTCCGGCTTAGCAGGAGCCATTGATGGCGGGACCCGCAGATGCGACGAAATTGTTAGTTTTTATCGCGTTGTTACCAGCCATAATTTGTGCATGTCCGAACCTCCCGACGGAATCCCGTCAGGCCAGGACGAGCTCGACCGTCGCCTGCGCGAGATCACGTCGGGCCTCGCTGGCGAAGCGAGATTCAAGGAGCCGTCTGCGGCCGAGCGTGCCCGCAAGCCGGTCCAGCCAGCCGAGGTTAAGCGCAAGCGGCTCGGCTGGCGTGCCGCGCGGAAGGCCAGGAAGCTCCGCGAGCCGGTGACAGGTCCCGGCCAGCCGGCTCCGAAGTACTGGCGCGTGACAGCCGACCGCGGAGCGCCGGGCGGGCAGCGCCGGGCAGCACCCAAGCCGGTACCTCAGCGAGCCCGGCGCCGGCGATCGCTGGCCAGGCAGGCTGCCATCGCGCTAGCGTTCGGCGGCCTGCTCTACGGACTGCATGCCTTGGGATTCGGCCCGCAGGCGCCCAGTTCACCCCAGAACCCGAATACTCCGACACCGAGAACCGCCGGATCAGGCAGCCCGAGCCCCCGGCATGTCAGCGTCCCGGCATTCACCATCGCTGACCCGTTCGCGGGAAGCCCGGCGGCAAACTTTCTCGATGGCACGGCCGGGATCGTGCTGCCCGCAGCACACCCGGTCGGCGGATACTCGGCCACCCAGGTCGCCGCCGCATATGCAGTCACGAGGAAGATGCTGATCGCGGCGTACCTGGATCCAGGTACGCTGCACGGCGGCCGCCCGGTCGCGTTCGCCCGGCTGCTGACGGCCCGCGAGCGGTCAGACTTTACCGCCGGGCTAGACCTGGCCGGCGTCAGCGACGGCGGTCACCCGCGGAACGCGCGCGGGTGGGTCACCTCGTTCGCGCCGGGCACGCAGCTCGTCGGCAGCGTGATCGCAGTGCACGGCGTGATGAGCGCGCTGACCGCACGCCAGAGCGGCCGCGCTGTCCTGCGCGTGCACGCTGATTACCTCTTCGTCTATCCGGTACAGCGCCCCGGCCTGCCGCTGACCAGGATGCGGATCGTGACGCGGGTGGCGGTCAATGTCGATTTCGCCCAGTGGAGTGATCCGGGCGGGCCGCTGCAGCCGTGGTGGCAGCTAGTCGGCGGCGGGCCGCACGGGATCAGGTGCGGCATCAACGACGGCTTCGTGCACCCGCAGTTCCCCGGCGGCCAGCCCGGTCCGGTGCAGCCGTCCGGCATCCCGATCGACCCCTACGATCAGCGCATCCCGCCGAGTCATGCCGGATGCGTCGCCATCACCAGGACCTGACGCCGGGCGCCGCGAGGGAGTCGCGAGAATTCCGCGGCCGCCGGTGCTGCGGACGGGCAGCCCGCCTGATCGAATGGACTGATGGAACGACTTGATCAGCAGATACGGTTCGTCGGCGAGGCGGGCCAGCTCAAGGGTGTGCTCCGGCAGACCATGGTGGCCGGACTCTCGCGGCGGGAGAACTCGGCCGAGCATTCCTGGCACCTGGCCATGATGGCGATGGCACTGGCCGAACATGCGCCGCCTGGCACCGATATCGCAACGGTGACCGGCATGGTCCTGATCCACGACCTGGTCGAGATCGACGCCGGGGATTTGTTCCTCTATTCCAGTCCGCAGCAGCACGCCAGGCAGGCAGTAGCTGAGCGCGCTGCCGCTGACCGGATCTTCGCGTTGCTGCCGGCCGATCAGGCAGGCCAGATGCGCGAGCTGTGGGACGAGTTCAACGAGCGCAGGACGCCGGAGGCGAAGTTCGCCCGAGCCCTGGACCGGCTGCAGCCGATGCTGGAGAACCTGACGGCTGACGGTGGTACCTGGCGGGAGCACGGAGTCACCGCCGACCTGGTGCTGGCCAAGGTCGAGCTGATCGAGGACGGATCGCCCGCTCTTGGCAGCCTGGCCAGGGAGCTGGTAGCCGGTGCCGTCGCGGCCGGCCTCCTGGCCCCCGCACCCGCCGGCTAGGACGGGAAGAAGACCAGCTTGGCGATGGCGATCAGGCCGATCACGACGATCAGGATTCGCAGGACCAGCGGCGGCAGGCGCTGGCCGACCCTGGCGCCGATCAGGCCGCCGATGCTCGATCCGACGGCGATCAGCGCCACCACCCACCACGCTATGTGCGCGAAGATAATGAAGATTGCCGCGGCGGTGCCATTAACGATGGTGACCAGGACGTTCTTGGCGGCGTTAACCCGCTGCAGGCGCTCGGTCAGGCCAATGCCGAGCAGGCCGATCACCAGGACGCCCTGGGCCGCGCCGAAGTATCCGCCATAGACGCCGGCCAGGAAGATCCCGGTCAGGAGCAGCGGCCCGCCCTGCGGCTTGCTTTCTTTGCCGCGAGCGGCGACCCTCGCCGACATCGCTGGCTGCACCACCACCAGGACGCAGGCGATCAGGATGAGCACCGGCACCACGAGCTTGAACACGCTGGGCGGCAAGGCTAGGAGCGCTATGGCGCCGGTCAGTGCTCCGGCGCACGATGCGGCGCCCAGCCGGATCAGCCGGCTCCGCTGCCCGCCCAGTTCCTTGCGGTAACCGTAGGCGCCGCTGAGGTTGCCAGGGACCAGCCCGACGTTGTTGGAGACGTTGGCGGTAACCGGCGGAAAGCCGAACGCGAGCAGCGTCGGGAAGGTAATCAGCGAGCCCGAGCCGACAACCGCGTTGATGGCGCCCGCCGCGATCGCCGCGCCGAGAATCGCCAGGATCTCAGCGCTGCCCACACAATCCCCGGCCCATGAGCCGAATCGTAGACCCGCGGTCAGGTGGGCCAGGTGACCGCGTGGTCAGCGCAGCGGAACGGCGCGGGCCATCCAGCGGGCACCGTGCCGCTCGACCTGAAGCGGCACGCCGAAGCAGCGAGACAGGTTCAGGTCGGTCAGAACCTCGCCGACCGGCCCGGCTGCCAGGATCGTGCCCTTGTACAGCAGCAGCGCATGGGTGAAACCCTCTGGCACTTCTTCCACATGATGCGTGACCATGGCCAGGATCGGCGACCGCGGATCACGGACCAGCGCCGCGATCCGGCGGAGCAGGTCCTCACGGCCGCCGAGGTCGAGCCCGGCGGCCGGCTCGTCGAGCAACAGCAACTCCGGGTCGGCCATCAGCGAACGGGCGATCTGCACCCGCTTGCGCTCACCCTCAGACAGGGTGCCGAACTGGCGCCGGATCAGGTGCGCGCATCCGACCGCGTCGATCAGCTCGACCGCCCTGATCAGGTCGAGTGAGTCGTAGTCCTCGCTGCCGCGCTGCAAGATCCCGTAGCTGGCGGTCATGACCAGGTCGATTACTTTCTCGCCGCGCGGGATCTGGTCGGCGACGGAGGCGCTGGCGATGCCTACGCGGCTGCGCAGCTCGATCAGGTCAGCTTGATCGACAGGCTCGCCCAGGATCTCGGCCGAGCCTTCGGTCGGAGCGATCAGCCCGGCAGCGACTTGCAGCAGGGTTGACTTCCCGGCTCCGTTCGGGCCGATGATGACCCAGCTCTCGTTGTCGCGTACGGTCCAGCTGACGTTCCTCAGCAGCATCGACTGATCGCGACAGACTCCGACGCTGCGAAGGCGCAGCACCTCAGCCGGCATTCCGCTTCCTCCCGAGGACAATCGCCGTCACTGTGAGCCGGGGCTCCAGGTTGCCACCAGCTCGCCCGCGCCAGCTGTGTCGCCATCGGCCAGAGCCGACCAGCTAACCGCGAGCCCGATGACCGCGATCGACGCGGTCCGCAGATCGACCGACTGGCCGGTGAGGATCTCGGCCAGGTCTGCGGCGGCCGGATTATGCCCGACGTACATGAGCGTGCGGGTATCGGGCGGGGCCTGCGCCAGGATATCGAGCAGCCCGCGGGCGTCGGCCTCGTAGAGCCGGGGATCAGCGATGACCTGCGGCTCGGCGGCGAGTTCGGCGCCGACATACTGCCAGGTCTGCCGCGCCCGCCTCGCGCCCGAGCAGAACACCAGGTCGGGAGCGAGCTGGCTGGCCGTCAGCCAGCCGCCGGCCGCCGAGGCATCCCTGCGCCCGCGTGGCCGCAGCGCCCGCTCGGCATCCGGGCCGCCGGGAAGCTCGCCAGCCTTCGCGTGCCGCATCACGATTAGCTGCCGTTGCGCCGTCATGACACCCATCGTCCGCCACAACAGGGCCGACGCAAACGCCGGCGCGCTGGAGGAGCGCCAGCGTCACGGTGAGCGGCGGGCCACCTGCGCGCGGCCATGACCCGCCACCCGGCTGTTACCAGGGCAATCAGGCGGAAGCCGTCTCGGCTGGCTCCTCGTCGCCGGCCTGCGCTGTGGGTCCGCCCGTGCTGTCCGCGCCCTCGGCACCGACAGCGCCGTCCGGGCCTGAGGTGGCGATGCCGGTCGCGCGCCGCTTGGCGATCAGGATCGAGCCCACTACCACCGCCATGGCGAAGATCGCGACGCCAGCGCGGAGCGCGTGGTTATCGGAGTACTTCACGACGCTGGTGGCGATCAGCAGCGAGACCAGGTTCATCACCTTGATCAGCGGGTTAATCGCTGGCCCTGCGGTGTCCTTGAACGGGTCGCCGACGGTGTCCCCGATCACGGTGGCCGCATGCGCCTCGGACCCCTTGCCGCCGTAGTTGCCGTCCTCGACCAGCTTCTTAGCGTTGTCCCAGGCGCCGCCGGAGTTGGCCAGGAACACCGCCATCAGCGCGCCCGCCGCGATC
>OCZU010002443.1_pt1 | contig 11873 bp, 7 predicted proteins | sample 1539001 | NCBI WGS metagenome assembly OCZU01 (sample SAMEA3539306, study PRJEB22396) | soil metagenome | biome: tundra; feature: field; material: soil | place: USA | collected 2010-05 | depth 0.15 m
AAAACGGCGACGCCAACCATGCCGTTGCGGTCGGCAATCGGCACGGCCACCTGGCCGCCGAGCAGTTCAAATTCCTTTTGGGCCCCGGCGTCCGCCCGCGCCTCGACGCTGTCGCGGCGCAAAATCCGTCCGAGCCGGAAAATCTGGCCGCCGATGCCCGCGTCGAGCGAAAGTTCAATATTTTCCAGCAGCCCGGCGGAAAGCCCGATGGCGGCGGCGGCATGCAGGCTGCGGCTGTCGTTGGGCGCCGGCGTCTTGTCCGGGGTGCAGGGCCGGTTCAAAAAAATGGCGGCGCGGTTGACGCTCAGGATTTCGCGCAGAAACGAGAGAAACTGGTTCAGCATCGCCTCGGCATTCAGCGAGTAGGTGAGAATGGGCGAAAAATCCCGCAGCACGTCGAGCGTCGGCGCGGCGTTGCTGACGCGGGGCTGGGGAGGTTCGGGCGGACGGTCAAATGAATGTTGCGGCGGTGGCGGGACGGTTGGCACGGGCGCGGCTGCGATGCGCTCCAGCAACGAGTTCAAAAGCCGGCTGCGGACGGGCTTGGTCAGGACATGGGTGGCCCCGCGCAGAAACGCTTCCTCCTCCCATTCAGACTGAATTCCGGCAGTGTAGGCGATGATAGGCGATTTGGGGTCATGCCGGCGGAGGCGTTCAATCACCCAGATGCCTTCGACCCCCATCAGGTCCACATCCACGATGCATACGGCGGCCAGTCCGTGTACGAGTAACGGCTCCGCGTCATCCACGCTCAACCGATGCACCACGCGGTATTGGCCGGCATCCAAGCCCGCGCGAATCGCTTCGGCGAAGTCGGGATGCAAGGATAGAACCAGAATAGTTTTCATCGCCCGGCGGAGGATACATCATTGAAACCGGTTGCCTTCACTATTGTGAATTATCCCACAGCTGAGGCCTTCAGGTCAATGGAATCTTGCGTCGCCGGCCGAATTATCCGGTGGCGAGCAGTTTTTCCCAAAGCCCCTCGTTTAACAGGGCTTTTTGCAGGAATTCCGAGTCGGTGGACGACGTCCCGACGGATTCGGGAACCAGCGGCAGCCGCAAGGTGAATCGATTGCCGCACCCGGGCTGGCTTTTGGCCTCGATTTTGCCGCCGTGATGGTGGACGATAAAAAAACAGGCCATGAGATTGATGCCGTATTCCGAATGCGCGGTGTTGCTGGTCACGAAGGGATCAAAGATGACGCTCAGTGCCTCTTGCGGCAGGCCCGGCCCGTTGTCCGTGATTTGCAGAACGATTTCCGGTTTCGCGCCGGCCTCCTGCAATTCCGCCGTTAGTGAGATCTTGCTGCCCGCCGGTAGCGTCGACAGCTCGTCCTTGAGCAGCAGTTCAAAGAGCCGGTAAAATTTCCCCTTGTCCGCACGCAAAACCGGGAGCGAACCGGGAATCTTATTATCCACCTCGATTTTGCGCGCGGCCAATTGTTCCCCGTACATTTCCAGCGCAGCCCCGACGGCGGCCCCCAGCGAAACTTCATCGGCAAACTGGGTCGCGGCGTTGCTGTCCGCCGAGGACCGCAGGTCGGTGAGCAAGTTGTTGATCTTGCTGATCTGCGACTGGACGTTCTGGTGGTAGTCCTTCCAGAAATCGGGGTTGCGCAGGCCGTTCAAATTCGCCTTTTCCTCGGCCATTTTTGACGGCGCGAGGTCGAGGAACGTCTTTACGGCGACGAGCGAGTTGCGGATTTGATGGCTCAGGCCCGCGGCGAGCAGGCCGAGGCTGACGATGCGGTCGGCGATCATCATGTTGCGCAAGACCGAGAGTTTTTCGATCAGCAACTGGTCGCGCTCGGTTTGCACCATGAAAAACTCCAAACTTTGCCGGAGGATGATCTCGAGCTGGGGCGGATCCCAGGGCTTGGTGATGAACTTGCTGATCGCGCCGCTGTTGATGGCGGCGATCATGGCGTCGACGTCGGTGAAGGCGGTGACGAGGATGCGCACGATGCGCGGACGGAATTGCCGCGCGCGTTCCAGCAGCCAGACGCCCTTTTCGCCGGGCATCCGCTGGTCGGTCAGCAGCAGGCCGATTTCATCGGCGTGTTGTTCTAGCAGGCGGAAGCCCTCCAACGCGTTCGTGGCGGTGAACACGCGGAATTCATCGCCAAACGCGCGGGTAAAAAACTTCAGCGATTTTTCCTCGTCATCCACATAGAGGACGGCGAACTTTTTGTAGTCGTAGAGATTGTCCATGGTTTCAGTCGTCGGCCGGTTTCTTTTTAGGGGCGGGGAATGCCAGCATGAATTCGCAAAATTTCCCCGGTTTGGTATTCACCGCAATTTTCCCCTGGGCTTCTTCCACCAGGCGGTAACAGATGCTCAAACCCAGTCCCATGCCGGCCCCCACGTCCTTGGTGGTGAAGAACGGGTCGTAAATCTTGTTCAGATGCGCGGCCGCGATGCCGGGGCCGTTGTCACGCACGGATAAAATGCTCGCTCCGTTTTCATTGCGACCCTCGATGCGGATGGTCGGCGTTTCATCCGTGAACACCTTGGTCTTCAGCGCGTCGAGCGAATTTTGCAGCAGATTTGCGAGGATGTGAATCAATTTGTTTTTGTTCGCCCAGACGGTCAGATCTGGCGGCAATACCTGCTCAAACTGCACCTGGTCATTACGCTCAATATTTAGGAAACGCAGCGCGGCGGCTACCACTTCCGTGACGAGCACCTCGTCGCAATGCTCGGTGGCCTGACGGGTGAACACCCTCAGATCGGAGACGATGGTTTTCACCCGGCCCACCCCTTCTTCGACATCCTTCAGAGTTTCCGAGTAATCTTGCTGCTGTTCCGGGGGAAGGCTTATGCCCTTCTTGCGTAGCGTGAACAAGGCGGTCGTGACGAAATTGAGCGGATTGTTGATCTCATGAATGATGCCCGCGCTCATTCGGCCCAGCGACGCAAGTTTTTCGGAATGGACCAGTTGTGCCTCATTTTCCTTGAGCTGGACGAGGCTGGTTTCGAGCGCCTTGCGGCTCATGTCCAGTTCGTAATGCAAGGCGAATTCGCGGAAGCGAAGCTTGCTAAAGAAGTGGTTTCCGCAAATAGCTATAATTCCAGTGAGGATCAAAAAATAAAAATTGTTAAATATCACTCCGAGACTATCTCCTGCCAGCCCTTTACTCAAACAAGAAGTCAGATACATAATGATGATAAAGCCGATCGCAAGAAAAGTTTCTGAAAAGCTCCAATGCCCGACCGCGCTAACCGCAAGTATGATCAAATTCAACCCGGCGTAATAAGGGGATGCTGAATCAGTTATATGGATCATCCAAGTGATGAAAAAAGCGGGAAGGATCACAATCGGCAATCCAATGACGGGATAATATTTTCGAGCAATTGGAGTTGAATGCAGCGCCCAGACACCCGCAATTAACAAAGAGCACAAGAGCCTTAACCCTAAAAACTTCCGCACGTAGTCGGGGTAAACAAAATAATCCAACAAGACTCCGAATGGCATTAATACAAATACAAGCGCGCAAGCAAGCCTGCCGGTGCTGATGCGAACCTGCTGTTCGTTGGCCAGAAAGGCTTCGCGAAATTCAGCCTTGCTCATATTTTCATTTTCCATTGTCATTCAATTTTCGCGCCTCCAAAAATATGTTAACGCCGGTATCATCGCTTCGGACGCTAATCATTTCTTTTGGAATTATGCCTGAACAGAGCTGCGCAAATTGTGCCGCGTTGCGATAAATTAAATGCCAATCCAGAATGAGTTCCAAGCTACCCCGATTGGGGGTGAGCGGGGTCACGTTTGTTACCAGCAGCAATCCGCCCGGAGCCAGCCACTGATGGAATATTTTTATTAACTGTTTACAAGCTTGGTCGGTCAGGTAATCAAAAAGACCAGCACAGTAAATGAAATCATACAAACGCATCCCACCATTTCCCGACGCAAGCTGTTTTTGGCTTTCTTTGAATAATTGGTGAACGGCTTTCTTTTGAAATTGGACCGATGTCCGCCGGCCAGCCTGTTCTCTGATTTTGTTAATGGCCTGACTGGTGTGTTCAAGCGTTTCGTTATTAAAATCCGAGAGGGTGAATTCAACCTGTTCACTTAACAATGAGTTTTCAATGAAACGCTGAACCTCGATGGCAGGACCGCAGGCAAAATTGAAAATGCGCGCCTTACTCCCTTTGCGTGACGCACGAAGCGCCTCCGATTCGATCAGCCTTAAAAGTTCGGTCAAGCGATTGCGGTGAGCCATCGCGGAACCTTGCTGAAGCAACCAGACATTGAAGATCTTGGCGAAAAGAGAATTGCCTTCTTGCGAATCTCGAGCCATCATGTTGACCATTTCATAGTCACCCGGATAGCCCAATGGTTTGTGGTAGGTCCGGTTGGCAAATGGAGCGCACAATACGATTTCGTGCAAGTTGCGCTGGATGTAGTTACGATGGGCAGGACTTGATTCTTCATTCAGTTCTGCCGCGATTCGTTCAAATTTCCCGAACAAGTTATTTATCACTGGTATTATCTGCGGGGCCAATTTCTCGATGATGCCTCTTTCCAGTTGGACGCGGTCAAGTTCAGGTGAGGACGCAATTCCAAGTTCTATTTGATCCAGCCAGAGTCGCAAATCTATTAGGAACATTTTTATGTCTGAAACCGCCTCTTTGAATTCCGGCAGCACTTTGTAAGACTTTTGCCACTCCATTAGAAATTTATTGAATTCGCTTGCCACCTCGTCGTCCTTTTGAGGGGACAATGTCAGATTCAAATCTACCCAGTCCTCTTCCTTGAGCGTCGCTTCGCAGACAATTTTACTTCCGACATGCACCACGGTACGCAGGGTTGCGCTCCCAGAATAAATCGTTCGCGATTGAAAAATGATCTCGCAAGGCGCAAGCACTTCGGAAAGCCGCAACGCAGCATCCGGATTGTATAATTCAAAAGCAGCGGTGTGGCGTGTGACATACGTGGGTATGCCGGTTAATTTCACCCCACCGCTTGTCTGAAAAGCCATCAAACTTTCCTTGACTGTACATAGTGATCCGGCAGTTTGCGTTGGTGCCATCCTTTTGAGAAGCGGACGCACCAAGCTATGTGTGCCATGCCCGTTGCCATTTCCATTACCGTTGAAAGTATTACCCATTTCCTGCATAGGATGCACCATTTTTCACGCCAATACAAAGAGATTGTTTGTTGCGGCAACGATAATAAAATTGATAACCGGAGTATGGCGAGCGTCGCTCTTCGTTGTCAGGCAAGTATTAAACTGCTGAATTCTTGATGGTGATCACCGCCCATTAAAGGCACTTTCCAAGCAAGCAAGTTCTATCCGTGCCTGCTATGGTAATAATGTTAATTAAAAGCGAAAAGTAGTTTGTATGATGAACACCCATGCATCCGGAGTGTCAGAACCAACTCTACCTCCGGGATGGAACACGCGTTGCAAGTCTGGTTGGACAGTCCACCAAGCCGTCAATTGAGCTTTGTAACTGAGTTCAATCACCGCTTCATAATCGGCAAGCTGTTGGAAAGGCGCAGGAGCGCCATTGCTAACCGCAAACTCGTTGATTCCGATTTGCGCATTCCGAATATCATCGCTCATTTTAAGATAGGAATAAGCCAGACCGAGCGTATCCCAGTCGCGATGCGGAATCAGTCCTTTGTAAACTATGCCGCCGTCAGCGCCGAACATGGCAATGTTTCGATCCGCCGGTGCTCCGCCGATGCGAATAAAGCCAACCAAGCCTTCTTGAGCCGGGTCATCTTTGCTTTTTTCCAGATAAAGTTGCTGCTCGGCGAGAAAATAAAAGCCGTAATCGTTCTGGTGTTCGCTGACCGGCGGCGCAGGGAAACCAAAGGATTGCAAAGCTTCGGCTGTCACCCCGCCGTAGACGTCAGCAAAACCGCCCGTATGAAACCACCCACCCAGTTTGTAACTGCCGCCTAAACCGGGGTCGGTTTTTTTCTGGTTTAATTTGTAACCGATTTCATAATAAAAAAGGGATCCTTGCGACTGGCTCAAGCTGAAATCTGTGCCGGAGGCACTTTGATCAGGATCACCACCATAAACTGCGGCTTGTGCGTAAAATTGCGGAACCGGATCCCAGCGCAATACTGCGCCTGGCGCAGCGTAAGGGGTAGAAGGGAGGCCATGGTTTTGATTCGGCAGACCCGGAATACCATAAACGTCGAAGGACATTGTCGGAAAATAAAACGTCTGGTTTAGGAACGTGAGCGAAGCGAGCGAAATGTAGTATTCAGGCACGATGAAATCGTGGTCAACGACGAGGTTGCCAACTTTGATGGAAAACTTGTCGTTCAAAACTTTTTGTTGATACCATAATTCCCAAAGCCGGAAACTATTTGGAAAATCAAGGAGATTTACTTTGTTCAAGTCGCCGACATAGTCGTCGGAAAATGGTTTTTGACCATTCAGCCACAGTGAGCCAGCGTGCAGCGTGCCGCCTTCATAGCCCAGTAATTTTTCCGAGTCCAAGTCCAGCGTCATTAATAGCGCACCTTGATAAATCGCACCGGGCTTGAGGCCGCCACCTAGATTCATGGGCACGGACGCGGCGTAAAAAAATTCAAAGTCTACGCCATGTTTGGAAAGTTCCGTGCGTGTGCCACCCCAATCACCGAGCATGTAGTCTTGTTCGCAGAAACGCTGAAAGCCCGATTCCGGCTGATTCGTCTGTTGCGTTTCGTCGGCCCTGGCAATTAGTGTTGCGGTAAACAATGCCAGTCCCAAAATTGTTAGCCTTTTTTGATTCATGAATTCTGCCTTATCGAAACGGTTTTACGGTTGTTTCTGAAAGTCGCCATGCCCCAAAACAAACGCCCTAGGGTATCAAAATAGCTCTGGGTAATTTTGGCTGAAAGAAAAGCGAGATAAATATCGTTAGTCGGCCACAGACTGCTGGAGGCAAAGTAGAGGAATTTCTCGCTGCCGCGATATTTCGATTTGTGAAATGCCAATCCTGTAAAATTGTAAATGCTGTTGCCATAACGGGCGCTCAACTCAAAGAATTTTTTGGAGCTCCAGTCATCGTTGAATTTTCCGCCGTCCAGCCCGACGAACGGTGCTAGCGCCAGGTTCAATGTTTCTTTCCCTTCAAGTTTGAACTTCTCCATCGCCTCCATGTGGATCGTGGTAACCAGCCGGCCGAAGCGCTGTTCATCGCAGCGCAATATGTTCGCCGCGTAACCAAAAACTTTTCCGTCGCGATACATCGGATCATAAAAGGCAAAACCCGCAACATGACCCTCACGGTCGTAAGCCACGAATTTTCGGACATCCGGCTCGGCTGCCATAACGGGGCGGCGCGCGTAAATCCAGATTTCCCGGTCGTTCACTCTTTTTGCTCCAATCCATTTTTTGGATAGCTCCGCGAGTTCGTTCTGATTCACGTTTTCTATGGTTTCTTCGCGAATCGTGATACCTTCGCGCTTGGCCTCGTTGCGCGCGCGTTTGATTGTGTCGAGGTCTTTCCAATTTCCTTTCGTGTTGTAGGATTGAATTGGTAATTCCACTTCGTAGCCGATGCAATTGACCTTAAACTTCAACTCGCGCAACGCCTCCGCGCATTTTTCGGAAATGCAACCGAACACGCCGCGCGGATGCTTTGAAAGAAAATTGCGGATGATTTTTGGGTAATCTTTTTCAGCGCAAACTGGATCAGAAAAAGCGATCTGCTTGGGCTGGCGCGCGAAAATCGGATGCTGTACCGTGACATAAGCAATATAACCGCTTTCATCAATGAAATATTCCATTCCCGATTGCAGTGTTGGGTAGGCCAGCGATTCGCGTCCGTACTGCGTCAAAAATGGCGACAGCATTTCCCATTTTTCATTTTGACCAAAGGATTTAGCCGCCGCTCCTTCAATGGTCTTTGGGAGACTGGCAGGGGAATTTATTGTCACAGCTGCATCAAGATTTTTTAATGCCCAATCTGCCGTCAGCGCAAAAACCTTGTGCCTGTTGCGATCTAGATGTCCGACATGTCCGTTGCCTGAAATAATGTGCAACTCCTTTTCACAAGTCAGCTTGGCATAAATCATACGTGCTGTCTCCGGTGGGTCAAGTTTATCATCCTCGCCCCACAAAACCAGAGTCGGCACTTTTATGTGCGATACGCGATCCAATGTGTTCACAAAGAACGCTTCGGCTCCGCTCGGGAATGGGAATTTCATAAACGCTTCCAGCGCGCGCGGATCCGACAAAAGCTTTTTTTGAATTTCCGGGTCAGCGGCCAAATGGGGTTTGCTCAATTTTGCCAGTGGCACACGTAAATCCCTTCCAGTAAGTTTTTGTTTGATATGACCGATCCACACCAGAGATTTTAAAAAAACTGTCAACGGCAACGGCAGGGAATTCCGTACGGTGGCATCAAGCGCAATTAGTGCCTTGAGCCGCGGGTCAACTATTGCCGTTTCAAGAATCGCGGTTCCTCCCGACGAAAGGCCAAAAGCTCCGATGCGATTCTTGGCAATCTCCGGGCGGGTCAAAAGATAATCAATTGCGGCAGAAACATCAGATGTCCATTGAAGCATTTTGATATAATATTTTTTGCCACCGCTTGCACCATGACCATGCATATCAATCGCCAGTGCCGCCACGCCACGAGCTGCGAGAAATTCGCATAGCTCAAAATAATTCTCCTTAAATTCTCCCGCGCCGTGACAAATGATCAGAACAGGCAAAGGATGGCTGGACGCAGGAATAAACAGCACGCCGGAGATTTTGTCTCCTAAAGATTCAAATTGTACTGGCTCGGGTGTTGTCATTCGCGCAAACATAAGCGTCCCTAGTGCCAATTTCGCTTGGTTCTCGATAAAGCCATTAAATCAATTTTTAATAGTCGTATGGCCAAATTGTTTACAAACCACTTCATATTGGGACAGGTTTTTGATCGGTGCACCCGGACAATTCGACTGAAGTGGATACGAATATGTTCTCCAAATTCTCCCGCTGTTGCAAATCATTGGTTAATTGATCAAGGTTGTCTGGATTAATAATTTAGGTTCATGACTAGTTAAGACGATGTAAATGGGCAAAAGATATAACATTGACGGGCGAATGATGCTGTTTTTGCCGTTCCGGTGTTTTGAACCTGGTTGCCTTGAACATTTCGTTCCTCCAAAACACAGTTCACCCTTAATTGACGCTGTGTTTTGGAGGAACGAATTGTTGGCACACACATAAAGTTGATTTCTTAAGTAGTCATAATCCTTAATTTAATATCTTTTAAAAATGCATTCCCACCGTCGCGATGATGGCCTGGCTGGTGAAGCCATACCGGCCATCAGCATTTTGACCGGCGAACTGCCCCGGTGTGGACGAGGGCGTGCTGCCGGTGACCGTGTTTTTCGGCGCATAGCCGAACTGATACGCGATGTCGAAGTTGAACGTCTTGCCCTGAAACCCGACGCCAAGGCTGAAAAAATCCCGGTTCAAATCCGCCGCAAGCGGGCTGTAATTTTCATCCGGCACCGAGTTTTCGTTGTAAACGTAGCCGCCGCTCACATGCCAGCCATTATCGAAATAACGGGTCGCCCCGAACTGATACATCCAGCTTCCCTGCCAGTTTAGGTTCACCGGAATATTTTGTTGCACCGGGAAAGGGGGGGGCGTGGTTTGCTGGATGGTGACCGTTTCAAAACTGTTCCAGCCGGTATAGTTCGCATCAAATTCAAAATTCCATTTGGGCGTGGGGCGGACGGAGACTCCGCATACCGTGGTCAATGGAAACGTGAACTCCGCGCTGGCGGATCGGCTCGCCTTGGGAAGGATGGGTTGTTGTTCAAAATCCGTCTTACCCTGAAAATTCAGCCGCGCCGAACTGCGGAAGGTGGCGCCAAATGAAATTACCGGATGCGGCTGCCACAGCACGCCTGCGTTATAACCCACGCTCCAACCGCTGCCGCTAAAATTAAAAAAATTGGTCAACGGGGTTGGAAGAGGACGCAGGTCCTGCAACATGCTGATTTTTCCGTAATTCACCATGGCGCCGCCGCCGACCGAAAGACTGGGCAACAATTTTACCGCCACCACCGGATTGATGGTGATGTATTTTAGCGAACCGCTGATGGCCACTGAACGAAAACCCGTGTCCTCCGGCCAGCTCATGCTGCCGCCATATGGCGCATAAACGCCCAACCCAAAGCTCAACGGCGCGCTCTTGGCGGTGTAGGTGTAAAATAACTGTGGCAGGTAGGCAAATTTATCCGATTCATAATAAGTCCGGCCGCTATTAGGTCGCCCACTGGGCGGTTGGAAACTGGGCTGATAATAGATGCTGTTCAGGCCGCTGCGAAAATTATTGCCCGTGAGCTGGGTGATGCCCGCCGGGTTGTAGTAAATGGCCGATGGATTATCCGCCGTGGCCACCACCGCATCGCCGCGCCCGGTCGCAAAGGCGTCCTGATCCGCCAGCCCGAAGCCGTTCGCCGCCGCGTGCCAAGCCGACAGGCTCCAAAGCCCGAAAGCCAGCAGCTTCACTAGATTGCGTTGATTCAACATGACCAGGTCGTCCGCACCAACCCTAAACTTGCATCGTAGTTACTCACGGGCATCGCGGCAGAGCAAGCAAATCTCCTGCCGTCGCGCAGCGCAACGGCAAACGTCCCAAGACTGGGCTGCTTTACTTTGCCCGGACATGGGGTAAGGTGGCACCGTGAAAAATCTGTTACCGTTCACAATTACGATTTTGCTCCTCGCTTCATCCGTTTTCCCCGCACAGGCCGACTTTTCAGCACTTTACGCTTTTGGGGACGGCGTTTGCTCCACAACGGATAACGCAACGACCGGACCGCTTTACTACGGAAACCGCTATTCCAATGGCCGGGTTTGGATCGAGGTGTTGGCGCAACGGCAAGCATTGACCTATGACGCAGCTAGAAATAATTCCTATTTCGGCGATTACAGTGACCATGCAATGGCAAACATTAAAAGCTTCGTCGCCCCAGCGGATGCCACCAACGACCTGTTTATTGTCTGGGTTTGTGATGCGGACTTTGTCGGGGACTTGGGGCAATTTAATCCGCCCTATACCGCAGCCAATACTCCCGCATGGAACAACAACATCAATCAATCCCTCAATAATCATTTTAATATCATCACCAACCTGTATGCCAAAGGTGTCCGATACTTGGTGATGCCCAACGCCGTGGATTTGGGCAAGATTCCGGAATATGCTGGCTTGGATGTCACAAGCAGGAATTTCGTTCGTGGCAGGATCATTTATTTCAATACCAACTTCACCGCCACCTTGAATCAAGCAAAGGCACGGTGCCCTAGTCTACAGATTTATGTCCCGGACTTTTTTTCCGTGTTCGACAATGTGATTACGAATGCCGCCCTTTACGGACTGACCAATGCCCTCGATTTTAATGGGCAAAGCATTGATGCAATAGATGCGTTACCCAATGCCGCCACAAACGGCCCGGGCACCAACTACATCTTTTGGGATCCAGTAGACCCGACCGCGAGGCTCCATGCGGTGATGGCCGATATTGTTCAGCAGATTATCTCGCCGGTGCAGGTCGGCAAAGTCACTTCGTTTGTCGGAAGCAACCGGCTGGATATTGTCAATTATCCGGCCGGATTGAATGGTTTCGTGGATGGCCTCACCAATCTGACGCTGACGAACTGGTCGGCCATGGGGAGCATCACCAGCACCAACACGACGCAATCGGCTTTTGTCCCGACTTCCGGGCCGCAGCAGTTTTACCGCCTGCATTTTCCCTATTCTTGGTCGTGGCCGTAAGCCAATGCTGGTTCGTCACGCTTTGACCGTCGGGGACTTCTGCGCCAGCGTTTCATAGGCCCAGCGCAGCATCCGTTCGGTCGTTTCCAAGCCGATGCAGGAGTCGGTGATGGAGACGCCGTATTCCAAGTCCG
>OCZU010002445.1_pt1 | contig 11864 bp, 9 predicted proteins | sample 1539001 | NCBI WGS metagenome assembly OCZU01 (sample SAMEA3539306, study PRJEB22396) | soil metagenome | biome: tundra; feature: field; material: soil | place: USA | collected 2010-05 | depth 0.15 m
TACCGGGTCTGCGCGTTTCTGCCCGCCATCGGACTGCTGACCGCGTTCCTGCCCAGCGTGAATGCGGCCGGGAAGCGGAGAGTCGTTGCCTAGGCCCTTGGGCTCCCGTCACAAGGCCGCCGGGTATTTTCCGCTCAGTACCCCTGCCGCTTGTCCACCACGTTGGCTAGCGGCTTGCCCTCCGAGAAGCGCTCGAACTGGGCCAGGAAGAAACGCATGGCCTGCTCGGTCCAGTCGGGAGTGTGATCGGCGCAGTGCGGGGAGAGCAGAACATTCTCCAGCCGGTAGAACGGATGTCCGTCGGGCAGCGGTTCGTTATCGAAGACATCGAGCGCGGCGCCTTTGATGCGCTTTTCGGAGAGCGCGCGCACCATGGCGGCTTCGTCGATCACCGGCCCGCGTCCCAGGTTGATGACCACCGCGTTGGGCTTCATGGCCGCGAATTCGGGTTCGCCGATGATGCCGCGAGTCTCCGGCGTCAGGGGCGCCGCGGCCACGATGTAATCCGCTTGCGCGAGCATTTCCACCCGGCCGGCCGGCGGGAAAACCTGTTGCACCAGCGGGTCCGCGTCGTCCAGGGACGGCCCGCGGCGTTTGACCGCCAGGACGCGCATGCCCATGGCGCGCGCCCGCGCCGCCACCGCGCGGCCGATATCGCCGTAGCCCAGGATGCCCACCGTCTGGCCGGCGATTTCGACGATGTCGAAGGGCTCCCAGCGCCCGGCCTCCTGGTTGCGGTTCATGCGCCGGAAATCCTTGGCGAAGTACAGAATCGCGCCCAAGGCAAACTCGCCCAGCGACTGGCTGAAGACGCCGCGTCCGTTGGTCAAGGGCACCGGGCTCTCCGCCAGTTCCGGGAACAGCACCCCATCCAGACCGGCCGAGCGCGAATGCACCCAGCGCGCCTTGGGACACATGGCGAACACGTCGCACAGCAACTGGCCGGCCATCGACCAGCTCAAAATCACCGTGGCGTCCGCCGCCAGCCGCTCGAACGCCTCCACCGAATTACCCACCGCGATGTTAGTTTCGGCGGGCAGTTGCGCCAAGAGTTTCAAATCGGGGTCGGCCAGGTCGGCCGACAGTACCAAGACCGTGTGAATGTCCATCAGGAGAAAGCTACCACATCTCGGCCCTCTCGCCGCGGCTTCCCGGAATCACCTACCGCTTGTGGGCCGAAAACGTTCCTGCCGCGGAGTCGTAGGTGAAGGTGTAGAGGACGTGGGTCGCGTTCAGGATCATGACGCGTTTCCAGGCCGCCTCAATATCATGGGCGACCGTGGGGTCCAGGGCGACGAAGTGGCCGGTGACCTCATCGGGCATGTCCCGGATTACATCCGGGAGCGTGGCCTCGCCATCAAGTTCCACCAACTCAGGCGTCGGTTTCAGCGCGTTATTCAGATAAACGGAAATGCTCTGAGGCACCATAAGGATAGGGCCCCCTTCGGTCGGTGAGTGTAGCACGCGGGATGGCGCGAGGCCAGCGGTCGCGGAACTTCTGTCGCGGAACTTCGCGGAACTTCAGATGAAGGCACTTTAATTCCGGGGCGCGACAATGGCCTGGCGAAATCCGTTATGCTTTACTGCAAGACGACTGAAAGAGTCGCACTTCCAGAGGAGAAATGCCCATGAAAAAGCTGTTGACGTTGATGCTCGGCCTCTCGCTTGCCCTTGGCTGCGTGGCCATCTCGTTCGCTCAGGACACCCCGCCCAAGAAGAGCAGCAAGAAGAAAACGAGCAAGAAGAAAGCCCCTAAGACACCAAAGAAAGACGGCGGCAAATAGTAAGAACGTGGTCCGATACAACTGTGCCAACCGCTCCCTTACGGTCGCGGCTCGGATGCGCGTTCAGAGCCGCGACCGTGAGGGAGCGATTGCCGGAGATTGAGCTGGTTATTTCCTGACAGCCCCTACGAACTTCGGGCTAGTCCGGCCCGCCGCTGCCGCGCATGGTGCGTCACCCGGATGAGCGTCGTCCACACCATACCCGCCGCGTATCCGGCCAGCACGTCGGTGGGGTAATGCACGCCCAGGTACACCCTGGAAAGCCCGATGGTCAGCGTGCACCCGAGCGCCGCGCTCCACATCGCCACTTTGCCCGCCACGGGCCACTGGCCGCGAATCAGGATCTCCGCCAGGCACAGGAAAAAACAAAAAGACACGAAGGCGTGGCCGCTCGGAAAGCTGTAGGTGGGCGGCAGCGGATAGCCAAACCAAGGCTCCGGACGCGGCCGGTGGAAGAACAGTTTCATGGCCTCGTTCAGCAGGTTGGCGCCTAATACGGCCACCGCAAACAGAGCGGCTTCCCGCCCTCGGGCCGCGCGCGCCAGCAACCCCACAAGCAACACGCCCGCCGGCCACAGCCCCCATCCGCCGCCCGCCTGGCTGGCGGCTTTCATTACCCAGGTCAACCATGGTTGGGCGAAAGCGTGGACCGCGTTGCGCCCGGCCGTATCGAACCCCGGCGGGACGCTGCGCGAAGCGAGCCAGGCGAGCCAGGCGAAGAGCAGCCCAGCGCCCAAGGCGATTGCCGCGTCGCGGGCTGGGTGGAACTTGGATGGGAGCACTGTTTCTACTTTACAATTCGACAAAAAACGCCGCGGTGCATTGTGACACAATATATATTCCCTTTATGCGATTCCAGCCTTTCGCGCTCTTATTATGTGTCCTCGCCTTGCATGGCCAGACGCCACTCGGGACTGTCTCGGGGCTCGCCGTCGATGCCTCCGGAGGCGCGGTCACGGCGGCTTCCGTGACCCTCACCAACAACGACACCGGCGTGCGGCGCGCCACGGCCACCAACTCGAGTGGCGCGTACGCGTTCCCCGACCTGCCGCCCGGGACCTATCGCCTGGGGGCCGACGCCAAAGGATTCCGCCCGCTGGAAACCCGCGCCTTCCCGGTGGAGGCATACCGCAGCGTGCGCCAGGACCTCAAGTTCGAGGTGGCCTCGGCCTCCACCGAAGTGGTGGTCACCGAAGCAGCCTCGGCCGTGGTGCAACTCGAATCGCCCGCCGTGGGCAGCGCGCTCGCGCCCCGCCAGATCATCGAGGCGCCCACCAACCTGCGCAGCGTGGCCAAGAACTCCGGCGATTCGGGCCTCATCTCCAGCATCATGCCGCTCACCGTGCCGGGCGTGGTACAGGTGGGCAACGGCGCCAAGTGGCTCACGCCCGGCGCCGGCGCCACCAGCGTCAAAGTCAAGGTGGACGGCATCGAGACCACGTTCGGCAACTTCGGCAGCCCCGACAACGTATCGCAACCTTCCGTGGAAGCCATACAGGAATTCACCGCCAACCTGCTCACCACGCGCGCCGAGTTTGGCGGCATGGGCACGGTGACCACCGCTACTAAATCGGGAACCAATGCCTGGCACGGCAGCCTGTTCTGGTACCTGCGCAACAGCGGCACCGACGCGCGCAACGCCTTCGCCACCAGCAAGCCTTTTCAGAACCTGCACAACTACGGCGGCACGGCGAGCGGTCCCATTCGCAGGGACAGGACGTTTTTCTTTTTCGATTTCGACGGTCTGAAGGGTGTGGCCGCCACCCTGTTCACGCCCAACGTGCCCACCGTGGCCATGCGCCAGGGCGATTTTTCCGCCTTCGCCGCGCTCAAGAATCCCTTCACCGGCGTCAATCCTTTCAATGGGAATTCCATCGCCGCTGCGTCTCTCAGTGCGCAGGCGCTCAAAGCCCAGGACTTCCTGTTCCCCCTGCCGAACTTTGGCGCGCCGACGCTGACCGCGGCGAATTATCGCGCCTCCTTCACCGGTCCCGAAGTGCACCGCACCGAAGAGATCAAGCTGGACCACAACTTCACCGACAGCCACCGCGTGTTCCTGCGCTACGAAAACCGCAAGGACGATTACGATATTCCCGGCGCGCGCTCCGCCCTGCCGCCCACTACCGTCGGCACTTCCTACAATCAGCGCCGCGTCAACTTCTGGACCGCCGGCGATATTTTCGCGATCCGTCCCAACCTGCTCAATGAAGTCCGCGCCGGTGTCGTCGTGCTGGTCTCCGCCAGTCACGCGGATTTCACCGGCCAGGGCATCCTGCAGCAACTCGGCATTCAAGGATTGCCCGACCGCGGGCCCATCAACAACCTGCCGATTTTCAGCGTCAGCGGTTTTTCGAGCGACAACATCAACCTGCTCAACCCGGTCAACGACGGCCATGCGCAACTGGCCGATAACCTGAGCTGGGTGCGCGGCCGGCACAGCATGAAGTTCGGAGCGGAGCACGTCAACTTCTTCGTCAACCGCTACATGCCGAATACCTCCGGAATCCAGGTCTTCGGCAGCTTTGCCTTCACCGGCAAATTCACCGGCAACGCCTACGCGGATTTCCTGCTCGGGTTGCCCGCCACCGTCACCCGCCTGGAGCCCTTCCCCGCGCAGCACAACCGCTTCCGCGACTGGTCCGGCTATGCGCAGGACGATTTCAAAATCACCAACAAGCTCACCTTGATGTACGGCCTGCGCTGGGAATATAACGGTCCGGCCTATCCGCTGGACGACAACCAGTACTCTTTCGACCTGGCCACCGGCAAGATCGTCGTGCCCACACTGGCGGCGGAGAAACTCTTCAGTCCCTACTTCCCATCCACCTTCCCGGTGGAAACGGCGGACCAGATCGGCACCGGCCGCTCCTTGCGCAAAGCCGACAAGAACAACTTGGCGCCGCGCTTCGGCTTCGCCTGGCAGTTGGACAACGCGGGCAAGACAGTGGTGCGCGGCGGTTGGGGCGTCTACTACTCGCACTACTCGGGCAACATCCCGGGCGATCTTTCGCGCGGGCCCTATGCCGCCACCACGGTGTTCACCAACAATATCGTAAACGGCGCCGCCCAGGTGACGCTGGCCAACCCGTTCTCCGTCCCGGGCACTCCGGGCACGGTGGCGCTGTCGGCGGTCACGCCGAATCTCAAGAACAGCTATGCGCAGCAGTACACGCTTTCGCTGGAGCGCGAACTCGCCCGCGATATCGGCCTGCGCCTGAGCTACATCGGAAGCAAGGGAACGCAGCTTGCGTACCGCCGCGATGTCAATCAGCCCGTGGCGTCCACGGTGGCCTTCAGCAATGCGCGCCGCCCGTATCCGCTGTTCAGCAGCATCAACTACGCCGATAACGGCGCCAATATGCTGTACAGCGGCCTGCAAACCGCCGTGCAGAAGCGCTTCAGCAAGGGCCTCATGTTCATGTCCACCTGGACCTGGGCCAAGGAACTGAGCGATACCGACGATACCGACGATTTCGAACTCAACAACACCATCGAGAACACCTACAACCGCCGCCGCGACCGCGGCAACGTCTACAGCGTGCCGCGCCACCAGTGGATGAATCAGGCGCTCTACGAACTGCCCCTCGGCAAAGGCCAATTGTTATCGGGCTGGCAGATCAACGCGCTCTTTAACGTGAGTACCGGGAACTGGTTCACGCCGCAGATCAGCGGACCGGACCCCAGCAACACCAACACCACCACGCTGCGTCCCGACGTCAACGGCGCCATCCCGCTGCCGCACACGGTGAACCAGTGGTTCGATCCTTCGGTATTCACCACGCCGGCCGCCGGCAATTTCGGCAACGCCGGCCGCGGCATCATCCAGGGCCCGGGCTATGTGCTGCTCAACGCGGGCTTGCAGAAAACGGTTCACCTGGAGAAACTCGGCCTGCTGCAGTTTGTGGCTTCTTTCAATAACGTCTTGAACCACACGAATCTGGGCGAGCCTTCCGGCGGCGGAGGTGGCGCTACCGGCGTAGTCGTGAATAACGCCAATGGCGGCAAGATCACCTCCACCCACATCTTCCCGCCGGCTGGATCGGCCCGCACCGGCCAACTCGGCATCCGCTGGAATTTCTAGCGGGAGTTTTTCGGACAACAGCGAGTTTCGGCGCAAGCGTTCCCTGCGGAATGCTCTTCCGGTTAGCGATGGCAGCCGGCAACTCGTCCGGCAGCCGGGCACGCGACCGGCGTTGCAGTAAGGATCACTCCTCGCCCAAAAGGCGAAGGCAATGCGCAAGCAATTCCGGCACGTCCTTCTCTGCCATTTCTCTTATCAACTCCGGCCTGATGAACTCGTAGGCGTGCATGACGATGTTCCGGGCACCGATGATGCCCGACCACGGAATCTCCGGGTGCGCCCGATGAAAGGAGTCATCCAGTTTGCGGGCAGCTTCGCCGATGATTGTGATGTTGCGGCAGACAGCGTCCATAATCAGAGGCTTCGAAGTCCAGTTGTTGCCGCCGGCAATCGTGTACTCCGCGATACGGCGGCAGGAATCGCGGATGTGCATGATGTAGACGAGCGGGTCCTTGGCTGGCATAGGGGCTACAGAGGCATTGCCTCGGTAAGGACACGGTCCCGGATGTATGGATGGATGCAACCGGACTCGACCAGGTCCACATTAACGCCCAGCAAGTCTTGCAGATCCGAGAGCAAGCCACCCAAGTCGAGCAGTCCCCGGCCTTTCTCCAGGTCCACCAGGAAATCGACATCGCTACCGGGCTTGTTCTCGCCGGAAGCGACCGAGCCGAATATACGAACATTACGGCAACCATGCAACTCGGCAAGGCGCAGAATTTCGGCTCTCTTCTCGGCGCGGAGTGTGTCCAGCGTCATCACTAAGACCCTCCCTTTCATTGTCCGTCAAGACCTCGGCGTATTCCGCGTTCAACCTGCCCTTCAAGGCTGGTCGGCTTCGCAGTGTACTGTTTATCACACTGACGATGCACGGCCGATATCCCTCCCCGAAACGAGAATTGGTTACACGGCACCTTTTAGAGCCGAATGCCGCTATGTAGGATAGGCGGCCGAAATATAGGCCGCTGGAGGGATCGCAATGAAATCAATACCCTTACTGGCGCTCTGTAGCCTGCTGAGCCACGCTCAGGTCAACATACTGACCGCCAATTACAACAATGATCGCAGCAACGCAAACTTACAGGAGACCCAGCTTTCCCCGGCAACCGTGAGCTCATCGTCTTTTGGCAAGCTGGGAGTTTTTCCGGTGGATGGCCAGGTATATGCGCAGCCCCTGTATGTCAGCGGGCTGTCGATTTCCGGCAGGGGAACTCACAACGTGGTGTACGTGTCGAGCATGCACAACAGTGTGTATGCCTTCGATGCGGACGCCATGTCGCCCATCTCGCTGCTTTGGCAGGTCAACCTGGGAGCGTCCGTTCCCGCGGCGCTCCTCTTCGGGCAATATGGTGATATCGCCTTCGAGGTCGGCATCTTGAGCACCGGCGTGATAGACCTGCAACGGGGGGTCCTGTACGTGGTGGCGGACACTCTGGAAGGCGGCGCGCCGGTTTTTTATCTGCACGCGCTGGACCTGGCCACCGGGGCCGAGCGCCTCAACGGTCCGGTTCCGTTGAAAGCATCCGTGCCCGGGACAGGCTCGGCAGCGCGTGCGGATGGGACCATTCCCCTGGATGCCGTGCAGCACATCCAGCGCCCCGGTCTTCTGCTGGCCAATAATGTGGTGTACGTCGCCTTCGGCTCTCATGGCGACCAGGATCCTTACCACGGCTGGCTGCTCAGTTACGACGCCTCGGATTTGAGCCGGCAGGCGGGCGTCTACATGAGCACGCCGAATGGCAACGCCGGTTCTTTCTGGCAAGCGGGGCGCGGTCCGGCCACGGATGAGTCGGGTAACATCTACGCCATCACGGGCAACGGCGACTACGACGGCGTGCGGAACTTCGGCGAGAGCTTTTTGAAGCTGCCCGCCAAGGGATCCGTTCCCCTGGATTGGTTTACGCCGGCCAATTGGAAATCGATGTCCGACAATGACTTCGACATATCCGCCGGCCCCGCCTTGATCGCCGGTACGCATACCGTCATCGGCGCCGATAAGGGGGGCAACTTATACGTAATCGACGGTGACGCCATGAGACAGCCGGGCCGTGCCACCATCATCGCGGCATCGGCCGGATCCATCTTCAATTTCGCCGTCTGGAGCCGCGCCGGGAGCGCGCTGGTCTACACGCAAGGCGAGCGGGATCCGGTAAAATGTTATCAGGTCACGGGTATCAGCGTGAATCCCACCCCTGTCTCCGCCGCCGTCAATCCCGTTCGATATGGACGCATCGGGTTGAGCATCTCGGCAAACGGCGATGGTTCCGGGATTCTGTGGGAAAGCAGCGGCGACTACAGCACCGGGGCGCCCGGCACCCTGCATGCATACGACGCGTCCAACCTGGCCAACGAGCTGTGGAACAGCGACATGAATTCCGCTCGCGACCAGATGCCGCCGGTCACTAAGTTCGTACCGCCCACGGTCGTCAATGGCAAGGTGTACGTACCCAGCAGTTCCAACGTGGTCACGGTCTACGGCCTAATCTCGCTGCCGGCTATCTCCCCACGCCTGGGGATTCCCAATGTCCGCCGCTCCCGGTAAAGTGGCCGCCATTTTCGGCTCCTGGTCTCCGTCCGTCCACCACATCCGCCGGTTTTACGAGTCTGTACGGACCGACTTAGGGCGGCTACTTACATTTCTTTACTCCGTGGTCTTGAGAACTGGACCGCATGGGACTGCATCGATTACCCGATTGCACGCATCTATTCTTGAGAGGCGATGCCCGCGGTATGGGTTCGCCGGGTGGTACCTCATGCCGCCGTCGCTGAGATTAGTGTCCGTGACCGTGTTCTTCTCGCTGCTGAGCCACGCTCAGGTCAATATTCTTACGGCCAACGGAAGCAACGACCGCAATAACTCAAACTTACAGGAGACGCAGCTCTCTCCGGCAACGGTAACTTCATCGGCTTTTGGGAAGCTGGGTGTCTTTCCGGTGGATGGCCAGGTATACTCGCAGCCGCTGATCGTAAGCGGACTATCGATACCTGGCGGGGGAACCCACAACGTCGTGTACGTGTCTACCATGCACAACAGTGTCTATGCCTTCGATGCCGACGCCATGTCGCCCGTGTCGACGCTGTGGCAGGTCAACCTGGGGAGTTCGGTCCCCACCCTGCTGTTGTATGGCCCGGATGGCGATATCGCCAATGAGGCCGGCATCCTGAGCACGGGCGTCATCGATCTGCAACGAGGCGTCCTCTACGTGGTGGCGGACACTCTGGAAGTCGGCGCGCCGGTCTTCTACCTGCACGCGCTCGATCTGGCCACCGGCGCCGAGCGCCTCAAAGGTCCGGTCGCGCTGACCGCATCAGTGCCCGGGACAGGCACGGAAGCGCGCCCGGATGGAACGATCCCCTTCGACCCCATGCAGCACATCCAGCGCCCCGGTCTGCTTTTGGCCAACAACTCGGTATTCATCGGCTTCGGTTCGCATGGCGACCAGTCTCCTTACCACGGCTGGATGTTGAGTTACGACGCCTCGGATCTGAGCCGCCAGCTTAGCGTCTACATGACTACGCCGGATGGCGACGCGGGTTCTATCTGGCAAGCGGGGCGCGGTCCGGCCGTCGACCGGCAGGGGAACATCTACCTCATCACCGCCAACGGCGACTACGACGGCATCCGGAACTTCAGCCAGAGTTTTGTGAAGGTGTCCCCCGCGGGGACAGCGACCCTGGATTCGTTTACGCCTGCCGGTTGGAGCTCGATGTCCGTCAATGACGACGACATATCCGCCGGCCCCGCCCTGGTCACGGGCACGCATACCGTCATCGGCGCCGATAAGGGGGGCAACTTATACGTAGTCGACGGTGACGCCATGGCCGGGCCGGGGGGTGCCACCATCATCGCGGCATCGGCGGGATCCATCTTCAATTTCGCCGTCTGGAGCCGCGGCGGGAACGCCAGCGTCTACACGCAAGGCGAGGGGGAACCGGTGAAATGTTTTCAGGTGACCGGCAACAGCGTGAGTCCGGACCCTGTCTCCACTGGCGTTACTGTCATTCCATTTGGGCGCATCGGAATGACCATTTCGGCAAACGGCAGCCAGGACGGTTCCGGGATTCTGTGGGAAACCACCGGCGACTACAGCGACGGCACGCCCGGCACGCTGCATGCATACGACGCGTCCAACCTGGCCAACGAGGTGTGGAGCAGCGATGGGAATCCCGCTCGCGACCGCATGCCGCAGGTGGCCAAATTCGCCCCGCCCACCGTCGCCAATGGCAAGGTGTACGTGCCTAGTTTTGACAACGTGGTCGCGGTCTACGGCTTGTTTGCGCCGCCGGACAGCGTGGGCGCAACCCCCTCTATCAACGCGGTGACACAGGCGGCCAGCTATTCCCAGGATGCCGTCGCGCCGGGTGAATTGGTCGCCATTTTCGGCTCCAGCCTCGGTCCGGCAGCTCCGGTGGGCACCCAATTGGATGGCTCCGGAAACGTCGCCACCAGCCTCGCCGATACACAGGTTCTGTTCGATGGCGTGGCCAGCCCAATGATTTTCGCCAGCGCCGGTCAGGTGGACGCCGTGGTGCCATTCGGCGTGGCCACGGGCCGCGTGCTGGCACAGGTGGAATACCAGGGTCTGGCGTCCGCGTTATTTCCCGTGACGGTGGCGCCGGCGGTAATCGGCATCTTCTCGGCCGATGCCTCCGGAGCCGGCCAGGCGATCGCACTGAACCAGGATGGCGGCATCAATTCGCCGGACAACCCGGCCGCGCCCGGTTCCGTGGTCACGCTCTGGGCCACCGGCGCAGGCCTTCTTTCGCCGGCCGGGATTGACGGCGCGGTGGACGCCGGCAACCGTCCTCAGCCCGTTTTGCCAGTGCTGGCGCAGATGGGCGGCCAGGTGGCCGACGTCCTATACGCAGGCGGCGCTCCCGGCATGGTCGAAGGAGTGATTCAGGTGAACCTGCGGGTCCCTCCCGCCAGCCAAACGGGCGCCGCCGTGCCCGTTGTACTGCGCGTCGGCGATAGCGTCAGCCAGATCGGCATTACCCTGGCGATCCGGTCCCCGTGAGGGGTGCTCAAAAAGTTTTGGGGATTTCGCGACTCAGCGGCGGAATCCGCCCAAGTCCGGCGGGCGGAGTCGCGGAGGAAGAAGAGTCCGAGCTGGGCTCGGATTGACAGGCTGAAGCCTGCCCCACCCTGGCGCGCGGAGCGCTATTGGATGCCGCGCGGCCGCAGCTTCCCGCGCGGCGGCACCGAAAGCCGGATGCAGGCGTTGCGGCTGGTCCCCGCCATCACCGGCACGCGGAACAGATGAGTCGATGGGTCATAGGTCACCTGCCCGATGGCCGATCCGTCGCCCGCCAGGACGGCCGGCGCAACCGGCGAGTATCCGGTAATCACCAGCGAGGTTTCGCCATCCGCGAACGCTACTGCAACCCGCGCCGCGCCATCGTCCGTAAACCCGGTCACGCGTTTCTTCCCCATGGTTACGAAGTGGTCCGTATCGCCCACGATGGCGATCCCCGATGGACCCACCGGCGCCAGCACAAGATAGAGCACATCGCCGGCAATTTGCCGCTGAATCGCGTCCGAAGAATCCACCAACTGCCCGGCGCCGGCAAAGTAGTCATAGACATAAACCGGCCCGCTCATTCCGAAATCCGCGGGACTGAACTTCGCCAGCGCATTGGTTCCCTGGGTAAATGCGAAAACGTAGTTGGTGCGCAGCGCGCCGAAATCGGACCAGGTAAAAGCGACTTGCGGAGCGTCCGCGCCATGCGCCATGTTCGAGTAGCTGGCGTCCGCCGGGGTCAGAGGCACGTCGGGCTTGACAATCACGCCATCCCGCCTCACCGCGTGCAGCAGGTTGCCTCCGTCGATCGATCCGATCGGATCGCCAATACCCACCGGGCCCGCCGAGAGCGTGGCCAGCAACAACTGGCTGGTCTCCGTGCTCAGGAGGTTATCCGTGAAAGGCCATGCCCCGAGCGCGCCGGCGAGGCGCGAAGCGTACAGGAAATCCGTCCAGCGGTCGCGCTCCAAATGGTCG
>OCZU010002446.1_pt1 | contig 11863 bp, 10 predicted proteins | sample 1539001 | NCBI WGS metagenome assembly OCZU01 (sample SAMEA3539306, study PRJEB22396) | soil metagenome | biome: tundra; feature: field; material: soil | place: USA | collected 2010-05 | depth 0.15 m
CGAGATTACAAGGTGACTGGAGTTCAGACGTGTGCTCTTCCGATCTGGAATCAACCACCGGTCTTTCTCCCGTTTCGCCTTGATCGTCCGCAGAGCATCCGAACACGCTTTCTCTTCCCACTCCACGCGCGTGTACAGCGTCGCAAGTGGTTCGTCGTACTCGTTCTGCGCGCTAAGAAGGGCTTCCCGCTGGTCCACCGAAAAGGTCTTCAGCGGAACAGGGAGTTGGCCGTAGGCCAGATCACGAGCAGCCGGCGCATTTGCATCCGAACTCGCTGACCAGTTGGAAGATTCGCGCCACGAGCTGGCTGATTCCCACCACGCCGCAGACGAAGTGACCGGTGCCGCAGAAGAACAGGAGCGCGATCGCTGCGAACTGGCTGGCGTTTCAGCGCAGTTGGTAGAGGCCAAGTCCCGCCTGCAGAACGCCTCCAATCGTCTGGCTGCGGCTCGCCAGGCACTGGTTGAGCGCCAGGACGGGATCCCTGATTCTCTCGGACGCCGGAGTCGCTCGAGACCGCGATCGAAAATGCCTCCGGTCGACTGGATGCGATGACACAGGCGTATGAGGCCGCACGGACCGCAGTGGTGGAGACCAACCGTGAAGCCACTCGCCATGCCACGGCCCATGACTCTGCCGTCGCCACTGAACTAACCGCGGCGGGGCGGGCGCGCGACGCCGAGACCGAGTTTGCCGAGCGCCTGGCACAGGCCGCGTTCACCAGCCTCAATGATTTCAGCATCGCGAAGATGGCGATCTCGCGCGTTGTCCAAATGGAGGACGAGATACGCCAGTTCGAAGCTGATTTGTCGGCCGCGCAATCGCGGCTCGGGCGTGCGCGGGAAGATGCGGCGGGTCTTCAGGCGCCGGACCTGCAGGCCGTCGAGCGGGACCTGGCAGCGGCCAAAGAACAAGTCGCCGCCCTGGTAAAGGACCAGCACGAATTGTCGGAGAGCATGAAATCCGCTGATCGTTTCCTGGAGCAACTGAAAGAGGCAGGGGAGAAGCTCCAGTCGCTGGAGGCAGCTCTCGGCATTTACGGGAAGATTGCGGGCGTTGCCTGCGGCGACAACCAGTTGCGGATTACCTTCCAGCGCTTCGTCCAAGGCGCGCTCTTCGAGGACGTGCTTCAGGCAGCCTCGCTGCGGTTACGCAGAATGAGCAAGGGTCGCTTCGAGTTACAGCGCGCCCTCCGCGCAGCCGACGGACGCCAGTCCGGTGGACTGGACATCGTTGTTCTTGATAGCCACACTGGGACCACCCGCCCGGTGTCGTCGCTATCCGGAGGCGAGGGTTTCATGGCGTCTCTGTCGCTCGCCCTGGGGCTGGCGGACGTGGTTCAGAACCACGCCGGCGGCGTGCGCCTGGAGTCGCTGTTCATCGATGAAGGCTTCGGCTCGCTCGACGCCGAAGCTCTGGATCAGGCTCTTCAGGTCCTTATGGACCTTCGCCAGAGTGGTCGCTCGATCGGCATCATCTCGCACGTGACTGAACTCAAGGAGAGGATCAGCGCCCGCATCGAGGTAATGCCGCAGGCAAGGGGTAGCGTCGCTCGGATTGTCGGTGGCATCCCCGCGGCGCCGGTCAACTAGCCGCTATCCGAAGCAGGCCGCACCCATCCATCGCGCCGTTGAAAGACGCCGAGCGGCACAACTTCCTCGTAATCTCTGACGACCGCGATCAGTGCCGCTTGGCCGCTTGTTCATGTTCATCCTCAGATCAGAGATGCCCGGCAGGAGCAGATCGGCCATAGCACCATTGCCGACGACATCCTCGATCGCCTGGTGCGTAACGCCTGTCGCATCGAGTTGAAAAGCGAATCCATGCGCGCAAGAAGAGCAGCAAACCCGGCGGGGAAGCAGCAATGCAAACAGGCCTGTTGGCCGCCGCATCCCAAATCAGAGAGACTCCGTTTGACCCAGCAGATCACTTGGGGGGAATTGCATTAGACTTGCTTTCCAGACGTTTGTGATCCACAAGGAGACGGTCGACCTTGCCTTCATCAGAAACAAGACTGGCACCGATCAACTGACCGTCGGACACATGAAACTCAATGGCGACCTTCTCTTCAACATTTAGAATGAAGTCTCGTGCGCTAGCCCTGATTTCGATGTCTAGGGGATCCAGGTCCCTCAGGTCCAACAGCCACAAGTCTGGACACTTCTTTCCCGAGCAGCCATTACGCTGAAGCCGCGCCTCGATGAGTGCCTGCTTCTTCTGCTCTTCGTTTGCGCAGATGAACACACGGCGAACGGCTCCACCACGATTCAGGAAATCCGTGTTCACTTGGCGCTGCTCCGGAGTCCAGGAAGACCCTCTGATCATACTCGTCGCTCTCAGCATGTTGCCCTTTGAACAAGACGCTGTGATGAACTCTCTATACAGGTCCATACTCTCGTTGTACCCTACTACAGGGGCGTTGCCAGCCATAAGAGAAGTGTAATCGCGCCTCATCCCAGAAAGCAGGCCGTGTCCGAGAGACTTATAAAGAGACGGCCCTTCCGGCTCGGTCAGCCGAAAGACATCGTTGATGGCCGCCTCGTGGGAAAAGACTCGTAAACTCTCGGCAACGTAAAACGTACGCATCAGCCACGGGGTCAGCGCTGACAGCAGCAACAGAGTGGCTGATGTGTTTAGGGGGAACTGAGCCCGACTTTCTTTACCAGACATGAAGTAACGCGAGATCGCAACCGCGATCCCGACCAACAAAACAAGCCCCGAAGCGAATGCTGTTGGCCAGAAGCCGAAAACGTGCTGCATTCAGATCACCTCACTTCTTCTGTCGTCTGGAAGCCATTCTAACAAGGAACTGGCCCTACCTGCGCCCAAAGCGAGTTGCCAGAAAGGAGGCTAGTAGGCCCAAGTGGAAGAATCCTGCAATCGTCCCAACAATCGCCACAGCCGTTGCAGCGGTTGACAACTTGTCGAGTGAATCGGGTGGCTGCATTGCAAAGAAAGTAACAAGGCCATCAAAGAGCCCCCCTTTGACGCTCCCCAAGAAACGTCCCTGCAAGGGTGACGCGTAGCTGTGAACAATACCGTGAGCGTGGCGATCCACACAAAGATGACGAAAAGCGCTTGGAGGATCCCGCGGGTGACGAATGCGGCGTACCAGGAGAGCGCTGCCCGTGCGAAGCGGTGGCGAAATAGGAGAAGTCGCCAGTGCATTTTTCCTACGTGTGTCAGACACTCGAGTTCCTCGTCGAACTGATTGTACGCTCTGTAACGTGCGGCTAGCCTTCCGGCGAGTGTTATTCCGGCGTCCAATTCCGCGGCTCTTCTCAACTCGCAAGGGAACTTCAAGCGCGTATCGTCCGGCTCGTCCTTGAACCAAGCACCCGCTGACGCGACCTCGCTTTTCAGGTCGGGGAACCGCTGCCTGAGCTCCGAATGATATGCGACGCCGAGAAACATGCACTCAGCAGCGACCTCCAACTCGTATTGCAGCGCTAGAGCCTCAAGTGAAGCGGTGGGAGTGCGATGTGCGAGGAGTTCCTTGGCATTGATGGCTAGTGTAGCGCCGTAAAGGGCCTGCTCAACTGTGGACGGACCTGCCGCCAGGATGCGCGAAGCGGCCACAGTAAGACGACGTGCAATCACGAGTAACCTGCCATGGGCGCTGTGCCCGCCGGGGGGCATCTCCTTTCCGGGATCAGGGGGCGGCCAAACGAAGCTCCCCTTAGGAACCACGTTAAGATCAGACCAAGCTCCGTAGACCCCAGGGATCGGTTTGTACTTCCACCAAAACCGAACACCTGTTTGCCGCAGTTCATCGACGTAGGCGTGGTTGTCCGCCACGATGTCCGCCGGAACACGCTCATGCCCAACAGTGACCACAACGCGGCATTTGTGCTCCGCCAGCGCTGGAAATATCTCATCCCGAACCCGAAGCTGGGACAGGTGGAAAGACTCTGAGCTTTTGTTGGCTTCATTTGCAAGTTGGTCCGTATCGAGGTCCGGAAACCGCAGGAAAAGATCCTCCATAAGCAATACGTCGTCAGCAGTTGCAGCAATGTCGCGCCCAAACAGACGTTTCATCATGCCGCAGGTGCTAACAATGTGACACCTATAGCCATTCCGATACGCGGTGTACGCATTCAGGTACGCATATGATGTCTCTTCGTCAATCGCAGCGGCCCGCAGGCTTCGTAGCGGGACACCGGGCGCGGCGGGCCGCTTCGCTTCGAGTTTTGCTGCGGCCTTTCTGATCTCAGTTGCTAAGCCCGTCGGGTCAAAGAGTGGTGAAAAGCCTTCGTCGTGCAGAGACACAAGCACAGCAGGCGAGTCCCCGGCGGCCAAGACGTGGGGACTCAGTTTGTGTTTCGGCGTTCCCGGAAGAAGTAGTGGCGCGTCATCCACAGAACCCGTGTCCTCAAGTACCCAATGGACCTCAGGGAACGCGAGCACGAGCATTCCCACGACTACAGCCCAGCTATGTGTCTTCTTTGTCTGCAGAGGGTCGAGCTCCTGGATGCTGGAGATGCGGTCGTCGCGCATGTCCACGACCGCCAGTAAATCGGGGACCCTATTCGTTGCCAAAGCCGCCAAAAGTAAATCCTCCAGATCGAGGGAAAGACAATCGAAGGTGCGGCGAAGCCAAGCCTCTCGGTCCTGTCCTTTCTCGGGTTCAGAGCCCCAAGGTGGCGACATTTGATGGATCTTGCAGCACCTAAGATCGGGCCGCTCGCAATCTCCAGGACCCGATTCCGACCGTATGAAAACACAATGGGCCATCCAAATACCTCCCAAACGCTAACGCCTTTACCCGGAAGCGTAGAAACTGCCGAGTTCATCAACGGCAGCGACGAACTCTCCGTGCCAATGACGGAACGGATCTAAACCTGTCGATAGAGCTTGCAGTTCTGTCTGCACGAGGAGCGAACCAGCACTGCTTCCCAACCTCAGGAGCATCTCCATTGCTGCCAGGTAGCGCTCGGCCACTGGATGCCCGCCGACGGCGAAGGATGGTTCAATCTCAGGAAGGAGCGCCTGCAGCTTAAGCCACGACGTCAAAGACTCCGCCCTTGTGCGAGGATCCACCATCAAGAACCCTTCGATCGTCCTTCTGGCTGGCCCTCGAGTTTTGAAACGCAAATACAGTTGCGACCGACTCTCTCGGTATGCCTGCTCGACCTTTTGCGGGGAACACTGGCTAACTACATCTAGCCGAGCACGTTCATCAAAGCCGTCCTCCCATCGTTGAAGACCGAGGTGAATCGAACAGAAAGGTTTGATCAGGCCATGTGCGAGATCCCGAAAGACTGGAGGCGCATCGCCTCGGATCTCTTGCGCCAGACGAGCTTGTGCTTCTCCTTGAACATTCAGTGATGCGGATAACTCGTCTATCATAGTGAGTGGCAGTCCCACTTTCCTCCTCAACATCAGCAGGCAGCGGGCTTTCGGATAGTCAGTCAAGACCACGTCAGAGTACGCCATGATACATCTGCGGTCATTTGGATACGGAAAAAATTCATCTGAATGGTAGACGACGGCGATTACATGATGCTCGCTACCCTTATGTCCAAATGGCGTTTCTCCAGCTAAAATCCGTCGGATGAATTCGCCGCGGCTCAGTTCTGACCATAAGTCGAAACAGCCATGCACTAGAAGCACGTCCCAACTGCTGCCTTCTATCCAGGAGCACCGACTGTCGCGGGAATCCCACCTCCCGTCTTGCCAACTCGCTACATACTCATCGTCTTCACTTCCGCACGCTGAGTACATCCGAGTGATTATGACAATGAGGTGTCGTCTGCTGGCCATGGCGTCTCGATATTGGCTGAACGGCGCGAAAGGGACATAAGTACTTGCGAGAAACTGAACTTCGCGGGATGGCTGCCGTTCGCGTAGTGTTGGAGCAGGGAAAATGGCAAGAATCTGGCAATGCCAGGTAGTCCCGGAGGAGTGCCACGGCCAGAATCGACGACAACGAAAGGTATGTTCTTGCGAAGGTCGTCGTATAGAGCCGTAGCCGGAAAGCCCGTCTCTCTTTCTATCCTGTCCAAGACGCCTTGGTGGATGATCACTGCGTCTACGTCACCAAGGCTCACGTGATCCGGCGCACTGCCTGCATGCGTGTTCCAGCGAAAATGAAGGTGCCCGTCATGGATCATCTCTAGGTACGGGATTCCTAACTGTGTTTGGCCAACGTGGACAATGTGGTCTCGGTACGATGGCGCATGCAAAGGCACGAATAACTCCTTGCCCTTGTAAAGAATGTTCAAGTGGGTGCAAATGTACATGTTTGACGCAAGCGCAACGTGCCACGTGCAGGGCAAGGGCTTCGCTGGAGGCTCAGTGACATCAAATACAAACGGCCGAAGCTTCGACGACCTCGTATCAGCTTGTCTGAGGCAGTGCTCGGCAAGTCGTTCATCAACGATCAGGAGACGCAATAATCCGGCCTCAGCCATCGCGTAAGGCAGCGTCCATATTGTAGGGTCTTTAGGGATTGCGGGCTGAAAGAGCTTTACGAAATCGGGATTGTGCTTGTCGAGCAAACAGTGCTGTGCTTGTCAAGGAATGTTCCGCTGAATCCAGACCGGTTGACAACGTCGCAGTGCCGGTCGTAGAAGACATGTGCGGTGTTAGAATCCAAGCTGCCTGTTGGTTCATCTTCACAGCGTTCTGAGGTGTCCCACACCCGAAGATGAACCTGCGAGTTGGCACCGGCGTTGAATTGTTTGCTCCATATGGCCCACTCCTTCGTCGGAGAGTCCTCGGCATCCTGCTCAAGGAAGACGCTCAATTCCACGGGTAGACCTCCGGGGGTTGATGGTGTTGCCCAACGTTCACACCAAGTTCTCCAGCACCAGTGCTCAATTTGCTCAATGTCCTCCGGAGAGGCCGACCACGCAGGAGAAGTGGCGCTCGGATGCACGGCCCTCTTTTTGAGCAGCTCAGACATTATGGGCAGGCATGAGGAGCAACCTCCACCAGCGACGATGAACCGAAAGGGCAGCTGGTGGCTCATCTTGGCTAGCTCTTCACAGTCATCAGGTTCACAGGCGTTGCAGTCCAGCACGAAGAATCTAAAGAACGCTGGCGAGTCCTTGGAAAGCTTCAGATGTTCCTGGAGATCGCGGCGCGTGGCGAAAAGGTAGATGCCGGCTCCGCGTAACACCGTGAGTTGCGCCGCACTTGGCAACTGGCGAACCAGAGCGCACACCTTGCGAGGCTTCATTAGCTTGAAGCAGTATGTAAGCCTTTCCGGGGGACCCGAAGTGGGTGGCGACGTTGGTGCGTTGAGGATGGTAATCGGGGAAACACCAGAGTAGTCGGTAGAGCCGGCCAGGAGCGCGGCGCAGATCCGCATTTCGGCCAGCCCCCAAGCGGTCCGTCTGAGATGACCGTCCGCATCGACGAGAGGAGTGGCGATAACCTCGTTGAGATATTGAAACAGCAAGGGCACCTGACCGAGGATCGGCTGCTTCAATGTAGTGCCTGCCACCGGATTGTTGGGATCCGAAACATTGTCGTAAAGTTCAATGTCGTAGAAGTTCGGATCCTTACGCCGATCACTGACGTCGATAGTCACCTCGAGACTGGTACCAGGGTGACCGAGCTCCGCCTGATTGTGCTTCGCAGAGTTGCGAATGAAGTTCTCAAGAATGGCGAAGAAGTACTGGCCAAGTGGGCCAGGCAGTTCCGTGTCGAAGTCGTCGAAGACACTCCCACCGTCTTTGCGCTCGACCCGATGGACCTCAAGTGTCTGGTCCTTTCGGAACGCCGAATCAACTGAGTGGAGGCTGTAGGGCAAGGAGTCGGGGTACCAAAAGCCGTCAGAACTAGCGGAATGTGCAAACTTCGCGTGGATCTCCTTTCCCTCGCATCGAAAGCGAAGACGAAGACCTGGTTCTTCCATCGTTCGGTAACTAATCCCCTCATTCTCCGCCAGCGTGTCCATAAGAAGGGTGTTCGACGCGAAGTTGAGGACCACCTCTCTGTAGAAGCGAGCAGCCCTGGTCGTTGTGAGAGGCTCTGTGGTCAGTTCGGCCAAAAAATCGGCCTTCTGCTGGACGTAATCGTCAAGTCGCCTTCGAAGAGTTCCAATGATGCTCAGACGTTGGTCCGCGTTGAATAGTTGCGGCACCCCGGTGTTGAGACACGGCAACGTTGTCAGGCGTTCCTCAATAGCATCAACGGTAGCCCTGCAACTGACGTGGCTGCCAATATTATGGGACATGTTGCGAGCCATGACGGCAGCCACTGCGGACTTTTCGAGCGCCGCAGCAAACTCACGGAGGCGCGGGGAGTTCTCTTTTAGAAACTGTCCGAAGAATCGTCTAACCGAGGCTATTAGCGCGTCCGCCCGTTGCCGGATCAAGCAGGACTATGGTCGCCAAGTGTGTTGGAAGGCCTTTTGCCGCATTCGATGGTATGACGGTAAGCAGTTTGGCACCGTGAACCGGAGGGTCTTTGACGTATGCTGGCATTGTTCCGAAGAGTGCTCCGTCCTTGAGTTCCAGAACAGTCCGCACAGGCTGCACGACTCCTCCGCAAGAAAAGCTCACCAGAGATGCCTCCATGGTGTCGATCAGTTCCAACACGGGTAGTGCTTCTTGGATGTCAACTTCGGTCAGCCGCAGTGCCATAGGAGCCTCGCGGATACTCTTGGATTCGACGGTGATCGTCGTCCATTCTTGACAGTACACCAGATCCGACTGCGCAGTGCCCTTTGTCGTTTGCCTGCCGGGAACATCCCTTTGGCGATGTACAATCTGTTTTTGGGCACAAGAGGTTGACCGCAAGGCCATGCCGAGAGCATCGATTGGTGGAGCAGAACTCTACTATGAGGAGCGGGGTCGGGGAGCTGCGGTCCTATGCTTACCCGGCGCCCTGGGCAGCGGGACTAGCGATTTCAGATCGCAACTGGAAGTTTGGTCACCTCAGTTTTGCGTGATCGCGCCCGATCCCAGAGGATATGGTCGATCAAGACCGCCAGACCGCGATTTCTCGGAAGATTTTTTCACACAAGATGCGCGCGATATGGCCAGTCTGATGGAAGGCTTGGGGCATCGAACATTCCACGTTGCGGGCTGGAGCGATGGTGGCAACTCTGCCGTTCTTTTGGCAGCAGCATTTCCAGAGAAGGTGTTGAAGCTTGTCGTTTGGGGCGGAAACTCCTACTTTACTCAGGAGGACGTCGACCAGATCGAGGGCACCCGGTCAATCTCAGGCTGGTCCTCGCGAATGCGCACAAGCCTTGAATCGGTGTACGGTAGTTCACTGCAATCGATTTGGAGCGGTTACTGTGATGGAATCCAGCGGCGCTTCCAAACTGCGCCAGATGTATGTCGCAAGGAGCTAGAACTCATCAGGTGCCCCACTCTGATCCTCCATGGGGAACAGGATCCGATCATCGCTCCTCAACATCCTCGTGTCTTCCATGATGGAATCAAGGGATCTCAACTCCACGTTATTCCTGATGGGCGGCACAATATTCATTTGGCTCGTGCGGACGAATTCAACAGGGTGGTGCTTGCATTCTTCAACCAATGATTTGCACCGGACCCTGGCGAGGACCGCGATTGTCCGGCGTTGACTTGGGATCAACGGGCCAAACGGGGCACCGGAGGGGTCTGCGAGAGAATTGACCGATGGGACGCTCAAGCGTCCCCAAGGAGGTCCTGTGTTTTCAACCGCTTGCCGGTGGAGAGCCGGTTGGAAAACCGTCTTTTTGGGGACCCGAGCGAAACCCGAATAGGAATGATGCTCCACCACATAACATCCGCGCGCTCGAGTTCCTCTGCCGCCAACGGTCAGGACTGCAAGGTCCCGGAGCCCTCTCCGGGATCGACCTGGTGTGATGTCAGGGAACAATAACATCACGGGCGGAGGCATAGGCAATCTGGTCCATGGCGACCATCATCCCGATCGTTGGTATCCTTCCGACGCCCAGATGATCAAAAATCGACGAATATGATCATAAACTCCCAGGCTTAGCCTCTGGAAAATATGCCCTAAGAACCGCTCGGCTGTTAACCGAAGGGTTGTAGGTTCGAGTCCTACCTGAGGAGCCAAATTTTTCATACACTTACAGGCTAAAATCCCTTCCCGTCCAAGCCCCAAAAACCCGAATGTGGGGACTTTTGTGGGGATCATGTCTCAAAATGCTGGGCAATGCTTCGCAGTTGCTGCAAGCGGTCCATGGCTTTCATGCCGGATCATCCCTTTTTTGGCTCGGGACACTCGGGACAGTCGGGACAAGCCCGTAAACATTGGCGCAAACGCGTCCCGAGTCGTTTTTCGGGACTCGGGACACTCGGGACAAAACTCCACCTATAGCACGCGCTTAACCCTGAGGGCCTTTACGAACTCCGCTGGCGTCATGCGAAGAATGCGCCCGAAGTTCTGGTTGTCGGCAGCGGTAGCCCTGGGATCGCAGGCCTGCCAATATTGGAACTGGCGTGGATACTTGTGCCCGAAAGCTAGAGAGATGTGCTTGCGTACCAGCTCAACTTCCAAGCCAGGCTCCAGATTGCATCGAACGAGGAAATCGTCCACAATAGCCGCCCGCCCGGATTCAGCGGCCGTCACCAGGTCGCCATCTGACAAGGGGCTCGCGTGTGATGAACTCGTCGATGACTTCGGGGCATTCGAGCTGTCGATAACGGGAGGCTCTGCCGCTGCCGGCTGTGCGGATTCCTCCATCGATGGATCCTGGGATTCTGCCGACGGACGCGTGTCGGCTTTCGGCCCGGTTGACTTCAACGGGTACCTGTCGCGAACGGGGTCTGATTCCTTTGCTGTTGACCCCGAAGCGATTTCCTGTAGAAGTCGTGTGTACCGACCGCTTGCCTTAACGACCTTGTATGCTGTCTCAATGACCCAATCTCGGTACTCTGCGTTCCCGCCTGAATCAGCCCACATCGGCAAGACCGAGAGGACCTGTGTCCGGATGATTGTGTTAAGCATTGGTGGCAACTTGGCGCGGTCTATCCCGGTCTTCTGCCACTCTTCGACCTCGGCAAAGAAGCCCTCTTTGATGAAGTCTGCGTAGGCGAAGGCCAATTCCGTTTGAAATAGCACTGCATCATCCGTGCCTTGTACAAACTTTTCTGTCGATTCTCTTCTGAGCCTTTCATTACGCACCTGAACAAGTTCTCGGCTGAGTTTCTTGCCGGCGCCTATTTTGACAAGTTCGATCCTCGCCCAAGCGTCAGCGGGCAAATTCGGTTTGGCACCGACCGCTCCCTCAGCGATTTCCTGAGCGGCATCGCCACCGGGTCGGGATGGCTTATTGCCGGACTCTCGGCCGGGGGTTGCCTCATGCTGGCTTGCAGGCGCTTCGCGCGTGGCATCTGTGGCAGTCTCCGAGTGGAGAGCACTCGTTGGGTTGCACCTCGAAGCGTCCTCGGCGATCGATACAAGCTCCGAGAGATGTTTCTTCCATCGGAGATCATCCGTGACTGTCCGCCATGTAGCCGTCCGTAACTTGCGCGCCTCGTCCGCACTGGCTCCAAGCTCGCGATCAATATAAGAATCGCAAATGAACGGCCACGCTGCGTATATTGCATGGCTTGCCTCGGCCACCGTCCAAGTTCCTGCTCGGCAGGCGTTTCGGGCCTGCGTGCAGTAGGCAAAGAACTCTTCCTGAATTCGAATCACTCGATGGAGCGGAGATTCGGCAAATTGCGGATGATGGGGAAAGGCGTCGGCACGGGTTGCGTACTTCAAATCTGCCTTGGCCTTCGCGAGCTCAAAGGCACCTTGGAATTCTGATGGAAGTCGCGGTAGGTGGTCGTCACTAGTCACAGCGAGCAGCCCTGAACAATGCTTAACTCCATATCACTAGTGTCCGGTTAGAAGTCGAATAGAATCAATTGGTTGCTGACATCGAGTAAATCGTTATCGGAGTCG
>OCZU010002447.1_pt1 | contig 11862 bp, 13 predicted proteins | sample 1539001 | NCBI WGS metagenome assembly OCZU01 (sample SAMEA3539306, study PRJEB22396) | soil metagenome | biome: tundra; feature: field; material: soil | place: USA | collected 2010-05 | depth 0.15 m
AAGCTGACTTGGTCGATTCGTTGCGCACCACAGGTGTCGTGCTCGTCTCGCTTGTTGCTGAGGTGGACCAGCGAATCGTCGGACACATCCTGTTCAGCCGGATGTCGATTGAAACGACCAGCGGTTCTTGCCCGGCGGCGGCATTGGCCCCCATGGCCGTGTTACCCGGCTATCAGGGTCGGGGCATCGGTGCACGGCTGATCCGGCATGGTCTGGATCTATTGAGCAGGCGGGGTGAGCGGATCGTCATCGTTCTCGGACATCCCGATTACTATCCGCGCTTTGGCTTTTCCAGCGAGAAGGCCCGCCATCTCGAAAGCCCTTTTCGTCCCGAGGCCTTCATGGCGATGGAACTCAGGTCCGGTGCCCTCGATGGCATTCGCGGCAGGGTCGGGTATCCGGCCGCGTTTGGCCTCTGAGCCCTTGCGCCCCCAAAAGAGCGGTCGGCCGCAACGCGGTAGCATGGGGTAGAGGGATCGAATGTTTACATGGATCTGCCCGCAGTGCGGGCGCGAGGTGCCCCCATCCTACGAGGCATGCCCGGATTGTGCGGCCAGAGAGAAATCCAGCGGGCAACCGGCGCAAACCGCGGCCCAACCTCCGCCGCCCGGCCCACAGGGCACCCCGGCCGCACCCTCAACGCCGCCGGCCTACGCGCCGCCAGCCGTGGCCCCGCTTCCGCCCGCGCAGTATGCCGCTCCACCGCCGCACGCCGGCTTGCCCACATGGCTGCTGACCCTCCTTTTTGCGTTCGCCTTTCTGGGCGTGGGCGCTGGAGTGTACTTCGTGGTGCACTATTTCCGTGGTGGAACTCAGGCGGCTTCCACGCCGGCCGAGAGTACCCCGGCGAAGGGTCCGGCCAAACCGAATCCCCTCCAAAAGTACGTCGAGATATCCGGTATACGCTTCGTGGAGACGCCCAAGCATGGGACCGAAGCGCGCTTCGTGGTCGTCAACCATTCCGGCGCGGACATTACGGATCTCGCAGGCACGGTCAATATCTGGGGCCGCACCGCCAAGTCCGAAGAGGAAGCCGCCGGCACCTTCAGCTTCAAGATGGCGTCGCTGAAGCCTTACGAGTCCAAAGAAGCGGTGGCGCCGCTCTCGACCAAGCTCAAACCCTACGAGCTGCCGGACTGGCAGAACGTCTCCGCCGAAGTGCAGATCACTTCGCCGTAGGCGCGCCGGTCAGGATCCCGGAGAGCGCGTTTTGCCGGTATTCGAAGATCGCCTGTAACTGAGTCCGCACAGCCAACCGGTGCGCCAGCCTGCCCAGCGGCCCGAAAGGCAGCGCGTAATCCACGCGGTCGGAAACCAGCGCGCCGTATTCGGTGGGCTTGAAATCGTGCCGGTGATGCCAGTAGGCATAAGGGCCCGCCACCTGCTCGTCCACGAAGAAGAACGGCGGTTCGTACTCCGTGATCGCCGTCTTCCATTTCAACGGCAACCCCAGCCAGCGGATCTGGTAGTCGATCACGGCGCCCTTGCGCATCTGAATGCGTTCCGGGGACGACATGCGGAAGTTCAGCTTTAGCCTCAGCCATGGTGGCGTGATGCGCGCCAGATTGTGCGGATTCTCGAAGAACGCGAAGGCCTCCTGCAGCGATACGGGCACGGACACGGAGCATTCGAGGCGGTAGGTCTTCATGGCGGTCACTCGATCCGCACATCGTCGATCAGCAGATCGAACTTGCCAGGTGTGGGCGAACTGCCCAAGAAGACGCCCATCAGGTCGTGTCCGTCTGTGCCGTTGAACGACTTCAGCGGGAAGGTGAACTGCTTCCACTCCGCACCTGCTGTGAACGTCTGCTGCGCGGGCTGATAGCCGAAACTCTGCGCGAAGATCATCACCGTGTAGGATCGCCCTTCGCCCTTGGCCCAGAACGACAGGGACTTCTTCGAAGAAAGGTTGGCTGCCGCCATCATCGCCTTGCCCGGAGAGAACAGTGCGCCCGCCCAACCCACCGGCGCGTTGCCGGCCGCCACTTCGCCGGAAATGTCGAGGCACCCCTTGCTGCCGTGGGCGCCGCCAGCCGCGATCTTGATCTGGGCGGCGGATTTTCCGCCTATCATTGCATCGGTCGAGATCATCCATCCGGCGCCGAATCTTGTCTCCGGCTTCTCCTGCTCGAAGTCGCTGACCAGTCCGCTCTCCGAGCCTGCCGGAGGCGCCGCGGCCGCCTGCGCCTTGGATTGCTCCTTCTCCTTTTCGACAGCGGCGCGGAAGCTGGCGCGATCGGCCGGCACGCCGTCTTTCCACACACCGGCAATATCGCGCGTAGCCAGGATGTCGCTCGCCGGATCGCCATTCACCAGCAGCAGGTCCGCGCGCTTGCCCGGCGCGATCGTGCCGCGATCGTCCAAATGGAAAATGCGGGCGGCCGCGGAAGTGGCGCCAATTAGCGCTTCGGTGGGCGTCAGCCCGGCCTCCACCAACAATTCCAGCTCGCGATGCTCGGTCGCGCCCGGTGCGGTTCCGGGATTCGGCACGTCGTCACCCACCAGAATCGGCACGCCGGCGGCCTTCAACTGCTTCACCGCCTCGAAAGAGCCGGCGCAACTCGGCTTGTTGGTAATCGTAAAGGCCTTCTTCAGATTGGTGATGTCGGAAGAGTCGAGGTACGGCGAAAGATGGGCGTCCGTGATGAGCGGCTCACCGCCGGCCGTGCCGCAAACACTCTGCAAGACCGTCAACGTCGGGACGACAAAGGCGTGGTGCGAGGCCACCAGGCGCCCGAAATCCGGATCGGACTTCGCCCCCGAAAACAGGTGCGCCAGCCCGTCTGCGCCCGCATTGATGGCATCTTCCGCATCTTGCAGCGTGCCGATGTGTACCACGGCCAGCTTGCCCCGCCGGTGCGCGACGGCAATCGCGGCGGCCAGCGTTTCCTTGCTCAGCGTCGGCCGGTGTCCGCCGTACGCGGAGCCATCGTCCAGCACCAGCTTGATGTAATCCGAACCCTCCGCGATGCGCGCATCCACGAACGCCTGCGCGTCCGCGGGATCGCTCAGCGTCGGGATCTTGATGCCGTACTCTGTGCCATGCCCGCCCGGCGCCGTGATCAGGGTGCCCGCCGAATACAGATCCGCCCGATCCGAAGCTCGGCCCGCGCTCTGCTCATTGCGCATTCCGGCCGCGAAATGCACCTCGGTGAACATGTCGAGCACCGTCGTCACGCCGAACATGAGTTGCTGCTTGAGCATGTCCCGAGTCCAGACGTGCGCGTGCGCGTCGATGAGTCCAGGCAGCAGAGTCTTGCCGCTGCCGTCGATTACCTGAGCGCCTTCCGGGATAGCGATGTTCGGACCCACGGCTTCGACGCGCCCGTCGCGCACCAGCACATCGGCCTTGGGAATCAGCCGCGTGCCGTCGAACACGCGCGCATTGCGAAACACCAGCGGCCTGCTTGCGGACAAAGCGGCGGACAAAGCTGCGGGCAAAACCGAAACGGCTGCACTCAAAAATCCCAGCGCAAGAAAAGTTCTACGGAATGACATGCTATGCTACCAGCTTAACCTAGCCGGTGTCCTCCAAAGTGAAACGTCCCAAGACTGCCGCCGAGCGCCGCACGCGCACGGACCATATCCTGCACGGGCTGGACCAGATGTACCCCAATGTGACCTGCGCGCTCCACCACCGCAATCCGTGGGAGCTGTTGGTGGCGACCATCCTTTCCGCGCAATGCACCGACAAGCGCGTCAACGAAGTCACGCCCGGTCTGTTCGCCAAATATCCCACCCCGCGCGACTTCGCCGCGGTCCGTCCGGAGGTTCTGGCGCAGGATATTCGCAGTACGGGTTTCTTCAACAATAAGGCGAAGTCCATCGTAGGGGCCGCACAGAAAGTATTACGCGATTTCGGCGGCAAGGTTCCGAAAACCATGGAGGACATGCTCTCCGTTCCCGGCGCCGCCCGCAAGACCGCCAACGTGGTGCTGGGCACCGCGTACGGGATCGCGGTGGGCGTGGTGGTGGATACGCACGTGCAGCGCGTCTCCCGCCGGCTGGATTTGACCAGACAAACCGATCCCGGCAAGATCGAGCAAGACCTGATGAAGATCGTCCCGCAAGACCGCTGGATACTCTTCTCGCACCAGATCATCCACCATGGCCGCGCACTCTGCCAGGCCCGCAAGCCGCGCTGCGCGGAATGTCTGCTGGATCCGGCCTGCTATGCGAAAGATAAGACCATCTGACCCGCTCCCCACGTTAACGTTTACTAACTCTTTACATTCTTTCTTTACCCCAAACGCCCGCCGCTACGTAGATGTAAGTGGAGGGTAAAGCAAATGAGGCACACGATCCTCAACAAGTTCATGTTCGCGGCCGCCGTGTTGGGTCTGGGTATTGCCGCGGCCGCTACCGGTGACACGGTCAGCGCCTCGGACGCCGTCATCGTAAAGAAGCTGACGCACGAGATCCGCATGTATCCCCGCTACAGCATCTTCGACAACATCGGTTTCTTCGTGGACGAAGGCCGTGTGGAGCTGCTTGGCGAAGTCAGCCAGCCGTTTAAGAAAGCCGACCTTGGGCGAATCGCCCAACACGTGCCGGGCGTCACCAGCCTGAGCAATGAGCTCAAAGTTCTGCCGCTGTCTCCCATGGACAACCGCCTGCGCCTGCAGGTAGCCCGTGCCATCTACCGCGATCCTGTCTTGTCGCGTTATGGCATGGAGACCGTGCCGCCCATCCACATCATCGTGGACAACGGTCACGTGACTCTGGAAGGCGTAGTCGGCACTGACATGGAGAAGAATGTAGCCGGCCTGCGCGCCGCCGGCGCCGGCTTGAGCTTCGGCCAGGTCACGAACAACCTGCACGTTGAAAATCCGAGCCACAAAAGCTGACGCTGCTGGTGGCACAGGCTTAAGCCTGTGAACCGCCGACAGCCGGCGCCAGCCAGGACTAACCGCCCCACTGCTGTAACACAGTAGCACTAGCGTCTGACGAGCCGGTGCCCGCAAATGGGCCCCGGCTCTTCTTTTTTGCCTTTGTCACCCGCGCATGCGAAGCTGACCCACGACGTCCTCGCAATGCGCCACATAGCGGCGCACGAGTTCCTGCAGCGGGATCGGTTCCGCAATGCCGATACGGCAGGGTATGTCCATCTTTTCCACCGGAATGCGGGCGATCACGTGAACGATCAGGCGGTTGAGCGAGAAGCACAGATCCACCAACTCCCGCCAGGGCAGATCATTATACTGCTGAACGGATAGCCAGCTATCTTCGGGATATCCACCGGCGGTGAGCTTCGGCTCGGTGAGCGCCCGCGCGAACCACTGCTGATGCGCGGCCGCCCAGTCGATCAGGTGGCCCAACGCCTCCTTGCGAGTCCATCCTGCCCGCTTCAGACGCTGTCCGCCATGCTCCTCGAGCTGCATGGCCGCCCCCAACAGCCGTTGCAGATCCGCGGCGGCCTTGCCCAACGGCCCGGCGGGGGCGCTTGCGGGCAGCGGAGGAGAGGCCTGAAGTCCCGCCGCCACTTCGCGATAGCCCGCGTAGTCGATTCCGAATTCCTGCAGCAGGACTGCGGCCGTCGAGGTTTCAATACGCAGGATCCCCAGAAGCAGATGGCAGCAATCGATGAGAGGGTGCCGCAGCGCCGCGCTCTCCTCGGCAGCACAGGCCAAAGCTCTCCTGGAATCCTGGCTCAGCGGCAGATCCACGGACGTCGCAGTGCGCTGCACGGGCTGCGGCACACGCTCTTCGATTCGTTTGCGAATCTGTTCGGCGGCTCCAGCGGGCAGCCTGTTTCGGAAAGAGTGATCCTCGCGCAACAGGCCCAGCAGCAGATGCTCGGTCTCGATGTAGGGAGAACCAAACACGCTGGCCTCATAGCGGGCGAAGAAGATGGTGCGGCGCGCCACTTCGGTGTAGCGTTCAAACATGCGGTGGCCTCCTCTCAGTATGCTCCAGCGGCCGGGGATTGGTATAGTCTGAGAGACTACGGATGAGACTTTTCCTGGGTGTGGATGGCGGACAATCCGGCACTACCGCGCTAATCGGCGATGAAGCCGGACGCGTGCTCGGCGCCGGCAGCGGCGGCCCATGCAATCACGCGGAGGCCGCGGAGGGCCGCCAGAAACTCCTGCGCGCCGTGGGTGACTCCGTTGCCGCGGCCTGCGCGCAAGCCGGTCTCGACGCGCGCGCCGTGCGCTTCGCGGCCGCCTGCTTCGGTATGAGCGGCGGTCCGGAAGACAAGCAAGCTATCTTACAGCAGATCCTGCCGGCCGATGTGGTGGTGGTGACCGATGACGCCGTCATTGCGCTGTCGGGCGCCACCGCTGGCGAACCCGGAATCGTCACCATCGCCGGAACCGGCTCCATCGCTTTCGGGCGCAATGCGACGGGACGCACGGCGCGCACCGGCGGCTGGGGCTACATCTTCGGCGACGAGGGCAGTGGATTCGACATCGCGCGCCAGGCCCTGCGCGCCGCTTTGCGCGCCGAAGAAGGCTGGGGGCCGCCAACCGCGCTGGTTCGCGCGCTACTCGACGCCACCGGCAGCGAGGACGCCAACGGCGCCCTGCATCGCTTCTACGCGCCAGACTGGCCGCGGTCGCGCGTCGCGACCCTGGCCCCGCTGGTGGATGAAGCCGCGATGGCCGGAGACCCGGTCGCGCGCGATATCCTCCACAATGCGGCGCAACAACTCGCCGTGCTGACCTCGTCGGTTCGCCAGCAGCTTTGGAAGCCCGGCGAACCCGCGCGCGTGGCCTGGACCGGCGGCGTCTTCCGGAGCCGCATGCTGTTGGAGCGCTATCGATGCCTGGTGGAATTGGAGGACGGCAACTGCGTAGGTCCGCCGGAGTATAACCCCGCGGCGGGCGCCTTGATCGAAGCGTATCGCGCGGCGGGACTGCAGCCGCGGCTGAGCGGCGTGCCAGCGCTAAAATGACTGCCGACCGCGTGGCGCACGCACTCGTGCGTAATGCCGCATGTTTTCCCAATATCGGTAATGCTGCAAGAATTCGTGGGGCAGACCCAGGGCAGACCCCGGGCAGACCACCTCAAGGGTGGTGCCCTCCATGCTACAATCTGGCCGGATGCGACGAAGCTGGAACTCTCCGATTTGGACGGGATTCGCAGTCACGCTGGTGGCGGTCTTCAGCTACATACCCTTCTTTGTTCGCTTTCCGGGCACGCGCGATGTTCCGTGGGCAAACTTACTCCTTTTCCTGGCAGGCGGGTGCGTGTTGGCGGCCGGGCTAAAGAGGGCGTACCGCGAGCCGGAACGCTACCGCGGCAAAGTCGGCGGCACGGTGCTCGGCGTGCTGGCCCTCGCGCTGTTTGGCCTTTTCTGTTGGGGTAACTTTGTCTTCGCGCGCCGTGTGCCATCCGCCAGCGGCGCTCTGCAAGTGGACCAACCTGCGGCCGATTTCACGCTGCAGGATGCCAACGGCAAGCCCGTGACTCTTTCTGAAATGCGCAAGACAAACCGGGCCGTGTTGTTGATTTTCTACCGCGGTTATTGGTGACCTTTCTGTAACTCCGAGTTACGGAGTTTCCAGGCCCACTTAGACGAGTTTCGCGCGCGCGGCGTCCGGATCGCGGCCATCAGCGTGGACTCCAACGCAGAGTCGCGCAAACTCTGCCAGGACCAGGGTTATACCTTCCTTTTCCTGTCCGATCCGAAGGCTGAGGTGATCCGCCGTTACGGAGTCCTGCACGCCGGCGCCGGCGAAAACGGCCGGGACATCGCGCGGCCCGCCGAGTTCCTGGTGGACGCCGCGGGCATCATCCGATGGGTCAACCAGACCGATGACATCCGCGTGAGAGCCCGCCCCGAGATTGTCCTGCGGGAGATCGACTATCTACAACTGCCAACGGGACGCTGATGTTCCCTGGTAGCACAGGCTTCAGCCTGTGAGGGACCCGCTTTCCAGCGGGTCCAGCCGGCCGGCAGGCCGGCGAAGGAGTAACATGTTCTCGACAAAACGGAGTCTTTGCGGCGCAATTGTTTTGCTCTCTCCCGCAGCAGCTTTCGCGCAACGCGGCGCGCCTCCGAATAACATCGTGGTGGATGTAACCCCCTCGCACGCCGTCAGTTCCTTCAGTCCATTCCGCTCCCTGGGCGCGGGCATCGACCGCCTGCGGGGAGACACAACCGACAAAGTCATGACCCCGGACTTCATCGCCCAAATTCAATCGGCGGGTTGGCAGACCGTCAGCTATCGGCAGAATACCGAACTATTCGCGGAAGCCTGGCACTGGAATCCGAACGGTAAGTGGAGCAATCCGGGGGCCAAGGAAGGTTACTTTGTGGGTGATGCAACTCCCACGGAACCGATCCGCCATTCCTGGGCGGCGCCGCTGCCGCATCGCGGCTTCACCATGGGCGACGGAACCGGCTATTCGCGCCTGACCGACGGCGATCCGGGCACTTACTGGAAAAGCAATCCCTATCTGACGAAAGCCTTCACCGGCGAAGCCGGTCACCCGCAATGGGTCACGCTCGACCTCGGCGGCAAGCTGGAGATCGACGCCATCCGCATCGCCTGGGCCGCGCCGTTCGCGACCAGGTACCGCGTGCAGTATTGGACCGGCGGGCGCGATCCTTTTGGCGCGCCCGCGGACGGCATCTGGCAGACGTTTCCACCCAGTGCTTCTTGCTTCCCAGATCGATGCCAGCTACGTTGGCCCGAAATATGGGTAGCCCTTCGGCTTCCACATCGTTGTCCGGCTTGTTGGTTGTCTCACGATTCTTGGCCATCCTGTTATCCGCCTTTCGAACACGACAGCCCAGGTCGGCCGACACTCGGATTCTGGTCTAGGGGAGAGCTACAGGAGCCTCGCCAATGTTTAATTGCCTTCCTGGAGCCATGCTGACTTTGGGGCATACGCACCAATGAAAAAATGGCTTTAGCTGCTGTCCTGTTCTCTCGCAGCATACCTCCGCGCCGGGCGTCTAGTCACAGCCTGTTCAATCCGGCACCGCCGGCGGCAGGGCTGACTTCTGACTTCTGTATCACATCCGTACCCACATACGGACGCAACGCCTCCGGCACCACCACGCTGCCGTCCTTTTGCTGATAGTTCTCCACGATCGCCACCCACGTGCGGCCAACGGCCAGACCGCTGCCATTCAGCGTGTGCGCGAATTCGCTCTTGCCCTTGGCCGGCTTGAACCGGATGGCCGCCCGCCGCGCCTGAAAAGCCTCGAAGTTCGAGCAGGACGAAATCTCCTTGTAGGCGTTCTGCCCCGGCAGCCACACCTCGATGTCGTAAGTCTTGGCCGAGGAAAAGCTGGTATCGCCGGTCGAGAGTACCACCGTCCGGAAGGGCAGCCCCAGCCGCCGCAGGATATCTTCGGCGTCCGCCGTCAGTTTCTCCAATTCGTCGTAACTGTGCTGCGGGTGTGCGAACTTCACCAACTCCACCTTCTGGAACTGGTGCTGCCGGATGATTCCGCGCACGTCCCGCCCGTAAGACCCCGCCTCGCTGCGGAAACATGGCGTATAGGCGCACAGCTTCACGGGCAGCCGCTCGCCCTCCAGCGTCTCGTCCCGATACAAATTGGTTACGGGAACTTCCGCCGTGGGCACTAGCCAGAAGTCGGTGTTCTCGATCTTGAACAGGTCCTGCTCGAACTTGGGCAACTGGCCGGTGCCGAACAGACTCGCCTTATTCACCATGAAGGGCGGCAGCACCTCTGTGTAGCCGTGCTCGCGCGTGTGTACGTCGAGCATGAAATTGATCAGCGCGCGCTCCAGTTTTGCGCCCAGGCCCCAATACACTGCAAAGCGGGCACCGGTTACTTTCGCCGCGCGCTCCAGGTCCAGTATGCCCAGCTCCGGGCCCAGGTCCCAGTGCGCTTTAGGCTCGAAGTCGAAATGCCGCGGTTCGCCCACCCGCCGGACCTCCAGATTATCCGCCTCGCTTGAGCCCACCGGCACGGATTCGTGCGGCACGTTCGGAATCCCGGTGAGCATCTCGCGAAAGGACTCTTCGGCCGCCTTTTCCTCCGCCTCCAGAACGGCGATCCGCTCGCCGATGGCCCGCACCTGTTGCTGCCGTTCAGCGGTATCGATGCCCTCGCGGCGCAGTTTGCCGATCTCGACGGTTTCCGCATTGCGGCGGGCCTTCAATTGCTCCGATTCGGCAATGGCGGCGCGCCGCCGCTTGTCCAGTTCCCGGTAACCATCCAGGTTAGGCGGATTGCTGCGCGTCTGCAGCCGCGGGGCAATGCGGTCGAAGTTCGCTCGAAACCAGGCCAAATCGTACATCTATTCATGCTACCAAGTGGGGCAGGCTCTCAGCCTGCGGCGGCCTCCCAGGCCGCCAAATCTGAACATCGGGGCCGCACATCCCCACAAGACAGAAGCCCAGGTCATCCTGGAGCGTGAGGTGCTGCAAGAGATCATCCGTCGGTTCACGGCCATCGACAGGCGCGAGGCCATCGGACCTGCATTTCAAATCGTTTTGGACATCGCAGTCATGGAACGTTACGGCATCCGCTGGATTCTTTCCTTCGATGTCGATTTCGATCGCTGGCCCGGCCTCGAAAGGATTTACCGGGTATAAGCCAAGGAAGCATTTTCGTGCGAACCCGCGATTTGCGGTGAGATCGATGTGCTCAGCCTCCGTCCTCTACGAACTCCCGCAGCCTGACAAGCGCGTCGTCCCACTGCTTTGAGATCGCGTCGAGGCAGCGGCGGGCGTCTGCAAGGCGCCGCTGATCCAATTGCCAGATCCTCTCGCGCCCGCGCCGCGTGCCGCGTACGATAAACTTGTCCGAGGTAACCCGGGCGGTACTCCTACGACTTGGCCACGCCACGGCCTTGTGGCGCCGTATCGGTCAATGGTGTGCATCCCTCGGAAATGCTCCACGGGCCAGTTCCTCCGCTGAGAAGGCCTTGCGGCAGGTTCGACGCGAGGGGCTGGAGGCGGTCCACGATCAATGCGGATACAATATCGAATGACTCCATGGCGGCCAAGATGACGGCCTTGACCAAAACAACAAGATCACGCACGACTGCGACGCGAATTCCGAAGCCGCCGTCAGGGTTGGAGATCAATCAACTCCTGGCCTGGCGCGCTTCCGATTTTTGGGACGTGGCTTGGTCCCCCGACGGGACGCTGATTGCCGCGGGAGGAGGCGATGGCTGCATATGGCTGTTCGACGCGTCCACAGGTAGCGCCCGGCTGATCGAGGGCCACGCCGGAGATTGATCGATTTAATCAACGCCGCGTCAGTATCAACAGTGAGGCCCTTGCCCAGGCGCTCCTAAAGACACATCCCGACATGAAGCTGCGAATCGTTGTTTGGCACCATTCAGTTTCGGGCTCTCGCATGGTCGCCAATCCCGAGATCATCGATCGGCTTATTGCCAAGGGCTATCGGTTGTGCATGCACGGCGACGTACACGAGGAACGGAATGAGTTGCGCAACTACCTCGACACGCAACGCACCTTTCATGTGGCGGGCACCGGTTCATTCTCGTCCCGGGAGGCCGGTCTGCCTGGGGCAACACCAAGACTTTACAATTTGATTGAAGTCGACAGGACATTTCACCAGGTCCATATACGCTCGCGCGCGCAGCGCAAGCTCGATGGACCCTTCGCGCCCCACGCGATCTATCCTGGGGGAGATGACCCTGAGGTCCGTCGCGGCGACTACTGGATTAGACTGGAAGTTGGGTCATGATTCGTATTCCGCAATAAACGCGCCTACCCGTGGGGATCGGACACGCCTTCCACATGACCGTGCAGTCGCCAAACCGTTGCCGTGATTCTCAGCATTGCCTCTGCTCGACGCGCAGCCGGAGAGCGCCAACAGTACCTATCATTTGTGGCAGTGCCGTGCCCTGCCCAGCCGCCCACATATCCAGCCGATGTGTGCCGCTTTCCTGGCGGGCTTGG
>OCZU010002449.1_pt1 | contig 11860 bp, 6 predicted proteins | sample 1539001 | NCBI WGS metagenome assembly OCZU01 (sample SAMEA3539306, study PRJEB22396) | soil metagenome | biome: tundra; feature: field; material: soil | place: USA | collected 2010-05 | depth 0.15 m
CCGCCGCGCCGAGGGCGAGACGCCCTCGGGACAGCCGGCAAGATGCCGGCGCTACAAAGTGCCAGCCTGCGGTGACTCAGTACCTACACCGACTCACGGCACGAGGACACTCGTGCCCTTTTCTAATTCTGCGCTGTGCTGAACGGCGTGCAGCTCTTCCGTAAGCTCCTTCGCCAGACATGCAACGTTCGGTTCCAGCAACATGGTCTCCTGGTGGCCGGGAATTTCCCGTATCTCCAGCTTGCCGGTCAAGACTTCTCTCCAACCGAGTGCGGAATCGGCCATCAGTCCCGAGATCTGCTTGCTCGCGCGAAACAGCAGGACTGGCCCATTGTACGGACGCAGCACGTAGCGCATACGGGCTCGGTCATGCTCAATCGCGAGCATTTCCAGGGTGTGGGCCATCGACGTACCTTTGCGCGGGCCGTGGCCGTTGCCGGTCAGGCTATCGAGAGCGATGGCAGTTCGAGCCACCGCGATGTCTTTGGTGCGACGGAAGCGTTCGACGATATGGGTTGCTCCGCGATGACGTAGATACGCCAACTCAAGATCGATGCGCTTGGCGGCCAGATACCAGGCGCGCTGAAAGATTGAGAGATCTGGACTGAAGCGCGCGTAGGCCGGATTCATGGTTTGAATGAGCACCACCAGTGCCACTTCCTCTCCCACTGCGGTCAATTGATGGGCAGCTTCCAGCGCCAGTAGCCCGCCTAGGCAATAGCCGCCTAAATAGTATGGGCCCTCGGGTTGCAGGCTGCGCAACTCGACAAGATGCTGCTCCACCATTTCCTCGAATGATCGCTCCTGAACAACGTGGCCATCGAGGCCGTGCGCCTGAAGAGCGTACACCGGCTGATCCGCTTCCAGGTGTTCGGCGAGCGGATAATACTCCAACACATTACCGCCGTGGCTGTGCATCAGGAAGAGCGGCGGCCTCGATCCCCCGGGCCGGATCGGCACCAGCGAAGACCAGGAAGGTTTCCAATCTTCTTTTCGCAGCACATCCGCCAGGTCCGCGATGGTGGGCGCATGTAGAAAAATGGCCAGTGGCAGAATTGTTTCAAAGAGCCGCTCAATCTCGGCCGTGATCCGAACCGCTAGAAGTGAGTGCCCGCCCAGATCGAAGAAATTATCGTGAATTCCAATTTTCTTCACGTGCAACACCTTCGACCATATCTGCGCCAGCGACTGCTCGAGCGGATCATGGGGCGCAACGAACCCTTGCGCACCTGCTGATTGGGCGTGATCCGGAGAAGGCAACGCCCGCCGGTCGATTTTTCCGTTCGGCGTCAAAGGCAGCTTCTCCAGAAAAACGAAGAACGGAGGAACCATGTGGGGCGGCAACTTCTCGCGAAGAAAGTTGCGCAGAACATCGATTGACGGCCGCCCGGATTTCGACGAGTCGCTCGGACCGTGATTCCGTACGATATAGGCCACCAGGCGTTTCTCGCCCGGTACATCCTCGCGGGCCACGACCACGGCCTTCTGCACGGCTGGATGGCGGCCCAACACGGCCTCAATCTCACCTAACTCGATTCGAAAGCCTCGAATCTTTACCTGGTAGTCGTTGCGGCCCAGGCATTCGATCACGCCGTCGGAAAGATAGCGGGCCAAATCTCCGGTCTTGTAAATGCGCGAGGCTGAGTCCTCGCTGAAAGGGTCGCGAACGAATTTCTCGGCCGTGAGTTCGGGCCAGTTAAGGTATCCGCGGGCGAGGCCGTCTCCGCCGACGTGTAGCTCTCCGGGAACACCGACCGGCACGGGTTGCAAGTTGCCGTCGAGCAGAAAGATCCGCGTGTTGGCAATTGGCCGACCGATCGGAACTGCGCCTTTGGACACGCGCTCAACCCGGTGGCTAACCGACCATATGGTAGTCTCCGTGGGGCCATAGAGGTTCCAAAGCGCGGCGCCCTTTTCCAAGAGTTGACTCGCAAGGTCACGGTCGAGCGCCTCGCCGCCGCAAAATATCTTAAGCTGAGGGTTACCCGGCCAGCCCGCTTCTAACAAGAGTCGCCAGGTGGCGGGAGTTGCCTGCATGGTCGTGGCGCCCGACTGGGCTAACAACTCTGACAGCCGCCGACCATCGGATGCTACCTCGCGGCTCGCCAACACCATGCGGGCACCCGCCATAAGGGGCAGAAAGATTTCCAGTGCCGCAATGTCAAACGATAGCGTGGTGACGGCGAGAAGCACATCCCGGTCCGTAAGTTCCGGGTCCAGGCGCATTGAAGTCAGAAAGTTGACCACAGCGCGATGCGGAATCTGAACTCCCTTCGGCTTTCCCGTAGATCCCGAGGTGTAAATCACATAGGCCAAATCATTGGCCGTGGCCGCAATGGCCAGGTTCGTGTCGCTCTGCCGCGAGATTTCTTTCACATCCGAATCCAAACTAACAATCCGGGCTCCGTTTTCCGGAAGGCGCGCCCTGACGCCACCGCCGGTCAGCAAAACGCGCAGCTGAGCATCTTCCACCATGTACGCCAGGCGTTCCTTCGGATAGGCCGGATCGAGCGGCACATAAGCAGCCCCCGCCTTGAGGATGCCCAGAAGGCCCACAACCATCTCCGGAGAACGCTCAATACAGATGCCGGCTAATGTGGAGGGCCCAACGCCGAGAGTTCGCAAATGGTGCGCCAGTTGATTCGCGCGCCGATTCAGTTGGTCATAGGTGAGGCGCTTGCCCTCAAACTCCACTGCTGCGCTTTCGGGAGTCCGTTCTACCTGGGCCTCAAACAATTGGTGGAGGGTCATGTCCCGTGAGTACGGTGCTTGCGTATCATTCCAGTCGACGAGAACCTGCTGACGTTCCTTCGATGTCAGCAGCGGCAATTCCGAGAGCCGGCGGTCGGGGTCGCTGGCAATTCCTTCTACCAGAACTTCGAGATGCCCGAGCAGGCGCTCGATGCGATCGGAGTGAAAAAGGTCCGTATTGTACTCACAAGTGAAGCTGAGTCCGCTGGGCTCTTCGATGGCATAAAGCGTCAAGTCAAACTTGGAGGTGCCACTGTCGAGCATCGTCCGTCGATCTTCGAGACCGTTCAGGTGCAAGGGCTGCATCGGTGTATTGAGCATCGACAACATCACCTGAAAGAGCGGGCTGCGGCTGCTGTCGCGCTTCGGATTCAGCACCTCGACCAGTTTTTCGAAGGGGAGATCCTGGTGCGCGTAAGCGCCCAGCGCCGTCTGGTGCACTCGCCGCAGTAATTGCCGGAAGGTGGGATCGCCCGACAAGTCGGTGCGCATGACCAGAGTGTTGACAAAAAATCCGATGAGCCCCTCGGCTTCGGCACGATTACGGCCCGCGATGGGCGCGCCCACCAAAATGTCACTTTCTCCCGTGTACCGTTGCAAGAGAACCTTGAAGGCTGCGAGCAAAGTTGCGAAGAGGGTGACGCCTTCGCGCTGGCTCAATGCCTTGAGCGCTTCGGTCAGCCTCTTCGGAAGCTGGGAACACATGATGGTTCCGCGATACGTTTGGACGGCGGGGCGGGGTTGATCTGTCGGCAGTTCCAGCGGCGGTAATTCGCCGCTTAATCTGGTTTGCCAGTAGTCGAGATGCTGCTGCAGGGTCTCACCCCGCAATTGCTCTTGCTGCCACGCAGTGAAGTCAACATATTGCAGAGGCAAATCGGACAGAGGCGATTCTTGCTCTCCGCCAGAAAAAGCGTCGTAGAGCGCTGCTAACTCTCTTTCAAAAACGCCGAACGACCACCAGTCAAAGGCAATGTGATGGACGTTCAGCAGCAGCACATGCTGGTCGGACGCAACCCGTAAAAGGCGGGCGCGGAGGAGCGGCGCCTGGCCCAGATCGAAAGGCTCTCTGGCGTACGCCGAGGCGAGGCTGGCCAGTTCCTGCTCCCGGACTGCTTCCGGCACGCCCTGCAACTTTGTTTGCAAATCAACCAGCGGAACGCGAATCGATTCCGGCGAAGCGATCTTCTGCACCGGGCGTCCGTCGATTCTTAAATAATAGGTGCGCAGCGCTTCATGCCGGCGCACGATCTCGGTCAAGCTGCGTTCGAAGGCCGCGAGGTTGAAAGGGCCCTTGAAATCGTGGCGTACCGGAATGTTGTAGGCGGCGCTTTCCGGTTCCAGCTGATCGAACAACCATAGCCGCATTTGCGCCGAAGACAGCGGCAATTCCAGGTCGCGGGGAATGCGCTTCAGGGCAGATGGCGGCGCAACTCCTTCTTGTTCGAGGAGGCTGGCCAATAAAGCGAGCTTCTGTTCGGAGAAGCCCCGGTCGATGAATGATTCCTTACTCACGGCCTTCCGACACAATTCTCACCTTGAAAGCAAAGTGCGAGTCACTTCTTCTTCGGTCATGCCTTCGATCCGTTTTAGAACCGCAGCCGTTTTTTCCACCAGGCCTGGCCGCGCTTCGTTCTCGATCATGAACTGAGCAAGCTTCTCGACGGTGGGAGCATCGAACAATACGATCAGTGGCAGATCCATGCGAAACATTTCACGCAAGCGGGAGATGATTTGCGTGGCCAGGACCGAATCGCCGCCCAACTCAAAGAAATCATCTTCGATTCCGATATGGTCTATGTTGAGAATGCCCGTCCAAACGGTTAAGAGTACATCCTGCAAAACCGTTTGCGGCGCGACATAAGCATAAGGCAGTTCCGGACGCGGGGCGAACGAGGCGGTACCGGAATCGCCTTCAGGTCCGGCGTTCCGCTCCCTGTTCTCCTCTTTGTAATCCTCACCCGGCATTCCAACGTCCTCTCATTCCCACGGCTCGCGGCCTTGATGGTGACCTTCCCCAACCAATTCCGCTCGACAGTTTTCGGATGGACTAAAGCGCACCTCGCCCCAGTCTAGCTTCTGTCGACACCCGAAGGCCGTCATTTCGCACGTTGGGCGTGACCGGCGTAACCCTCGTAACCGAGAATGGCTTTCAGTTCGAGGAATTCTTCCAGCCCCGCCTCGCCCCATTCGCGGCCGTTACCGGATTGTTTGTAACCTCCAAAGCAACCGGCAAAATCAACCCGAGCTCCATTAATGTGAACATTGCCGGCTCGAATTCGCTTCGCAATCCGCCGCGCATGTTCGAGATCGCGCGACGTCACATAGGCCGACAGCCCATAGGGAGTGTCGTTGGCAATACGAACAGCGTCCTCTTCATCCTCATAAGCAAGAATGCAAAGTACGGGCCCAAAAATCTCTTCGCGGGCAATGGTCATGTCATTGCTGACGCTGGTGAAAACCGTGGGCTTGACGAAGTAGCCTTTGGTGAGGCCATCCGGCCGCCCCGGACCTCCCGCAAGCAACGTCGCGCCCTCTTCAATGCCGACGTTAATCAAGCGCTGCACCTTGTCAAACTGGGCATGGCTGGCCAGGGGACCCATCGCGGTGTCCGCCGCGAATGGGTCACCAACTTTGATCGACTCCGCCGTTTGGCGTGCTGCGGCACCCGCCTGGTCCAGCTTCGCGCGCGGCACCAGCATCCGCGTCGGCGCATCGCACGACTGGCCGGTGTTCCGGAAACAAGCCTGGACGCCCTCCCTGACCGCCGCTTCGAGATCGGCGTCTTCAAGAATAATATTGGCGGACTTGCCTCCTAATTCCTGCGTGATACGTTTGACCGTGGGAGCGGCGCTCAAGGCAACCGCAACTCCGCCGCGAGTCGATCCGGTGAAAGAAACCATCGCTACATCGGGATGCGCAGCGATGGCTGCGCCGACGGTCGGCCCGTCGCCATTCACCAGATTAAAGACGCCCGCGGGCACTCCGGCCTCGTGCAGAATTTGAGCGAAAAGATAAGTCGATAGAGGTGCAATTTCGCTAGGCTTCAACACCATCGTGCATCCCGCCGCGAGCGCGGGCGCCACCTTGCAAACCACCTGGTTCATGGGCCAGTTCCAGGGAGTGATCAATCCACACACTCCCACCGGCTCTTTTCGCATGAGCGTTGTACCCCGGGGCTCCTCGAACTGGAAATGCGCGAGCACCTTGACGGTCGTCATCAGATGCGCCAGACCTGCAGGACCCTGCGCCTTCCGAGAGAGGGAGATGGGCGCGCCCATCTCCTGCGAAATTATCTCCGCCATCTGCTCGGCCTTGGATTGATAAACCTCGATGATTCTCCGGAGGAGAGCCAGACGCATCTCGACCGTAGCTTCGGAGAACGAATCAAACGCTCTCTTCGCCGCGGCGACGGCTTTGTCTACGTCGGCGGCTGTGCCCAGCGAGATGGTTGCTATAGGCTCCTCGGTGGCTGGATTACTGACCGTGAGGCCGTGAGCTGCAATCGGCTCGACCCAGGTCCCATCAATATAAAATTGCCGGCAGTCTTGCATGGATTTTCTATTTTAATTGGGGGGGAGATGATGCCCGGACAATACGCCAGCCATCGGGAATAGCCATTATACAAGAAACAGAGCGCGGCCAAAATGCGGATTTCCGGTAGTGTCCTAATTTGATCTTCACCACGGAGACACGGAGACACGGAGAAAAGCAGTCGCTGGTTAAACCTTCCGGTTCTGGTTTTTTGCCGGTTCGCCGTTCTCCATGCGAGGGAAAACCCTCGAACCCTCCCGCTCTTTCTCTAATTCACGCCCTGCGTAAGCGATCCGGAGCTGCCGTTAAACCCTGCGGCGTTGCCCGCGTAGGTCGCCGTAATATTGTGCGCGCCGCGACCCAAGGTCGAAGTCGTGAAGTTTGCCCCGCCTCCGCTTAGAGCCACAGTCTTAAGGAGTTTCGTTCCGTCGCGGAAGGTCATGTTGCCGCTAGTCAGGCCGCCAAATTGCGGCGTTACCGTTGCCGTGAACGTCACCGACTGCCCATAGCTCGCCGGATTCTGCGACGAAGTCAGCGCCGTCGTAGTCGAAGCCTTGCCGATGACTTGGATGTAGGCCTTCGAGGTGCTCGCCACCCAGGCATCGTCGCCGCCATAAACGGCCGTCAGCGCCTTGCTTCCCGTTCCGAGCGTTGCAATCGAGAAACTCGCTGCGCCCGCCACTAACGTCCCCGTTCCTAACGTAGCCGAGCCAAGCTTAAAGGTGACGGTTTCTCCATCCGGAGGATCGCCATTGCTGGAGGCAACGGTTGCGGTTAGGACCACCGGTTGTCCGTAGACGGAAGGATTGGGCGCGGAGGCCAGCATGGTTGTGGTGACCGACCGCACGAATTCATTGACCGTAGCCGACGTGCTGCCATTGTTATTGGAGTCGCCGAGGTAAACGGCCTGAATCGCATTGGAACCGGCTGCGAGTGCACGCGTGCTGTACTTCACCGTCCCGGACTTAAGCGTCATCTTCGCCAGAACGGTCGCGCCATTTAAGAATTGAACGTAGCCGGTCGGGGTTCCGGCCGGTGACGAAACCGTCGCGGTGAAACTCACCTGTTGTCCAGACAACGCAGGGTTAATCGATGGAGCCAGCGTCGTCGTGGTCGGCGCCGGGTTTACGGCTTCCACCAGTGGAGTTGCCACGCTTCCCATGAAGTTGGAATCGCCACTGTAAACGGCGCTGATGGAATGGCTCCCGATCGTGAGAGAACTGGTCGTGAGACTCGCTCCATTGGCGCTAATTGCGGTCACGCCTAAGGTGTTGAAGCCGTCTTCAAAAGTGACGGTTCCAGACGCCTGACCGCCATTCTGCGGTGTGACGGTGGCGGTGAAGGTTATCGGCTGCGCCAGAGACGATGGGTTGGCCAGGGCGGTAAGGGACACCGTCGTACTTGCCTGACTAACCGTGAAGGTCTGCGAGACTGGAGTGGCCGGAGCGTATTGTCCATTCCCCGCCTGGCTCGCCTGCACTGTCACCGAACCTGCGGCAAGAATCGTGAGCACGTTTCCGCTCACGTTCGCCGGACCGGAAAGCACCGCGTAGCTCACCGGCAGACCCGAACTGGAGGTCGCGCTCAACGGCAGCGGGCCCGCAGGATAGATCAGGCCTGGGATCGCAGGAAACGTAATCGTCTGACTCTGGCCAGAAGCCTGAGAAAGAAAATAGGTGCCCGCGGCAATGGCGCTGTTGTTATAGCCGCCCGCCACCGCGAGCGCCTGGATGGTCGTGGTGGCGTTCACCGGTATCGGACCTCCATACACTGGAGAAAATGGCGTAGGCGAAGTTCCGTCGGTGGTGTAGTAAATCAGAGTGCCGGGCGTTGCCGCAGACAGGCTTACGGATTGAGGGGAATTGTAAGCTCCCGGCGCGGGCGTAAATGTAGGCGCCGCCGCCGCGGGATTCGGACCGACTGGGCCGTAAGTGGACTCCCCTATGCAAGTAACGACTTCGCCGAAGCCAGCCCAATAATAAGAGTATTCCATCTCCGCCGTACCGTTCTCGATAACGCCGGTCATCGTAAATACGTTATAAATGGGACCATCGAAATTGCCGATGAATGTGCCGTCGCTATTCACTGTGTAAGTGCCGGTGTAGGGATTGTCGCCGAAATTTCCGTCATCATAGGCATCGACACTCGCGAGGATATGTCCGTTGCCGTCGAAGGTCACGTAGTTGAGGTCGACTTCATAGCCCCCGCAAGAAGTTGAATAAGTGCCCTGGAGACTGGAAAGGTTATAAGGCGTGGTCGGAAGTTGGAGCTGGCTTTGCAGATCTACGGTCGCGACCGCCGTACCATCGGTTTCAATACCGGACGCGGCAATCCCGGATTGGCTGACCGCAACGACATAGGTCTGCGGGGCGGTTTGTCCAGCTAAGTACATCGTGATGGAGATGGTGTTGTCGGAATTGATCGCGTACGTTCCGGTAGCCGTCGTATTGCTGAAGGCTGAAGCGAGTCCACCATTGAGGTTCGTGCTCGTCAGTCCCCCGACGCCATCGAAGTAAACTGAGCCAGATAAATTGTCGCGACCCCAAACATTTTCCCCGGTGCCACCCACCAGGATGCCGTAGTAACCGACAAGATTTGCGCTTCCAGAGGTTGACTGTTTGCCGACACAGGCCATCACCCCGCCCGTTCCGGGGAGATTATAGGTGTATTCAATCTGGGAGACGCCAGCTTCGATCACCCCATTGAAACTGTAACTGCCCGCCAGGCTGCCTGCGAGGTTGCCAGTGAATGTGCCGTCCCCATTCACGGAATAGGTTCCATTGATCTGCTGGTTGCCCTGGGTTCCGCCGTGGTTATAGACGTCCACGCCCAGGAGATTTCCGTTGCCGTCGAAGGTCACGTAGTTCAGGTCAGCCATCGAACCGTTCGAACTGCCGAAACACGAGGCTGCATAAGTGCCGTCCAGGCTCGACGTTGCGTAGCCAGACGATAGAGTCGTAAGCTGCGACTGCAAATCGATGGTGGCTTGGACGCTTCCGTCACTCTCCAGGCCGCGGGCTTTGTTCCCCGACTCACTGATACCAACCATATAAGTTTGCGGCGTTGATTGCCCGGCGAAATTCAGCGTGATCGTAAAAGTGCCGTCGGAATTCTGCCCATAAGTGCCCGTAAGGCTGGTCGTGAGATATTGACCGCCGCTGCCTCCAGTGACATTGTTGCCGGACACATTACAGTTGCCATCGAAGTAGAGCGCACCGGAGAGATACTTCCCTCCTCCATCGACGAGCATGCCGTACCAGCCAGACAGGCTCGCACCCCCCGAACACGGAGACAGTGGGGACGCGGAAGCACGAAAGAATGCTCCGGCCAGTAAAAGCATGATGACAATTCGTGATATTCGGGCGACAGTTCGATTCAACTTATGTCTCCAGCGATAACTCTTGGGAATGAACGCCGCCCCGAGAGTCGCTTCGCGCGGAATTCTGGTTTTTAACGGCAAGGGGCTCATCTATAAGGATTACCAGTGCAGGGCTGCACGAGCAATGCCACGAGCGGGTAGGTTACCCCTCAAAGGTGACTAGCGGTGACTAAAGTAACTACTTCGCGAGAGCGTAAACAAAAGAGACCATTCTCTGCAGCGCCTGCCTGGCGACCAGCACGAACCAAGCCGGCCGCCCCAGCGACTGCTGCCCCGCCACTTTCCAGGCCGACCTCAGCAATTTAAACCGCTCCCGGTGAGTGATCCGAATGCTGACGCCCCGCGACGCGATCAGTTGATAGGTTCGTCCTTCCAGATAAGCGGAGCGAATGTCTTTTCGAAAACATGCCGGCAAAGACATGGAGACATCATGTTGAACGATGGCGTTTGAAACAAACAAAGGAAGCTCGCTCCGTCGCATCAGATCGGCCAGCAGAAGGGTATCCTCACCGCGAATTGCGAGCGGATCAAACAGACCGGCCGCGGAGTCGGTTCGGGCGCGTCGCAGGGCGAACCCGGCCGTATTCAAGTATTGGATGCGGCCATCGGGTTGCAAGGCGTGCTCTTGAAAAGTTACAAGCCTCAGTTCCTCAGCCCGGCCCACCAGCGTCGAGCGACACCCGCTGAGCCGGAGCTGAAAGTAATCGGTCTGCGGCGACCGCGCCATGGTCGAACTCAGCGCGCTCAGGCAATGGATGTCGAGTCGGCAATCCGCGTCTACAAATAACAGCGCTGCGCCCCTGGATTCGCGAATCCCATGGTTTCTGGCAGCGGCGACGCCCGCATGTGGCGTTCTCACGATCGTCAGAGGCAGGCGACTTGCCCATTGCCGAATGTGTGCCGGGGCCGCTTCGGCGCTGCCATCGTCGATGACGACGACTTCAAAGCGCGGTTTGTGGTCTTGCTGCGCAAGAGAAGCGAGACAGGAATCAAGCGCGCTCCAATCGTTGTAGACGGCGACAATGATGCTCAACTCAAGCCCTTGTTCCTCCGCCCGCCTGCTCTCCACCGATGCCATTGCAGAATGAATGTAGGATGGCAGACGGAGTCTTGCAATCACAATTCCAGGGCAGGGATATTGGTCGTAATTAGGATGGCCGGCAGCGGTACGCCAGACAGTAAAATGGCCTGAGAGGTGCGGCATCGCGAAATGAAGGGCGACGACAATGGCGAACGACCATGGCGACGAAATGGCAGCGATTAGCTTTGGGAAAAATACATTGTGGTTGCACGCCCCAAAGACACTGGCGTTTCCCGCCAACCGCGTTGACATCTGGAAGCTCCATCTTGACCACGCGGTGACAGAGAAGCCGTGCGCCAACGTTTTATCAGCGGATGAGCAGGCGCGCGCCAGCCGCTTTCACTTCGAAAAAGACCAGATTCACTTTGCCCGATGCCGCTCGGCCCTCCGCAATCTGCTGGCCGCGTATCTGACCATGCCTCCGGACATGATCCAATTCGAATACCAGGCCAGTGGCAAACCCCAGCTCGCGGCAAAACAGAATCCAAACGCGCTGCAATTCAACGTCTCTCACTCCGGGGGGGTAGCGCTGATCGCAATTGGAAGTGAACACAGGCTGGGTGTAGATATCGAAAAAATACGCCGCGACGTGGACACGGAAGCGCTCGCCGAGCGATTCTTCTCCATTCGTGAACGCGACGGCCTCAGGGCATTCCCCCAGGATCTTCGCGTGCGCGGCTTTTTTGCCTGCTGGACGCGCAAGGAAGCCTTCCTCAAAGCCACCGGCACCGGACTCTCCTTTCCGCTGGCGGATTTTTCCGTGACCACTCACCCCGATCGTGATCCGAAACTGGAAGAACTAGAAGGGAATTTCGACGCCGGCAAACCATGGCTCCTGAAAGACCTCGGCGTGGGCGATGCCCACCATGCCACCGTCGCCATCGACCATCCCCAGGCGCGGCTGGAGACCTATAGCTGGAACTGAAACCTGATGATAATTTCTTTTTCTTTCATCAGCTTAAACGATTTCAACCGAAGTGGGACTTGACAAATGGGGAGGAGGGAAAGAGATGGTCCCAGAGACACCCCCCCTCTTTCTAAAATCTGGTTGAACTGAAATTGGAGTGAACCCCAAAAATGAGACACGGAGATAAGGGGCTGAGTACATTGAATGG
>OCZU010002451.1_pt1 | contig 11856 bp, 18 predicted proteins | sample 1539001 | NCBI WGS metagenome assembly OCZU01 (sample SAMEA3539306, study PRJEB22396) | soil metagenome | biome: tundra; feature: field; material: soil | place: USA | collected 2010-05 | depth 0.15 m
CAGGTCCTCCAGGTAGCCGGTCAGCACATCCGGCCGCCCGCGGCGCGCGGCCCCGGCGACCCGTTCGGGCAGCCAGGACATCGCGTCGAGCAGCGCCCGCTCCCCAGGGTGCGCGAGCAGACGCAACTGGGCGTCTGCCGCGCCCCCCTTGTCCAGGCCGAGGTCAGCCGCCTGGCGCAGGGCGGACGCGGCGTGCGCGTGCGCGTACCAGACAGCATAGGCGGGATTGCCGAGGTGCTGCTCGGCCGCCGATCGAGCGTCCACGGCGCCCTCGCCGGGCGCCCAGCGCGGGCCGGTGCGGCCGGGGGGGCCCGTGGGGCGGACCCGGCACAGCGCGTACCTGATGGCATCCGCCCCAGCGAAGCTGACCGAGTCCGCGACAGGGCTGCTGGTTCTGGGTGGTGAGTCGGTGCCGACCGATCGTTGCGCTGGATCTTCCCACAGCACCTGGGCACCGGCCGCCGCCGCCAGGCGGCCAGTCACCTCGCTGGCTAGCCACTGGTACGCCTCGTCCCAGGTGCGGGCGGCGGCCAGGTCCACCCGGCGTGGCGCGGCCAGCGTGGCGCGGCGGAGCGCGCTGCTGCAGGCGCAGGCGGGGCCAGCCTGCGTGATGCGGACAGCCAGGGCCGCGAGAGTGTCGGCGGTGACGGTCACCGTGAGGTAGCCGCTGGTGGCCGTCGCCTCGCTGATCTCGGGCCGCTCCCGGAGGCTGGCGGCCAGCTTGCTGGCTAGGATTTGGGGGTCCGGGGCATGATGCTGTGGCTGGTGCGCCGGGTGCTGGGCCAGCAGGAACGCGATCGTGGTGGCGTAGCTGCCTGGGCCGCCGCTCGTCCCGGGCGGCGCGGGCCGCCAGGTGCCCGCCGGGCTGGGAAAATCGGCCGCGATCGCGGCCGTGCTGGCCGCCCTGATGGCCTCCACGAGCGCCGTGTCCAGGTCCCCAGTTATCACGCCGTGCAGGCTATCCGGGTCCGGCTGCCGGGGAGGTTGGCCTGGCCTCGGAGGGAGGTCTCAGACGGGACCTCAGATGGGACCCAGCCCAGGGGCCGCCGCCCCGCCGAACTGTCCCTCTGGCCGCCGCTCGGCCAGCTGGCGGACGATCCGGATCATCTCGGCTGGATCAAACGGCTTGGTCAGGTAGGCATCCACGCCGATTTCGCGGCCCCGGGTCTTGTCGTCTTCCTGGGCCCGCGCGGTGATCAGGACCACTTTGATCCGGCATGTCTGGGGATTGCGACGCAGCTGACCAGCGGTTACCCAGCCATCAAGCCGCGGCATCATCACGTCCAGCGTGATCACATCAGGGTCGATCGCGGCCACCTTGTCCAGGCAATCCTGCCCGTCCACGGCCGTCGCCACGTCGAATCCTTCCAGGGTCAGGTTGACGGCGATGAGTTGTCTGATCACCTCATCGTCGTCCACTACGAGCACGCGTCCGAGAGCCTGGGCCACGGGCGCGAGGGTAGCGTGTCCAAGCGGCTTCGCGTGCCAACATTGGATGAGCTCTCAGCAGCAATACAGCGGCCGCCCCGCGGCGCACCCGGTGGCTGGTAGCCTTGCTGCGTCCTGAAGCCCCCGTAGCTCAGGGGAGAGAGCAACGGCCTCCGGAGCCGTGTGCGCAGGTTCGAATCCTGCCGGGGGCGCTCCGAAACCACTAGCGAAAACAGCGCGCAGACCGGGCACATCCCCGGATCCGTTGGGTTGCCATCTGCCGTCAGGATGCGACATCAGATGCCTGTATCTGACGTCCTCCGCTCCCCATACGCTCCCCGGCCACGCAGGCACTCTGCTTGAGCGCGAGCGGCGATGGCGGTGCAGCCCTCGACGACGAGGACTCCCGGGCCGGTCTGGAGGAGCAACGCCGCTGCGGGCCGCGGCGGAACGGATGCGGTCAGTTCTGCCGTGAGATAGGCATGACAGAGATGACGAAGGAACTCGCGCCGCCGACTGACTCCTGCGATCCGGACGATGGCCCGGAAGACGCGCGGGATCACCCGTTCTTCGCGAATCCCGAAGACCTGACGGCTGAGACCTATCCGCACCTCAGGAACATCTCCAGCGGCTTCATGTTCAAGCGGGTGGCGCGCGCGCTGGAACCGGCTCCGCCCGAGTATGTGACGCTGCCGCTGGAGCGACGTGGCGCGTTCACCGACGGCCACATGGTGGCGGTCGCGAAGTGGAATTTGCTCTGGGAATCGGCTCAGTTCCGCCGCCGGTACTTCGACGAGGATGAGCTGCCGCCCGAGGTCGGCGAGATCGCCGACCAGGGTGATGTGAACGTGGTCTTCGTTCCCAGAACAGCGACGCGGTATTACGAATACGCGCCGCTCTATCACCTGCTGTCCCGGTCACAGGCGCAGCGGCACGGTCTTCCGCTGGTCCGCACCGGGATCTGGCCGTACACAGCCAGTTACAGCCATCCGGACAGGTACCTGTCGGCAGATTCCGGTGCCCGCCTGTCGCGGGCATGGGCATCAGCCGTCTGGCGCCATCTCAGCCCTGGATCGCCCCTTGGTGCGTTTACACGGACAGATCCGATCCGGTTGCTTGCTCACAACCTCGACTTCTGGGTCCCGCCTGTGACGGCTGTGATGGAGGACATACTCCGCGGATTCCCGGAGGTGAGCGAGCAGACCGGCGAACAGCCAGTGACGCTGGCGGATGGCACCATCCTCGATGGTGCCATCGCCGCGAGTCCTCGGGCCGGGGGCACTCTGTGGTATGGCGAGACTTGGGCCGCCGAGGTCGTCGAGGAAGTCGTCGAAGCCGCGGATAGTCACGGGCGACTCAGAGCGATCCTCGACGCTGTGCGCTCTAACCGGGTGGAGGACGACTTCTCCGACCGGTGGTCATACGCGCGGGAAGATTTCGAGCGGAAGCTCTATCACAAGCGGAACAAGGTGCGGGTCCGCTTCGTGGAGCTAACGGACACCATTCCCGTCCAGGGTCCGGAGACCGAGGTTGAGGGCAGCCTCGTCGTGGGCGACTTCCTCGCACTTCTCGATGAGCGCGAACGCCAGATCGTCGTGCTGCTGCGCAGCGGCTATACCAAGCTCGGGGAAGTCGCCAGCGTATTGGTCTACAAGAACCACTCCCCAGTGTCCAAGCGCCTAGACCGGATCCGCCGCAAGGCCGAAAAACACTTCTCCCTCTAACCGTCGCGGAACTCGCAACGCAAGTCTGAGAGCTACCGGAGGTTAGCTGTGTCATTTCTGTATGCCGTGCTCGGCGCGTACCTGCTCGGCCAGGTTGCGCTTGGGCTCGTCAGCCTGGTGCGCGCCCGACGTGAGGATATACCCGCCGTGGTGATGGCTCTGGCGTTGTGGTGGCACCGCGATGACGCGATCAGCCGCCGCCCGGCTCGTAATCCGCACCCCGGCCAGCAAATGCCAGGGAACGCCACTGGGGCGCCAGCCGGGCACTGCAGTGCCATGAGCGCCAATGCCAGCGGCGAGACGGCCGGCAATCAGGGGCACTCGGAGCCTATCGAGTCAAAGTAAGAATTGGCCGCCGCCGCAAGCTTCCGACGCTTACGAGTCTGCCACCGATGAGTGCGATATATGTCTAGGGCCCGCCCGCTTGCGTTGGCCAGGCCTACGCCAGTGTCCGAAACCCCGACCTCCGCAGCCAACGTAATGCCTCGGATCGAACCGATTGCCATTAGAATGATGTCTCTAACAGCAGGGTCTATCTTGCGATACGCAACGGCGAGGGAATGTTCCACAGTCTGGCATGACTCTATAACCTTAGTTCTGTAATCCTCTAGAAGGTTAAGCACTACCTCTTGTTCGTCACTGTCTAAATGTGAAACGTCAGTCATGAGCGATCCGGATAGACCTACGATGATACTCAGATGAAGTTCCATCGCGCGCTTCGCCTTCGACAGCTCAAGTATTCGATCCTTCCGGGCTTCCAGCCGCGGCTTGGCGGCCCACTCGATCGCCAGCGCTACCGCCGCCGACGTGAGTGCGGCTATAAGCACTGTCTCGTATTGGCTCATGTCGGTCATTGTCCCTGATCCTTCGGATGGCCCTCCAGGTGCAGCGCTTGGTTCATGCGGCCGACCCAGACATCCTCCAGGCCGGTCATGCACTTGGCGTAGGTGCGCATCAGGACCTCCACGCTGTGGCCTGCCCACGCCGCGACCTCGGTCGGGGGGACGCCGGAGTTGAGCCACCAAGTGACCCTGAGTGACGCAGGTCGTAGGGATGCCGCAACAGCGGCGTGGCGGCCTGATCGGGGGGGAGCCCAAAGGCCCGAACCATCTGCCAGACCCGCCACCAGGTTGTCTAGGAAGCTGAGGGACCGTCCGAACCTGTAGGACGACCGGGCCTGGGTCGGCGGCACGCGCGCGATCGTGCGTGCGGGCGTCGCGCTCAGACTCATTCGCTTTGCGTGGCGGGTCCCAGGTGCCTAACGTTCTTCTGGGCGCGGAGGACCTGCCTGTCCGCAGCGCTGAGTCAGCAGATCGGAGGTGCGGAGCGGAATGACATGTCACCTGTTCGCGCTCTGCTTCTATGCGAACCGGCCGCTGCGTCTCGCGCGCTTCTGGGCCGGTGTCCTGGGCTGGGAGATGGCCGACGATCCCCAAGACGGCATTGCGCTCCTGCCAAGCGATGACACCGGGTTCCGGATCCGGTTTCTGCCCACCCTGGAGCAGAAGACCGGCCAGAACCAGATGCACTTCGATCTGACGAGCACGTCCCCCGAGGACCAGCAGCAGACGGTGGCGAGGGCGCTCGGGCTCGGCGCCCGGCACATCGACATTGGCCAGCGCCCGGAGGAGGGTCATCTGGTGCTCGCAGACCCCGAAGGCAACGAGTTCTGCGTCATCGAGCCCGGCAACAACTTCCTCGCCGACTGCGGATTCATCGGAGCGCTTGCGTGCGACGGTTCGCAGCAGGCCGGGTACTTCTGGAGCGAAGCGCTGGGCTGGCCGCTGGTCTGGGACCAGGACCAAGAAACCGCGATCCGCTCGCCGCACGGCGGCCCGAAGATCACCTGGGGCGGTCCGCCGCTGACGCCGAAGACCGGGAAGTACCGGCTGCATTTCGACCTCGCTCCGCCCGTCCACGGTGATCAGCAAGTGGAGGCCGACCGTCTCATCTCCCTTGGGGCAACGCGTATCGACATCGGCCAGGGCGAGGTCAGCTGGCTGGCCGATCCCGACGGCCATGAGTTCTGTGTGCTCACCCCCCGATAGCGCGACCAGATCCCAGGTAGCCCTGCGACCTGCACAATCGCTTCGCCGGAGCGACTTCGTCACATCAGGGCTTGGAGATGCGGGATGAACTCCCCAGCGAGCTCGCCGGGCATAACCAGTGCCAATCCCGGCCTCCCGTATGTCAGGAGGCCCTACGGAGACGTCCACACCAAGGCGCCGAACCGGGCCACTGTCGCAGATCACCTGGCGGAGGAATGTCGCACGTCAGCCGACGGAGGACAGATGCCTTCAGCGGAGCTGGTGAGTAGTTTCTCTACGGCTTCAAGGGCACGCCCTACGGGCGCGCCAGGCCATCCGGCCCGGGCACCACGTCGGGACGCCGGGCCTGGAAGTCGGTCCACCATGCCTGGATGTCGCCATCCCAGGAACGCAGGTTCCGCACGATCTCACGCATGTGGGGCTGGTAGAGCACTTCGTAGAAGGCGTCCTCGGCATGGCTCGCGCAGGCGCCGAAGACATCTGGCCTGAGCATCGAGGCGGCGAGCGCTCCGAAGCCGCCCGAGGACTTGCCCATGACAGCCCGGTGATCGCGGTCAGCGATGGTGCGGTACCGGTCATCGATGTAGGCGACGATCTCGTCGCAGAGATAGGACTGGTATCTGCCGGTGCCGTTCGAGTCGACGTACTGGCTCCCGCCGTATTGCGTCCAGCCGTCGACGCAGACCACTACTGCCTGCGGTCTCCTGGGCTGGCTCGACGACTTCGCCGGCATCCTCGACCGCGCAGGGTCCGGCGGGATCCCCGCCCGGCCAGGTCTTCTCATCGAGCAGATCGTCGATGCGTACGCCGAGTTCTTCCGGCGAGAACCGGGCTTCCGCAACGCCTTCTACCACGCTCAGCGGAGCCGCGAGCTTGAGGAGGCTCAGCGCAGGAACGACGCTGGTCTCGCAGCCCGGCTTCACGACGTGCTGAGGACCGGCTACGGCCTGCAGGCCGCCGGTCTCGAGACCCGCTGCCTCATCGCAGTCCAAGTCGGCGACCACCTGCTCGGCCTCGCCTTCCGCGACAAGGCGGGCGGTGACCGCACCGTACTCGACGAGACAAAGCGGCTGCTGCGCCTGTACCTCGGTGTGTGACCGGCGGACGGCCTTCGCGGTCGCGCACCGGGTAGCCGATGGGCGATCTGTGGCTGGCGTCTCGCGCGATAGGGCAAGTCCTCGCCGATCCGATTCGGCAGGCGCTCAGCGCAGATCGTCGCTGCCAGATGGGCGCCTGCCCTCCGTCACGACCGCAGTCCCCGAACGACAGCTGTCAACAGGCCCGGGCCCAACCTCCTGGTCGCTGCTGGACCCACTCTCGCCACCGGCCAGCTGCTTCCGTACCAGCCACGGAATGATCTGGGCGAGGGGCTATGGCCAGGTCCTCGTACGCATGGATGAAGAGGTCCAAGTCACCCCTGGGCACTCGTCCAAGGCTCGTGATCTCCATGCGTCAGTGATTCCCCCTCGTCGACGCAGCGACCGCGCAGAGCGGAGCTGTTGTGGTTCTCGGGCAAGATCGGCGTGCCGCGACTCGGCGACAGAAGCGAGGATGGGGCTCCGGCGTGGCAACGCGCCGGGTCCACCCGGCGATTTCCGGGTCCCCGCCTCAAGATCACCAAGTCCGGGGGGCGTGTCCCAGGCCTGGGTGGAGCCCCAAACCGGGGTGCTGTGGGCGACGGGCCTGGGCTCAGGGGCTGTCGGCGGGGCTGCTCTGATAGGAAAAGCACCGAATGCTGGACGAAGCCACAGATCTGGCTTCCTCGCGACCCGCGGGTGGGCCTGTGTTCGATGGGGGCATCCTGGCCGCGGATCGGGCACACTGGGATCATGAGCAGCCGAAAGGGTGCGCCGTTCAGCTACGCGGAGATCCGGCCGTATGCGGCCGTGGAGTCACTCGATGAGCTCCGCGGCCCGGCTCACGGTGTCCTGGAACTGCCTCACCAGCTTGCCTGGAGCGGCCGACGCCGGTTCGACCTTGATGATGACTACGACCGTACCGCCGCCTACAAGATCATCCTTGAGGAGGGGCGGGAAGAGCACTTCCGGCGCTATCTCAACGCCCGGCTGCTCCGGCGCTACTGGCAGGAGATCCTGCCGGCCCGCCAGGTCCAGGCTCTGTGGGAGGGACGCTTCCCCGAGCTTCGCCGCGCCGGCTGATGGATCCGCTGCAAGAACGTTTGGCGCGCATCGGCCTGCAGGTCATCGGTAGGCGGGGATTCGTCCTTGGCGGCGGGCACGCCATAGAACTCCACGGCATGGGAACCCGCCCCTCCGAAGACATCGATCTTTTCAGCCCCGAACGGGGCAGCCCTGACGCGGTGGCAGATGACCTGCCCGATGCATACCTGCGTGAGGGTTTGGCGGTCACGGTCCGCCTGCGCACTGCCGACCTGGTCCAGATGGAAGTGACGGGCACTCAGGACCAGAGCTGCATGGTCGATCTCGGAGTGTTCTGGCGGCACGCTCGCCCGTCCTGCTTGAGGCCGGCCCCGTGCTCCATCCTGACGACGCAGTCGGGGGGAAGATGGACGCATTGTTCAACCGGTGGGCTCCACGAGATTTCCTGGACGTGGACGCGATCCTGGCCAGCGGCCGGTACACACGACAGCAATTGATGGCTATCGCTACCGAGCTGCACAATCCGAGGTCACCGCCCGCACGGGCCGGCGATTCACAGGTCCCATTGATACCGTATTTTCCGCGCCCCATACGCGCCCCAGGCTATGAGGGCGAGACCTGTAATATGCCGATCACAGATGATCTTGTGAGCTGGCATACGGCCGCCCTCAGGAGCGGCGAGACGAATTGTCCTCCCCATCACGCCACTGGCCGCCGTGCTGTCTCGCATACCGGCGCTGCTTGCGCTCTGAGTCGGCGTAGTCGCCGTACATGTCCTTGGCAGTGCGGTCGGTCCTGCGCGTGAGCACTCGCGTTTCAACGCCGAGGATCGAAAGGAACCCATAGATCGCTACGACTACCGCCAGCGCGAAGAGTATGTACCCCCACCACGGCAATGGGGTCACCTCGATCCGCATCTAGCTCTTCCTGTGTTACTTTTTACCCGGCGTACCCCCAGTTATACCCTGGACAGGAGACTGACGCGTAAGCGTCAACGGCAGGACACAGACCCTTCGTCAGGTCCGCCCTCTCCCGCGCCATGCTTACCCACGAGATGTGGCAAGGGGTCAGCGCCTGAGTGACTAACTGGCAACCGGCGCGAACGCTGGCGGACCGCCGTGTATACGTGCGCACATGAGAGCGCGGGTCAGCCTCAGGTTTTTCGCTGGTAATTTCGTTCATGAAGGTGCCTGGGGGTCAAGGAGTCGTCTGTTCGACTCGGTGAAGATTGGTGCAGCAGCAAGGTGCAGCAACCGTGCCACACGGCGTCGACCGCTTCCGGCCGATATAGGCATCCGACCTGCATCAACGATCTGCATCGACCCCCCATGCATCTCGATGGTAAGGAGGAGGTCACAGAGATTGATTGACACATAAGTGTCAATAGCAGTCTGGCGTGACACCTGGGGGAGTGCGTGTCCCTCACATGCGCCTGAGTGACTAACTGAGTGACAATCACAGGATCAGGCGAGGTCGGCTGCTCGTTCCACCAGCGCGTCACGTGCATCTTCCGGTAATCCGTGGAACTGAACCTGCGCGCCGCCGCCGAACTCCACCCGGTACGTCACCGGCGCTGGGGCCAGCCGGGGACGCTCCCCATCACCAGCCGAAACCACCACCTATCGGGCTGCTCAGGGCCATGGACAGGCTCCAGAAGCCCAAGTTGGAAGTGGCCCTCGTGCCACACTCGTGCCACGGAGTGCCGTCCAGGCCAAGCCGGAGCCCTGCTTTCGACTAGCGTGGACCTTTGTACGACAGATTGTGATACACTAGAAGCATGTCGTCAGCCATCAGCGTCCGCCTCGATCCCGAGGCCCTGCGTGCGCTGGCCCAGCTTGAATCGACAGGTCTGAGCAGATCCGAAGCGATCCGCAGAGCGATCCTCGACAGTGCCGGTCGGCTCCGGCACAGAGCCGCGCTAGCCGCCGAAGTGGCAGCGCTTGAGGCTGACGAGGACGACCGGCGCGAGATGCTTGAGGTCGCAGAGTTCATGGAGAGCATGCGTGCTGCGGGGTGACATTCACGAATTCCGCCCGCCGCGGGGCATGGGCCACGAGCAACGCGGGCGGCGCTACGGAGTGATCGTCCAGGCCAACGAGCTGCTGCCGCGTTCGGTGGTCCTGGTCGCGCCCACGTCGCTGAGTGCCAGGCCCGCATCATTCCGTCCGGAGATCGAACTGCTGGGCGAGACCACCCGGGTACTAGTTGAGCAAGTCGGCGCGATCGATGCCGGACGGCTGGGCGATCTGGTGGGCCGGGTCAGCCCAGACCAGCAATGGGGGATCGACGAAGCCCTCACGACCGTTCTGGGGCTCCGCTAGCTGCATCAGCCGCCGACACCGGCCAGCAGCCCAACCAGTCGGCAACCGCGCACCTGCCAGCAGGACGCGCCGGACCAAGAAGACATGACGCGCGGGGCCCCCGATTCCGAGACGGCGACCCCGCGCCGCACCATGCCTCCTGCGCGTGCCACATACGTGCCACATGCCACGGCGATTCAGGGTAAATCGCAGTAACTCACGGGCACTCGCAAGCCCGTGACCAGGACCCCGGTCCCCGCAGGTCACCCGGCAAGCCGTGCTACCGATCTGGTCGCAGGTAGATCAGCGCAACGGCCACTCCCATGGATCTTGACGCCTGCGAGAGGGACGAGGAAGACCAGCAGCCGGAACCGCAGCCGAAGAGCGGAAGCTTCTCCGCAAGTGGCCGAGGGCTGATCCGCTGCGGGACTGCCGGGCAGCTGTTCCCTTCAGCGCCCTGGGCGCTTACTTGGCCCCGTGCTTCCAGTTCCCCTCCGACAGATGCTGCAGGCTAGGTCTGGGCGCTGTGCTGCAGGCGGTAGACGGTCCAGAAGATCAACGCGGCCCCCGCTAGCGGCAGCGCTCCCAACCAGGCGAACGGCCCCAACCAGTGGCCGGAAGCGAGCAGAAGGACGCCAAGGCCGAGGTTGAAGATGCCACAGGCAAAGCGCACACGCACCCAGGCACGGGGGTGGCGGTATTCCCATGACCTGACCAGAAGTTTCATAAGGAGGGGCTGCGAAGGAGCGACGTTGCCAGTCGGTGCGTGCATCGGGATGCCTCCTGTGACCTGCGGTGCCGGCCACTCCGGTCACCTACATCTCGATGCTCGCCGCGCGCGAGCAGGAGATCCACCGTGCGGCCACCCGAACCTGAGGTACGGCTAGCACGGTCCCAGGTTTGGGTGTCCGCCCCATCGATCTCGGGCCGCTGCGCCGCGAGCATCGAGATATGACCGTTCGCGGTGCGTGCGGTTCGGGCAACTACTAGAGAACAGAGCGGAGAGTTCCGTCATGGACAGCGCAAATCCGGTGACTGGCCAGCAGGCCCACCCAACGGTGCCATCCGCGCCCGACGATGCGTGGCGCGGCACCTTTGCGCCTCCCGTCGTATCCCCCGTGCACCCGTCCCGGACCCCTCGCGACCGGATCTGGTTCAGGCAGACCGTGCTGAGACTGCTGCGGGACCCGCTCAGCCGAGATACCCGGCGGCAGTGCGCGTACGCGGCCCTCGGACTGCTGCTCGCGATTCCCGGCTTTGTGTTCATCGTGGTCGCCGTCACCGTCGGCTTCGGGATGTCGCTCAGTTTCGCTGGCATGCTGGTCGGGCTGCCGCTGCTGATGGTGACCCTGCTGGGCGCCCGGCAGCTCGGCGCGCTCCACCGCCGCCTGGCAGGCCGACTGCTGAGGCTCCAGGTCGAGTCGCCGCCTCCGCTGCGCCCGCAGCCTGGCGCCCTCGGCCGGGCCCGGGTGGCCCTGACCGATCCCGTCGGCTGGCGGGCATCTGCCTACCTGCTGCTCAAGCTGCCGCTCTCGGCGCTCGCCGTGATCATCGCGGCCTACCTGCTGCTTTGGGGGCTCCCCTATCTGACCTTTCCGATCTAGTGGGAGATCCTGCACGTCAACGGCGTGGTGATCCACGTGCCTGGGTGGCTGATGTGGTGGAAACCAGACCCCGTGCTGGTGGCCCAGTCGGTGCATTCCCTGGCTGTCTCCTTCGCCCTGGTTCCGGCGGGCGTGGCCGTGCTGCTCTATTGCCCGTGGTGGTTGAGGCAGTGCAACGCCGTGGATGGGAGGCTGGTCGCCAGGCTGCTAGGTCCGCCGTTGGGGCACCGGGTGCGTGAACTGGAGGAGACCCGGGCCCACGCGGTGGACGACTCCGCCGCGAGGCTGCGCCGGATCGAGCGGGACCTGCACGACGGGGCGCAGGCCCAGATGGTCGCCGTCGCCATGAAGCTGGGCCTGGCCCGGGAGAAGCTCGGCGGCACGATCACCGGGTTCACAGAGGCCGACATGGAGCGGGCCCTGGATCTGGTCGACGCTGCCCACCGCGGCGCCAAGGAGGCCATCATCGAGCTGCGCGACCTGGCCCGCGGCATCCACCCGCCGGTCCTGGACCACGGCCTCGGCACCGCGCTCACCACCCTCGCCGCGCGCAGCGGTGTGCCCGTCGAGCTGGTCATCGACCTGCCCGAGCGCCCGTCGGCCGCGATCGAGACCATCGCCTACTTCTGCGC
>OCZU010002452.1_pt1 | contig 11856 bp, 10 predicted proteins | sample 1539001 | NCBI WGS metagenome assembly OCZU01 (sample SAMEA3539306, study PRJEB22396) | soil metagenome | biome: tundra; feature: field; material: soil | place: USA | collected 2010-05 | depth 0.15 m
CGGGACAATCGCGCTGGGGACGGCCACGCTCGCGGGCGACGGCCGGGCCTCGCTGATCATGCCTTCGGGATCGCTGCCGGCGCTCAGTGTCGGCACGCACAGCATCAGCGTGGCCTATGCCGGGGACATCAATTACCTGAGCGCCTTGGCGCCCCCGGTGGCTGTGGTGGTAACCAAACCCAGCACAGCCGTGACGCTGTCCTCCCCCACAGCCCAAATCGCGCAACCGGTCAAGATCACGGCCGCCATCTCGCCAGGCACCGCCGGCGGAACGGTGGATTTCAGCAATGCAGCGAATCCCATCGCCGGGTGTACCGGTGTGGCCGTTCAGAATGGCGCGGCCGTTTGCAGCACCAGCTTCCCGCAGCTCGGCACGGTGACGATAGCCGCCAGTTACTCGGGCGATGCCAACAACTCGGCGGGCACGGGTTCGCTGGTGTTGACGGTTGGCAAGTGCAATGCCGGCGCCTACCTGGCGGGGTCGCCCGCGGCTCCGGTGTATGGGGCGGCGGTGACCCTCGGCACGTTGGTTATGGGCACCGCTGGGGTCGCCAATCCCACCGGAACGGTCACCTTCTCGGACGGGACGGCAGCCCTCGGCACGCTAACCCTGGGGAGCGATGGCCACGCCACTCTGGTAGTGCCTTCGGGATCGCTCGCTCCGCTCATCACCGGGTCGCACAACGTCACCGCGGTCTACAGCGGCGATGCCAATTACCTGAGCGCCACCGCGCCGCCGCTGGTGGTGGTGGTCGGTAAAGCCGCAAGTACCGTCGCGCTGGCCGCCGCGCCCAATTCTCCCAAGCCGGGCCAAAACACCACGCTGACTGCGACTGTTTCTCCCGCGGGAAGCGGAACGGTGGCCTTCAGCAACGGAACCGCCCCCATAAGCGGCTGCACAGCCGCTCCCACCGTGAGTGGGACGGCGGTGTGCGCGACGAGTTTTCCCGGCCCGGGCACGTTTACGATCGCCGCTAGTTACGCGGGCGACGCCAATACCAACTCCGGCACGGGTTCCCTCCCATTGACCGTCGCGCAGGCCGTCAAACCGACTCCCGTGATCGCGCTGGCGGCTACTCCCACGGCCCCGGTTTTTGGCGCGGCCGTGACATTCACCCTGTCGGCCGCCGCCGCGGCCGGCGGTCCCATGCCTACAGGAACGGTCGCGTTCTCGGATGGGACGGCCGCACTGGCCACGCTCCCTCTTAGCGGCCTCGGCCAGATCGCGCTCACGGAGCCTTCCGGGACCCTGGCTCCGCTATCCGCGGGTACCCATACCATCGGCGCAGTCTATAGCGGCGATTCTTACTACGCTGCCTCGACGCCGATGCCGCTGATCGTCACGGTAGGCAAGGCGAGCACCAGTACCGTTTTGACCGCTTCGTACGGCGGGGCGTTCACCGCCACCGTCACTGTGCTCCTGCCTGGCGCTGGAACACCCACCGGACAGGTGCAGTTTTCGAGCGGCGGCGCGTCCATCGGCACGGCTGCGCTCCAGCCGCAAGGCGCCAACTTCGTCGCAACCCTGCCCCGGAACACCCAGTCGGGCAGCATCGCCGCTACTTACCTGGGCGACACCAACTTCGGGAGCAGCACGTCCGCGCCCGTGACCGTAAACGGTCCCCAAGCCCAGGCCACCATGGCGTGCAATCATAACCCCTCCACCTTTGGCCAAGCCGTCACCTTTACTGTCTACGTGACGAACAACTCCGGCCCCGGTACTCCCACGGGCAGCGTACAGTTGCTGGCGGACGGAACCAGCCTGGGGACGGCTTCGCTGGCCGCGGGGGTCGCCACCTTCACCACGGCGGCGCTCGCCATCGGGATCCATAACATGATGGCGAACTACGCCGGAGACGCCACATACCCGGCAGCTTCGGCGGGCCTCCTGCAGGTGGTGAGCAAAGCCCCGGCTTCACTGGCTCTGAGTCCCAGCCCATCCGCCACCGTTTTTGGGCAGCCCGTCACCTTCACAGCTCAATTGGACGCCCAGTCCGCCGCTACGGCTGCCGCCGGACCGATCCAGTTTTCCGACGGACCGGCTACGTTGGGCTCGGCTGCAATGTCCGCCGGCACGGCGGCGCTTACCGTAACGAACCTGGCAGCCGGGACCCATTCCATTACGGCCTCCTGGAGCGGAGATGGCAACTGGGGTCCGGTCACTTCGGCAGCCCTGTTGCAAGCCGTGGGCAAGGCGCAGACTACTACCAGGCTGGCAGCGCCGGCCTCGAGTTCGACCTCTGGCCCCGCGACGCTCAGCGCGACCGTCTCCGTGGTGGCGCCCGGCGCAGGCGTGCCCACGGGAAGCGTGAAGTTCGTGAATGCCGCGACCAATGTGGTCCTTGCGACGGTGGCTTTGACCGGAGCCGGCGCCGCCACACCGCTTCCGCAGGTGAGCGACCCGATTGTGGCCGTCTACTCCGGCGACGCCAATTTCCAGGCCAGCACTTCCGACCCGCTGGCCCAACTCGCGGCCACCAACTCGGCTTCCTACGCTACCCTTAGCTTGGCGGCCGACGAGATCGTAACGCTGTTTGGGTCGAACCTGGGAGCGGCGACGAGTTTCGCAACTCCGCCGGCCGACTCACTGGCGGGAACCACCGTGAAGATCACGGACAGCGCCGGCGTAATCCGTGCCGCGCAGATCTTCTACGTGTCTCCCGCCCAGGCCAGCGTTCTGGTGCCCGCGGGCGTAGCGCCCGGCCCGGCCACCCTGACCATAACCAACTCGAACCAGGCCCCGGTCTCGATGCCCATCACGATTGGGCCGGTGGCTCCCGGGCTGTTCACCGCCAACAGCACCGGCCAGGGAGTGGTGGCGGCGCAGGTGATTCGCGCACACGCCGATGGAACCCAGGATCCTCCGCAAACCGTGGCCGTGTTCGATACCAGCCACAACCTGTGGGTGCCGGCGCTCATCGATCTAGGCTTGCCCACGGACACAGTCTATCTCTTGCTCTACGGAACTGGCATCCGCCACTACGCCACCATGCCAACCTGCACGGTCGCGGGCAAGGCGGTCGCCCTTGCCTTCGCCGGCGCGCAGGGTTCGTTTCCCGGCCTCGACCAGGTGAATCTGTTGCTGCCCTCAAGCCTGCGAGGGGCTGGAACGGTGAACCTCGTGCTGACGGTGGACGGAACGGCCGCTAACACGGTGACACTGGCGATTCAGTGATCGGCACCTCGGCTTCACCGAAACTTCTCGAAAATGTAACCGTACCCAGCATCGAATACTAGAAGGATGAAGTGATGCGGCGGATCCCCTGCCTGGTCCGCGCGGGTCCCCTTGGCAACACCCCAGGACTAGCCAAAGGAGAAGCTGCGCATGGACATGTTGCCGTGCTGGAAGCCTTCGAAGATGGTCTCCATCGGCTCGTCCGGAAACGCCGCGCCGAGCACGACAAACAGGGGATCGAAGTGCTCCGTCGTGGGGACGGAAAGCCTGGCATGGGGACCGGCACTGCGGTAGGAGAAGAGCCCTTCCAGGTTTCGCGACGCCACCTGCGCCGCGACCCATTGGTCGAACTCGGCGGCCCAATCGTCCACCGGCGCCTGCTTGTTGTCCATGCGTATGCGGCGGAGATTGTGGACGATTCCGCCGCTGCCCACCACCAGGATGCCGTCCTCGCGCACCGAGCGCAACGTCCTTCCGAGTTGGAAGAGTTCCTGGGGGCTTACAAAAGGGAAGGACATCTGGATGACCGGTACGGCCGCTTCCGGCCAGGCCAGCCGCAGGGGAACCCATGCGCCATGGTCGAGCCCGCGTTCCGTTTCGAAGCGGGTGGCCTGGTCACCGGCACGCAAGACGCCGGCAATCCGGGCGGCCAAAGCAGGGTCCCCGGGAGCCGGATAGGAGATGCGGTAGAGTTCCTCGGGAAAGCCGCCGAAATCGTATACCAGCGGGGCGTGGTCCCAGGCAGTCAGGCGCAGAGGGCGCGAGATCTGCCAATGGGCCGAGACGATGAGGATCGCTTTCGCGGTCTGATGGCCTTGTCCGAAGACTCGAAGAGCCTTCGCGTGGTCGTCGCCGCCAAGGGCCGACAGGGGCGAGCCGTGCGCCAGGAAAGCTGTGGGTAACCGATGCTTCACACGTTTAGAGACAGAGCTATGAAAACCATGTTAGGCCGCCGATGAACGCCGAGGAACGCGGATAAAACAAAACTACGTTTTCGCCGGCGTTCATCGGCGGCCCTAATTCCATTTGCGCGGGGCAGGTCGAGGACCTGCCCGAGACAGGCCGGGAGGCCTGTCCTACTCTTCTTTTACGACTACTACGGTGACTTCGGCCGTGACGTCCTTATGCAACCGGACCGGCACTTTGTACTCGCCCAATTGTTTGATCGGCTCGTCCAACTGGATCTTCCGCCGGTCGATGGTGAAGTTCTTGGCTGCCAGGGCGTCACCCACGTCCTTCGACGTTACCGACCCGAACAACTGGTCGTTCTCGCCGGCCTTTTGCACGATGGTCACGCTCACACCGGTCAGCAGCCTGGACAGGTCTTCCGCCTCGGTCTTGTGCTTGGCTTCTTTACGTAGATGCGACTGGCGCTCCTGCTCCACGATCTTCTTGTTCGCGCCGGTGGCCTGAACGGCCAGTTTCTTGGGCAGCAGGAAATTGCGGGCGTATCCGGGCGCAACTTTCACCATTTCGCCGCGGCTACCCAGCTTTTCGATGTCTTCTCTGAGAATGACGTCCATGAGAGATTCCTCCTGCCTTTAGAACGCTGCCGCGAAGGGCAACAGGGCGATGTTCCGCGCTTTCTTGATGGCGTCGGTCAACCGCCGCTGGTGTGGCGCGCACACGCCCGAAATCCGGCGGGGAATGATCTTCCCTCGCTCCGCCACGAACGCGTGGAGCATCTTGACGTCCTTATAATTGATGTCGTCAATCTTCTCCACGCAGAAACGGCACACCTTCTTGCGCCGGAAATACTGTTTCTTCTGGGTGGCAATCGCCTTGTCGCCGCCCGTGGGCCGCTGCCCGGCACTGCCTGGTCTTCCTTTAGATTCCGCCATGGCTTAACCCTCCTTCGGCGCCACCGGGGCGCCCGGCATTCCCGGGGCGGCCGGTGCTTCGGTCATCTGTTGCACGAACGACGCTGGTTGCAAAGGGGCGGGCGCGGCGCCCGGAGGCGGGGCGTTGGCCGCACGTTTGGCCGCGCGCTTGTCGCGCTCCTTCTTGCGCTTGTCCAGCCGCTTTAACGTCTCGTCGATGCGCACCGTGATGAACTTCAAGACCAGATCCGCCACGCGCAAACGGCGCTCGAACTCCTTCACCGTTTCCGGGGCGGCGGTGAACTGAAACAGCACGTAGGTGCCCTCGCGGTACTTGTCCACGCGATAAGCCAGCCTGCGCTTGCCCCACTTGTCGACTTTGTCTACCGTGGCGCCGGTGGCGGTCAACTGCGTTCGCAACGTCTCAATGAACTGGTCGACCTCCTCGTCCGGCGCATCCGGCTTAATAATGAACAGCTCTTCGTAAATCCTCATTCGTCCTCTGTGTTTAAGCCTGGGGCGCGACGATTGAATTTCGTCATGGCCTTTGCGACGCCTTCGGCAATTATGGAGCGAACCGCGTCGGCTCCGTAGTCGACCAGCTCCTCCAATTCCTTCATTTGCGAGCGCTTGAACGGCGCCAGCACAAATTCCGCACCATCCCGGATGGGATGGCCCGGATGAATCCCTAACCGCACCCGCACCAGATCGCTGGTATGGAGGCTTCCGATGACCGACTGCATCCCTTTGTGCCCGGCCGCGGAACCTTTGGGCTTGATCCGCAGAGCCGTCCACGGCAGGTCCAGTTCGTCGTAAACCACCACCAGACGATCCGGTTCCACGGAGTGCTTCTCCATCAGCGGCGCAACCGACGTGCCGCTGAGATTCATGAACGTCTGCGGCTGGGCCAGCATCACCGGATGCCCGTCGATCTCGCCCACTCCGGCGAGCGCCCGGGAGTCCCTACGGTTGACGCGGATGCCGTGCCGCTCGGCCAGCCGATCAATCGTGAGGAAGCCCAGGTTATGCGGCGTGAGCGCGTACTCTTCCCCCGGGTTCCCCAGACCGGCCACCAGGAACATGGCACCCTACTTCTTCTTGCCCTTCTCCTCGGCGGGCTTCTTGCCCTTCTCCTCGGCGGGGGCTTCCTCGTCCTTCTTGCCCTTCTTGATCACTTCGGGCTCGGCGGCGGCTCCAGCCACCGGCGTGGCAACGGCGGCTTCGGGAGCGGCAACCACCTCCTCGGCGCGCAATGCTACGGCATGTGCGATGACGGTATCGGGCGCGCCCACCAGTTTCATGGAACCCGAAAGGGCCACGTCGCTGGCACGCTTGCTCTGGCCGATCATCAACTCGGTCACGTCGATAGTGAAACCTTCCGGAATCTCGTCGGGCAGGCATTCGATTTCGATGGCGCGGGTGATCACTTCCAGCAATCCGCCCTGTACCTTCACGCCCTTGGCTTCACCGGCCGTATGGACCGGAACGGTGATGCGGATGCGCTTGGTGAGATCGATGCGTTTGAAATCGGCATGCAGCAGATTCCCTTTCAGCGGATCCACCTGCTGATCGACCACCATGACCGGAGTGGTCTCGCCACCCTGGATGGCCAGATTGAAGATGGTGTTGTATCCCGTGCTGCTGTGAGTGATCTTGACGATCTCGCGGGGATTGACCGCGATGCTGACGGGATCCTGGAATGCGCCATACAGGACGGCCGGGATCCGCCCGGCCTTGCGCGTACGGCGCGCTTCGTTCTTGCCGCGCGAGGTGCGCACCTCGGCGGCGACATTAATGTCTTTTCTCACTACATTCTCCTTGCGGGTTCGAAGTCCGGTTCACCCCAATCCTTCTGGAGTTGACGTGGGTTCGAGGGCCCGAAAAACCACCGGCGGCAAGACCGCCGGCGCTACAGTAACCTCAAATAAACAAGACACTCACCGAGGTCTCCTCGTGGATCGATCGGATGGCTTCCGCCAGCAACTTCGCGACCGACAGCGACTTGATCCGGGTCGACTTTCCCGCCACATTCGAGAGCGGAATCGAATTCGTCAAAACCACTTCCTTCAAGCACGATGCTTCGATCCGGCTTACCGCATCTCCCGAAAGCACCGCGTGCGTGGCACAGGCCGAAACACTGGCCGCGCCCTTTTCCATCAGGGCCTCCGCACCTTTAACCAGCGTGCCGCCGGTATCGATCAGGTCGTCCGCCAGCAGGCAGTTCCGGCCGGCCACCTCGCCGACCACGTTCATGACCTCGGCGATGTTGGCTTCTTCCCGCCGCTTGTCGATAATCGCCAGCGGCGCATTCAACCTCTTCGCAAAAGCCCGTGCGCGCTCCACCCCGCCCGCGTCCGGCGAAACTACGGTCAGGTCCGGGATATTGAGCGTCTTGAAATAATCGATCAGCACCGGTGTTGCGAACAGGTGGTCCACCGGGATATCGAAAAATCCTTGAATCTGCGCCGCGTGTAAATCCAGGGTCAAACACCGGTCCGCTCCCGCCGTTTCCAGCAGGGCCGCAATCAGCCTCGCGGAGATCGGCACACGGGGCTTGTCCTTCCGGTCCTGGCGGGCGTATCCATAATAGGGTAACACTGCGGTGATACGTTCTGCTGAGGCGCGCTTCAGGGCGTCGATCATCAATAGCAGTTCCATCAGGTGCCGATCCACCGGAGTGCACGTCGGCTGGATGATGAATACATCGGCCCCGCGTACGTTCTCCTGGATCTGGAGATAGATTTCGCCATCGGCGAACTGCTTGATCATCGCGCGCCCGAGTTCCATGCCCAGCGCCTGGCCGATTTCATAAGCCAGTTCCGGATTCGCGTTTCCGGTGAAGATTTGGAGACGGTCGTGATTCATCGCAAGTAGCGGCTTCGAGGAGGCCATACTCTCCCGTTCATGTGTTGTCCCAGCGCTCGCCACCACATGGCGCGATAACGCGCACGGTTGACCAGCGAAATTCGAAATGTCTTTTCGTCTCTCAATGATGCGATCGCGTGAGTAACTTCGTCGCGGTTGCGGAACAGCCCGAACAAAGCGGAACCACTCCCCGTCATCAGGGCTGTGGAAGCCCCTGCCCCGGTCAGCCGCTTCTTCAGGATAGCGAGATCGCCATGCTGTTCGAAAACCACCGCTTCAAAATCGTTAACGGCGGCCTCCCCCCAAGCTGGGTCCCATGTATGCGACTGGAAACTAACTATTTTATTTTGTAGCGATTCGCTTGTCAAACGGGGGCTCAGGCGGCGATATGCCTGGGGCGTCGAAACATGAATCCCCGGAGCCACCAGCACCCCGGGACAGGCAGGCCGATCGGGCAGCGGAAACAACTCGCTGCCGCGGCCGATCCCCACCGCCCGGCCCCCCAACAGGAAGAAGGGTACGTCGCTTCCGAGTTGCTCCGCCAGTTCCCGCATCTTCCGGGCATCGAGTGCCCGGCCCGCCAGCACCGGCAGCGCCAGCAGCACCGCGGCTGCGTCGGAGGAACCACCACCCAGCCCCGCGCCCATCGGAATTCGCTTGGCGAGGCGCATCTCAACCCGCCCGCTGGCGCCGATGGCGTCCATAGCGAGCCCGGCCGCGCGCGCCACCAGATTGTCGGGAATATTCAGCTCGTCTTCGAGTTCAATCGAGGTCTTACGCCCCGTGGTGAAGCCGATGTCGAGCGTGTCCGCGAGCGAGATCGTCTGGAAAATCGTACGCAGCTCGTGATAGCCATCCGGCCGCTTCCCGAGCACCCGCAGGTCGAGGTTGATCTTGGCCAGGGCACGGACGCGGACCTGGCGGGGCACCCCGGCACTCTTACTCATTTGTCGTACTGCAGCAGCGAGAAGACTTGGTAGCCGTCGAGTCTGCGGCGCCCATTGAGGAAGGTCAGTTCGACCACGAAGCCGAGCCCCGCCACCGTACCCCCGGACTCTCGCACCATGCGTGCCGCCGCCGCCGCGGTTCCGCCGGTAGCCAGCAGGTCATCCACGATCAGCACCCGGCTGCCGTTGCCTACCGCGTCTTTGTGCATTTCGAGGCAGTCGGTGCCATACTCCAGGTCGTAAGTGACTTTGACGCATGCGGCGGGCAGTTTCCCGGGCTTGCGTACGGGCACAAAACCCGCGCCCAGCGCATAAGCCAGCGCCGGCGCAAAGATGAAGCCCCGGGCTTCGATCCCCAGCACTACGTCCACTTGCGCTTCGCGGTACTGGTGCTTCAGCCCATCGATGACGGCGTGAAAGCCGCCCTTATCCTTTAGCAGGGTAGTGATGTCGTAAAAGAGGATCCCCGGCTTGGGGAAATCGGGTACTTCGCGGATCAGTTTCTTCAGGTCTTCCATCGCGCCTCGATACGGAATTGTACCGCACGCTGCGGCATGCCGCCCCGCTCCGCCAGAGCCCCACTCCCACGACACCGTTCCCCATTTTCCAAGGGATTTGTGCTGTGATGTCTGCTTGGGCGAAGCAGCCCGGAAACATGCTCGAGAAAACTACTCGCCCCGAGGTTCAGCACACGCGCCCCACTCTCCTCATCGGCACGGCGGCGTTTGCTGTGTTCTGGATGGCAGCCAGAGCTCGCATCCAGTCCATCACCATTGACGAAGCTGACACTTACCTTTCCTATGTGGGTACGTCCGGGCCGTCGCACTGGACACCGGCGTCGAACAACCATGTGCTGAACTCCATGCTCATGCGCCTCTCCAGTTCTCTTTTTGGAGTCTCGAATCTTAGCTTGCGGGCCCCTGCATTGCTGGGCGCCGTGCTCTATGTGGCGGCGGTGTACGTCCTCGTCCGCCTGATGACGCGCTCCGTGCTGCTGGCGTGGGCCTTGTTTGTCTGCATGGTCTTGAATCCGATGGTAATGGACTACCTGGTAGCCGCCCGGGGCTACAGCCTGGCATTGGCCTTTCTGATGTCGGCGATTGCGGTTGCCGCGCGCGGCCAGACCAGCGGGAGCGATCCCCGCAACACCTGTGCCGTCTCTTCGGTGTTGGTAGCACTGTCGTTCTCCGCGAACTTCTCATTCGCCCTGGTCGATGCAGTTACTCTCGGTGGGATTGCGTGGTGGTGTTCTACCGGCAACCGGCCGGCCCGTGACTATGCGCGGATCGCGGCTGCCGCGGTTTTGCCGGGCTTCCTGGTGGCGCTTTACTTGACGGGCGCGGTGGTCTTGCATTGGCCCGGGAATGAACTTCGTTGGGGCGCCACGACCTTTGTCTGGTCCATGCAGAGTATCGGCGAGCAGTGCTTCTACAAGTTGAGCCCCCATCTTGTGAGCCAGCCTCTTTACGACTTTCTGATTCGGCACCGCCATCTGCTGTTGCCGCTGCTGGGCCTTGCGTGCGTGTGGCGCCTCTCACTGTTCGTGTGGGAGCCGAAGGCCGCCGGCGATCCCGGCGCGAAGCGGCTTGCGCGCCTGGGCCTGCTCACCGGCGGCGGCGCCCTCCTGACCATTGCATTGCACGGGCTGCTGGTCTGGAGGTTGCACATGCTGTGGCCGCGCGGCCGCACCGGCCTCTACCTCCCGCCATTGTGTATTCTGGCGGCCGGCGCGGTTGCAGCCCTTCCGTGCGCATCGAAGATGAGCGCCAATTCTCAGCGCGCCATAACAGCGCTATTGGCCGCAATGGGCTGCTATTTCATTCTCTGCATGCGGCTCACCTGGTTCATGGAATGGTATTGGAACGCCAATTCGGACCGTTTATATTCGGTGGTGGCCTACTATAACCGTTCTTACGGTGTGCGCAGCATCGGTACAAACTGGCGGTACGTCGCGGTCCTGAACTACTACCGTACCGTCTCCGGCCACGAGACGCTCGACCCCATCGCGCTGGAACGGCCGATTCCATCGGACAGGCAACTCTACGTGCTGTTTCCCGGCGATGACAAGGACTTCGCCACACGGGAGCGATTGAAGGTGGTCTACCATGACCCGATCAGCGATGCCTGGGTAGCGATCAGGCCGGAGTTGGAAACCGGGCACAAGTGAGACTCATTAGAAAGGGGAGCGGCCTCCCCATGGGAAGAGAAATCGGAGGCTGGGAACGGCTATCGGGGGTGATTCTCTCAGCCCTGTTCGTCTTACTTGTCTACAGGGCTGCCACTCAATCGCTGGTTCACGATGAGGCGTTGACGTATCAGATGTACGTCGCGGGGCCACTCTCGGCGATTTTTACCGTGTACGATGCCAATCATCACTTCCTGTCGACCGTCCTGATGCGAGCCTCGGCCACGCTGTTCGGGCCCTCCGAATTCGTCTTGCGGCTGCCCAGCCTGGCCGCCGCGGGCTGGTACTTCATCACGATTCTCCGGTTGGCCGCACGGGCACTGGGCGAAGGCTACCTAATTTTCCTTGCTACAGTGCTGGCCGCGGCAAACCCCCTGGTACTGGATTTCCTGGTAGCGGCGCGCGGTTATAGCATTGCTTTAGCGTTCCTGACTTATGGTGTCTACTGTATCGTGATCTATCTTTCTCAGTCCGGCAGCCGCCCCGGAAACGGGTCTCGCATGTTGCTGGTACGGACTTCGATAGCACTGGGTCTTTCCATAACCGCCAATTTGACCGCGGCGATTCCGGCATTCGTCATAGCCACTGTTTTATTAGTGACGCTGGGGGCCCGGCGAAGTCCGGATTGGAAGTATTTTATCTTACCGTTAGGCGCCATCGTTCTACTGTTCTTCCTATTCACTCCCGTTCACCGGGCGAGTGGCGCCAACTTCTACTATGGCGCGCCTTCGCTAACAGCCAGCCTGAATGACCTGGCCGCGGTTTCCTTAGGCCACAATGACGGCCTGGGTGGATGGAACCGCGAAACCTCGTGGAAGCCATGGTGGCGCGGGTTCGTGGTGCTGGTAACTCTCGCCATGGTGG
>OCZU010002454.1_pt1 | contig 11842 bp, 13 predicted proteins | sample 1539001 | NCBI WGS metagenome assembly OCZU01 (sample SAMEA3539306, study PRJEB22396) | soil metagenome | biome: tundra; feature: field; material: soil | place: USA | collected 2010-05 | depth 0.15 m
GGGCGGGCAGATCGTCGTGAATCAACGAATAGGTGTGGATCATCTCGAGCGAGCAGGCCGCGGCGAGGATGCCGGCGGACTCGTCGGCGATGGTGCGCGCCGCTTCGATGCAGAGAATCGGCCGGATGCGCTTGCCGCCGGCGAACAGGCTGTAGCGCATGGCGCGATGGATGGTTTCCGGCGGCGTGGTTTCCGGGGGGACCAGGCGGTGGAGTTCGGCATCCACCAGTTTTTGCTGCTGGGCGAGGTATTCGCGCAGGTTCATGGGTGTCAGGATTTTTCCGGGCGGAACGGCTCAGTGGTGAGCTTGCCCTCTTTGCGGATCAGCATCTCGACGCGCGTTTCCGCGGCTTCCAGTTGCTTGCGGCAGGAATCGCTGAGTGCCATGCCGCGCTCGAAAAGCTCCAGGGAACGCTCTAGCGGCAGGTCGCCGCCTTCCAGTTCGCGCACGACTTGTTCCAATTCGTCGAGCGAGGTCTCGAATGTTTCCACGGGCTTGGGGCCGCTTTGGTCTTCCGCCATCGCCTCATTCTAACAAGCTCACCGGCGGGGAATGCTCCGCACAGGAGTCCGAGCTGGCTCGGATGGACAAGCCGGAGGCTTATCCCACTTCAGCGCTGCGCCCAGTAGCGGGACTGCGCCTGCACGTTGAGGCCTTTGTCCCTGGCGGTGAGACGCAGTCGGCGGAACCCGGAGATGCGCACCGGCACGTCGGAGACGAAACCCAGGTTGTATTGGCTCCGAAGCTCCTCCTGTATGGCCTGGAAGATCTGCTGGATGTTCAGGGTTTTGGACACCTCAAAGCAGCGGCCGCCAGTTTCCCTGGCGATCCGCATGAGGACGCCCCTGCCGTCGGGGCCGCCGCCGCCCCCCAAGGGTCCGAGCAGGGTGCCATATGCGTTGGCGTCGGAGAACACGATAGCGTAGACCAGGGTACCGGCGCGCTGCGCCTCCTCGACGGCGGTGACGAGAGGGATCTCACTGCCGGTATCTACCCCGTCGGAAATTACGATGAGGGCCTTGCGGCCGGTCTGGGCGCGCATGACGTCGCGGGCGGCCACGGCGATGGCTTCATACAGCAGTGTGCCGCCGCCACGCTGCAGCTCCAACTGCCGCATGGAGGGCGCGGCAACCTGGCCAAGGGCGCTTTCCAGCACGCGCCGCGACGAGGTGAGCGGCTGGCGGATTTCCACCCCCAAGTCGAATTGCACGATGAACACATGGTCCGTAGCTTCGCGCAGCACCTGGTCCACGAAATCGAAGCTGGCGACGCGCTCGGCGTCGAGCACGCGGCGCTGGCTCATGCTGGTATCCACCATCAGGCCCAGGGTAAGGGGCAGATCGGTCTCGCGCGAGAAATAGCGAATGGTCTGCGGCCGGCCGTCTTCCGCCAGCAGGAAGTCTTCTTTGGTGAGGCTGCGGACGATTTCGCCGTTCTTGCCATATACGTTGGCGAGCACGTTGACTACCTTGACCTCGGTGGAAAAGGTCACGTCCTGGCCGGCGCGGGCCAGGGCGCCGGAAGCCAGCAGCCCGGCAGCCGAGAGCATCAGTCGGCGACGCGAGAGTGGTTCGCTGGTGGACTTGCCGGACGCCGTCATGCCGGCCGATCTGGGACTGAATGATTGCCTCACTGGACTTCCATAGGACGTGGCCCGCGGGCCGGCGGTTTCACCCGTGTGGCTGACCACTGTATTAAAGATACTCTTGCCTGAAATACCGGGGAATGCTAAGAGTCTGAGTGGCCTGGGCCATAACTTGGCGGGCCGCACATGTCGGAGGTGCCAGATGTCCGTACTATGCGGCGCGTGGAACTCGTCAAGCAGTAAGGTGCCAGGCCGGAGGGCCTGCTACCGGATGCCGGCGGTCCAGTTGAGGACCACGGTGATGTCGGGTTGTTCGCCTTCGGCCTTCTGCACGGGTTCGATGATCAGGAAACGCTTGCCGTCGGCGGTGACGGAAAACCGGCCCGAGTCGGATCCCGCGGCCTTGAAAAGCAGCGTGGGCGTGCCCGCCACCAGGTTAGGTCCCGTCCGGATCTCCGCGCTCATCAGAGCTCCGTCCGCCGCACGGTAGAGGATCTCTCTGCCGCCCCTGGCCCAGACCGGAGAGCCCCCGCCACCGGACGAGATCTTGCGTTTGGCCCCAAACGAAGGAAATGAGGCCGCGTAGACTTCGTCCTGACCCGATTCATTGGACACGAAGACCGCATACTTCCCATCGGGCGAGAAGTGGAAGCTGGCCTTATTGTAAGGTGTATCGAGGATGGTTTGGAGTCTTGTTTCGCCCGCCAGATGCAGGAGGGAAAGCCGGGACCCTTCGGAGCACAGAATCGAGCTGCCGTCGGGCGACCAATCCTGGGCGGCGACGTTTTCCTTTGCCAGCGGAGTGACCTTTCCGGAAGCCAAAGCAATCTCGTGGATTCCGGTGATGACTTGGGTGACTGCCAGCCGCCGTGAGTCGGGCGACCATACCGGCGCCGAGGCAACGGATACCAGGGAATCATGCGTCATGCGACTCATGACCCCGCTGGCCAGATCCATGACCCAGACGTCGATTCTTCCCGATGGCCCCACCGACACCGCCACGCTTTTTTCGTCCGGCGAAAGGGAGGGGTTCAAGAGTTCGCCGGGCTTGCCGGCCGTGCCGAGGAATTTCCCCTGGCGGTCGTACCAGGTGAGTTGCCGTATTCTGGACGCGCTGCTGCGATAGACCAGCACGCCATTCCGCGACACGAAGACCGCGTGGCGGCCATTCCTCTCATTAAAGGCAACGTCCTGCGCCACGGCGAGCGGTTCGCCCTCCAACTGGAACGTTTTTGCGTCCATGCGCTGCGCGAACAACGTTCCTTCGCGGACGAAGAGCAGGTACCCTGGAGAGGCCCACACTCCCCGCGTCGCGTTCATCATTACCAGGACTCGCCTGTCGGAACCGAGCTCCTGGACGTAGATGGCGCCGTTTGCCGTTTCCTGGTTGACGGCGAAATAGAGCAGGTGGCGGCCATCGGGCAGGAACTGCGGCCAACAGTGCCAGACCTCGTTCTTCTGCAGGGCGGTGACCGGGGTGGGCACGCCGCCGGCGGCGGGTACGCGCATCAGCGGCGCTCGCTCCGCGGCGCCGTATTTTGCAAACACGATGATGCCATCCTGGTTCCAGGTTCCGCCATCGGCAGTGCCCGGTACCTCGCAGATGGACTGCACGCTCCCGCCGGACATCGCGACCCGCTTCAGCTTATCTTCCGCGAAGAAGGCGATGTACTGCGAATCCGGCGACCAGAACGGTACATTCGCGCCTTCCGTGCTATCCAGGCGGTGCGCCGAGGCAGAGCCCAGCGGGCGGACCCAAAGATGACGTTTTCCCGAGGAACTATCCCGTAACACGATTGCCAGGTGACGTCCGTCCGGCGAGGGGACGGCGTGGGTGGCCATGATGTTTGCTTCGGCGCTGGTGCCGGGCGGCAGCGGCAGGGGGAAGCGCGCCGCGCCGGGACCTGGCTCGGTGGTCTTCGGCCGCAGCCACTCGACGCCGGCGGCCAGGAGAGCAATGGAGAGCATTGCCGCAAGGTACCAGGGAAGCCAGCGGCGGGCAGGCGCGGGCGCTTGGGGCTCAGGCTCATCCAGCAGAATGCGGGCGTCGCCGATGGCCTGCAGGCGAAGCCGGTAGTCCTTCCGGAGGCAGCGCTCCAGAAGGCGGCGCACACGCGGCGGAGTGTCCTTGGGCAGCGCGTTGAAATCGGGCTGGCGCGTGAGCACGGCGGCCAGCGAATCGGAGGCGTTCTTGCCGCCGCCGAACAGCCTGGCGCCGGTGAGCAGTTCCCAGAACACGACGCCAAAGGCCCAGATGTCGGTGCGGCGATCGACGGGCTGGCCGCGCGCCTGTTCGGGGGACATGTAGGCGGCCGTGCCCACGATCATACCGGCCTCCGTTATTTCGTCCATGGTGAATGTGGGTGCTCCGGCAGCCTTGGCAAGCCCGAAATCGAGGATCTTCACGATACCCTCGGGAGTCACCTTGATGTTCGCGGGTTTGAGGTCGCGGTGGACAATGCCGCGTTCGTGCGCGGCTTCCAGGCCGGCCGCGATCTGGCGGGCGTAGCCGATGGCGGTGTCGACGGGGACGGGCCCAGCGAGGTCGGCGCCTTCGACCAGCTCCATCACCAGGTAGTTTGGACCGATGTCGTAAAGCGTGCAGATGTTCGCATGATTGAGCGCCGAAATCGCCCGCGCCTCGCTCTGGGACCGCCCGCTGAACTCCTCGTGGGCCGACTTAATAGCCACTTCGCGTCCCAGGCGCGTGTCGCGGGCTTGGAACACCTCGCCCATGCCGCCCTCCCCCAGCCGGCGCACGATCTGGTAAGGTCCCACCTGCGTTCCCGGGGTCCAATGGCTGGCCGGCGAATCGCTGAGCAGGCTGGCGGCCACCTGCAGGACGGGTCGTTCCATGGGTCCGCTTGAGGGGTCCTGCGCCAGCAGCGCCAACACGTCCCGCAGCAGTTCCCTATCGTTCCCGCAGGACGCTGTTAAAAAAGCTTCCCGCTGGTCCGGCATGAGTTCACAGGCCGAATGGTACAGTTCTTCAATTTGCCGCAGCCGCTCGGGCCCGATCGTCACAGCTTATGTTCACACAATCGTGCTCCCGCCGGTCGCTCGGTCATGGCCGGCCGGAAAGACGTGTGCGCGTCAAAGCGTCAGTTAGCAGGAATGTAATCTGACAGCCGGGTATGAACGCGGGTCACAAAGACGCCACCCGGGAGGATCACGCTGGGGTCTCTCTGGGCGTCTACGATCGTGGTGGCGACCGTCGGCAGCCAGGCGAACTTGATCGTCGACTCGGTGATGACGAAGTCATCCATGGCCGATGCCGTGGTGCCATCCGGCTTGGTGACTACGCGCGTGATCGTGCCGGTGCCGTTGCAGTTCACCGTGTAAGTCCCCTTGCTCGATACGGTTCCGACCGTCCTGGCTCCAGTTGCCGATCCAGCCGTGGGCTGGTTCAGGACGCCGGTTCGCGTCAGGTTGCCTTTTCCATCCAGAACCTCTGTCTGGAGTCCGATGGCTACGCTGGCGCCATAGTTGACGATAACCGCGTAGGAACCCTGAAGGCTAGCCAGGGTGTAGGGGCATGTTGGGTCCTGCGCATTTGCCTTAGACACGCCGATAAGGCCGGCGAGAATCAATGCCGCCGGGACAAACAACCGTTTCTTGTTGAACATTTCGTTCCTCTAAGGGTGCAGGCGGAAACTCCGGCGAAAAGCGGCCACCGAAGCGTGGTAATATTTTTGCGGGCACTGCGATGAATCTGCCGGAAGCGGCGGAAGTCACTGGTTTGTTAAAGGCTTGGAGCGGTGGCGATCAGGCGGCGTTGGACCGCTTGACGGCCGTGGTGCACGCGGAATTGCACCGCATCGCGCGGCGCTACATGCGCCAGGAGCGGGCCGGCAACACGTTCCAGGCCACCGCGCTGGTGAACGAGGTCTACCTCCGGCTGGTGGACGTGAAAAACGTGGACTGGCAGCACCGGGCGCAGTTCTTTGCGATCTCCGCTCAGATCATGCGCAACATCCTGGTGGATGCGGCGCGCGCGCGCGGGTCGCACAAACGCGGCGGAGAAGTGGTCAGAGTCGACCTGAACGACACTCCGATCGCGTCACCCGAGCCCGGCGCCTTCATTGTGGCGCTGGACGAAGCGCTCACCGCCTTTTCAAAAATCGCGCCCCGCCAGGCCAAGGTGGTGGAGTTGCGCTATTTCGGCGGAATGAGCGAAGAAGAAACGGCGGAAGTACTGAAGACGTCTCCACGAACGGTCCGGCGCGACTGGCAATTCGCCAAAGCATGGCTGCAGCGTGAGTTGAGCGGCGGGTAGCGGCGGCGCTCCGCTATGCCGACTTGATCTCCGTCCATATGCGATCCCGCAGCCTCTGGGTGGCGGCGTCGAGCGTGCGCGGCCACTCGCCACGGTCGAAGGTGTCGCGCGGGGGATAGAGGCTCGGCGTGCGGCGCACGCTCTCGGGCAGAAAATCCAGCGCGCTCGCATTGGCGGTGGCGGTCCGGGTGGACTCCACGATTTTGGCGGACACGGCGGGGCGCAGCAGGTAGTCCAGGAATTGATGCGCCAGGCGGCCGCGGCGGCTCTCGCGCAGAATGACGGCGCAATCGCAGTAGAAGGGAAAGCCCTCGGCCGGATAGACGAAAGCGAGCTGTGGCGCGGCATCGATGGCCTGCTGCGCGGTGGTGCTCCAGAGTTGCGCGGCCAGCACGTCCCCGGCCACCAGTTGGTCACGCACTTCGGCATTGAGGTAGGCGCGGAGCAGTGGTTTCTGCGCGATAGCCTCCCGTTCGGCGCGGGCCAACTGCGCGGCGTCGGTGGCGCTGAATGGCAGGCCGAGTTTCTTGAGGCAGGCGCCGAGCATGTCTTCGGGATCGTCCAGCATGGTGAGGCGCCCCTTCAAACTGGGGCTCCACAGGTCCGCCCAGCGCGCCGGCGGCGGGTGGAGGGCGCGGTTGTAGACGATGCCGGTGCCGTTCCACATGTAGGGCACGCCCCACTGCAGGCCGGCGTCCCAGGCGGGGGCGCGGAAACGCGGGTCCAGACGGGCAGGTTGCGGAGCCACTCGTGGCGCAGCGGCGCCAGCAATCCGTTGGCGCGCATGGGTTGCAGGCGATTGTGGGTGGGGAACACCACATCCCAGCCGGAATTGCCGCCGATCACCTTGGCGAGCATCTCCTCGTTGCTTTCGTAGGTGGCGTAGCGGACGCGCACGCCGAATTCGGCCTCGAAGGCGGGAATGGTTTCCGGAGCCACGTAGGCCGACCAGTTGTACACGTTGAGGCGCGGGCGCCGGTCGCGGGCACAGGCGGCGAGTCCGGCGATCCCCAGCGTGAAATAGCGGCGCTTCATGTTTCGCGCACCCTCTCGGAGAGCAGAATCAACACGCCGAAAACCAGCGTGATCAGCGCGGAGATCGCATTGATGACGGGGCTGGCGCCGCGGCGGGCCATGGCGTAGATCACCATGGGAAGGGTTTCGGAATCCACCCCCGCCACCATGCTGGTGATCACGTAATCGTCGAAAGACACGGTAAGCGCGAGCAGGGCGGCGGCCAGGATGCCGGGGGCGAGCGCCGGCAGGGTGACGTACCAGAACGCCTGCCATGGGTTGGCGCCGAGATCCATGGCGGCCTCTTCGAGGGCCGGGCTGAGGGTGCGCAATCGCGCCGAGACCACGATCACCACGTAGGCGATGCAGAAGGCGATGTGGGCCAGCACCACGGTGTACATGCCGAGCTGCCAGTGCAGCCAGCGGAAGGCCCACTGAAAGAGCGCCAGCAGCGCGATCCCGCTGACGATCTCCGGGGTCACCAGCGACAGGTACAACGCGCCCGTCAGCGTGCGCGAGCCGCGCTTCCACAGGCCGTAAGCGCACAGCGTTCCGATGACGGTGGAGAGCACGGTGGCCCACAGCGCAATGACGACGCTGTTCCAGGTGCCCTCCAGAATCTGCGGGTCGCGCAGCATGGCGCGGTACCACACCAGCGAAAAGTGTTCCCATTTGGTGAAGCGCGAGGAGTTGAAGCTGAAGCAGGCCAGGGTCACCAGCGGCAGGTGGAGGAAGGCGAAGAACGCCACGGCGTAGAGCCCCAGCCAGCGTTTCATGCCAAGGGCTCGCTTTGGCGCCGCAGGAAGAGCACGAGGACGAGAGAGACCAGCGCCATCAGGGTGATGGAGACGGCCGCGCCGAAGGGCCAATCGCGCGCGGTGGTGAACTGGTTCTGCACCAGGTTGCCCACCATGACGGTGCGGCCGCCGCCGAGCAGGTCGGGTGTCAGGTAGGCGCCCAGGCAGGGGATGAAGACCAGCACCGAACCGGCGGCGATGCCGGGGCGGGAGAGGGGCACCACGATGCGCCACACGGCGGCGAACGGGCGCGCGCCCAGGTCCGCGGCGGCTTCCACCAGCGCCGGGTCGAGGCGTTCGAGGGTGGCGTAAATGGGCAGCACCATGAAGGGGAGATAGCCGTAGACCAATCCGAGCAGCACCGCGCCGTCGTTATAAAGCAGCGGCAGTGGACCGTGGATGATGCCCAGCGCCTGCAACGCGGTATTGAACAGGCCGGTGTCGCGCAGCAGGAAAATCCACGCATAGGTGCGCACCAGGAAGCTGGTCCAGAAGGGCAGCATGACGAGTTGCAGGTAGAGGTTCTTGCGGCGGCCGGCGCGGGAGATGAACAGCGCGGCGGGAAATGCCAGCACGAGGCAGAAGGCGGTAGCGGCCAGGGCCATGGCGACGGAACGCCACAGAATAGCCAGATAGAGGGGATCGAAAAGGCGCCGGTAGCTCTCCGCGGTCCAGGGCGGTTCGATGCCGCCGTACACGCCGCGGGTCAGAAAGCTGTAGGCCAGCACGATGGCGAAGGGGGCGGCGAACAGCACCGCCATCGAAAGCCACGCGGGCAGCAGGAAGCCTGTGCGCAGCTTCATGGGAAAGTCATCTCATCGGCGGCGCTCCAGGTGAATTGCACGGCGTCGCCGGGCTGAAAGAGGGCGGCGAGCCGCGGCATTTGCGCCACGGTATCTTCGCCGCTAGAGAGGCGTACCAGAACTTGCACGCAATCGCCCAGGAAGACGCTGCCGGTGACGATTCCGGGCGCGCCGCGATCGGCGGTAGGGTCCCCCGGGGGTAGCAGGCGGACGGCTTCGGGGCGAACGCCGGCGCCGGAAATCCAGTTGATGGCGCCCAGGAAGCCGGCCACGAAGCGCGACCGCGGCCGCAGATAAACGTCTTCGGGAGAGCCCACCTGCTCGATGCGGCCTTCATTCATTACTGCCAGACAATCCGACATGGAGAGAGCTTCCTCCTGGTCGTGGGTCACCAGCAGGAAGGTGACGCCGGCGCGGCGCTGCATGGCCTTGAGTTCCGCCCGCATCTGTTTGCGCAATTTAGGATCGAGCGCGGCCAGGGGCTCGTCGAGCAGCAGCACGTCGGGCTGGAGGACGAGCGAGCGCGCCAGGGCGACGCGCTGCCGCTCGCCGCCGGAGAGTTGCGTCGGGCGGCGGGTTTCCTTGCCGGCGAGGCCGACCAGTTCCAGGGCTTCGCGGACGCGGGCGTCGATCTCCGTGGCGCGGTGGCGTTTGAGACCGAACTCCACGTTGCCGCGCGCCGTGAGGTGGGGGAAAAGAGCGTAATTCTGGAAGACGGTGCTGACGTTGCGCTCATAGGGCTTGCGTTGATTGACGATTTCGCCGTTCAACAGGACGTCGCCGGAAGTGGGCTGCTCGAAGCCGGCGATGAGACGCAGGGTGGTGGTCTTGCCGCATCCCGAGGGCCCCAGCAGGGAGAAGAACGTACCCCGCGGAATCGCCAGCGAAATGTCCCGGACCGCCTGCTGGCCGGGAAAGTGCTTCACCAGCTTGCGTAGTTCCAGAATGGGGGCCATCGAATAATAGAAATAGTAGCGCAGGATGGTTACGATTGTTCTTGACTCTGACGTTGGGTGAGGCTTGAAGATGATTTGCGTGAGGGATTTCGAGTGAACGTACAAGAGTTCGCCAGAATGGCCGGGGTTACGGTCCGCGCGCTGCACCACTACGATCGCCTGGGCCTGTTGCGCGCGCGGCGTAACGGGAGCGGGTATCGCGTGTACGCGGCGCGCGACCTGGAACGCCTGGAACAGATTGTGGCGCTCAAGTTCCTCGGCATTCCGTTGAAGCGGATCGGGACCATGCTGGATCGCGACGGCCTTGAATTATCCGCCGCGCTCCAAATGCAACGCACCGTGCTGGAGGAGAAGCGGCGATTGCTGGATCGCGCCATCCGGGCGATTGGCGACGCCGGGAAATCGATCGAGCCGGGGCGGCGGGCCGACTCCGCATTACTGACCAAAATCATCGAGGTGATGGAAATGCAAAACGACAATCGCTGGGCGGAGAAGTATTACAACGATGAGGCGCGGGTGAAGATCGAGGCGCGCGCCAAGGAGTGGACGCCGGAGTTGCAGGCGGAGGTGTCCAGGCAGTGGACGGAGTTGTTCCGCGACGTGGAGGCGGCCCTGCACGAGGATCCGGCAAGCCCGGCGGCGCAGGCGCTGGGAGTGCGCTGGAAGAAGTTGCTGGAAGGCTTTACCGGCGGCGACCGGGAGATCGGCGCGGGGCTCAATCGGCTGTACGCGGATCGTCCCAACTGGCCGGCGCAGGCAGAGCAGCAGATGGCGCCGTATAGCAATCCGAAGGTCTGGGAGTTCATGGGCCGGGTGCTTGGATGCGGGTAGGACAGAGCGGACAGACCACAGTTTCGCGGTCTGTCAACGCCGATTGAAGCTCAGGCGCGACAGACGACAAAAGGCGATCGTCTGTCCTACCTCACTTCCGCAGGCGGCGGGAAAGCTCGGCGAGCGCGGCCATCATGCCACGGCGTGCTTCGGCGAAGGCCGGCACTTCGGGCGCGCCAGTCTTCAGATAATCCAACAGGATGGCTTCCGCCGCCATGAACTGCACCGCGGCGTCGGCCACCTGGGCGGCGATCTCCAGTGGAATCGTCACCACTCCGTTCGTGTCGGCGTGTATCAAATCGCCCGCGTGAATCGTCAGGCCGCCCACGCGCACCGCGCGGTGTAGGTTTACGATGTGGCTGTAGCCGTGCGAGCAGATGGCTCCATTGCTGAAGGCCGGAAACCCGAGACGCCGCACCTGATCCAGATCGCGCGCGCCTCCGGAGGTGATCAGACCTGCCGCGCCGAACGCCCGATACGTGGTACACATGATCTCACCGAAGGTAGCCGCCACCGGTGGGTCGTCCAGATCCTGAAATACCACCATGGCGGGTCCAGCCAGTTCGCCAAACCGCGCTACCTGCTCGTCCAGCGACCCGTAGACATCCCCTTCCTGGCGCGGTTCGGCGCAACGCATGGTGGCTGTCGCCGCGTATCCCACGGCGGGCGGCATTTCGGGGAAACAGGCCCGTATGCGGCCGTCCATGTATCCGGCCGTCCTTGGCCGTACTTCAAACAGTTCGATGGTGTTCGAGATCGTCGGCGTATCGAATTTCGCCAATGCTGCCAAGTCAATTGCCATGCAGCGCCGATTGTAGCGCGTGGAGTGATTTAACGAAAGATAACCTGGACTGTTTCGCGGCGAACACGCCAGAATGGTGGTCAGCCCATATGAGCTTTCCGATTCCTTTGAGCATGCGCAGGGCCTTCCCTACGCCATCGTTGACCGTGTTTGTCGCCCTGCAGGCGCTCGACATACTGACTACCCTGCTGGGACTCGAGTTGGGGGCGCTGGAGGGCAGTATGTTTCTGGGCCGCCTGATGCGCGCGGGACCGCTGGCGGCGCTGTTGATCGCCAAGATTATTGCGGTCCTGCTGGTAGCCATGGCGATGAAGTTCAAGCGGCCGAGGGTGGTGGTTTTTCTGAATTACTGGTTGACCGTGGTGGTCAGCTGGAACCTCGTCGTCATCCTGCTGACTCAGTTGTCGGGCCCACACCGCCACTGAGAGTCCCGCCCCGCCGTGGTGCATTGCGCCTATCATTAGACATGCCCACAGGGTGTACCCTGGCAGTCGCTTCGTGCCTGGCGCTCTCCCTCGCCGGCGCGCAAACCCCCGCCATTCGTGACGCGCCGATCACCACCTTTGGCGTCACCGTCGTCGATCCCTTCGGACTCCGCGGCGAAATCTACCTACTCGAACCCAATACCGACCGGCTTCCCAAGTTCGAGAAACTGAAATCCGTCGGCGCCGTTTATACCAGCGCCCTCAACATTCCGACCCGTGATTTTCAGGAAGGCTTCCCTGGCGTCACCAACCGCTTCGAGTGGTTCGCCATCGACTACACAGGCAATTTCTA
>OCZU010002455.1_pt1 | contig 11842 bp, 8 predicted proteins | sample 1539001 | NCBI WGS metagenome assembly OCZU01 (sample SAMEA3539306, study PRJEB22396) | soil metagenome | biome: tundra; feature: field; material: soil | place: USA | collected 2010-05 | depth 0.15 m
GCAGACATCAGCGCATTGTGGTAAATGCGAAGGTAGCTTCCGATATTGACGGATAACGCGCCTCATCCTCAAAGTGACGCAACCTCGAGATTGACGGGGCAAAGGTACGTATCTGGAGGCCCATTCTCACTAGGATCGATACCCATGTGACAGATCGCGTTCGAGCACGATAACGGCGTACCGCGCTGCGAGCGCCGTTGCACCCCACAACGTTTCGAAAAGCGGCATTCCCCGCCGATTTCGTCGGAATGGTAAGTTCGACTCGATCGCTCTCTTTGCCCTGTCAAATGCGAGCGTGACCGGTCGCTCAGCTCCGATTCCTAAGCGCGTAGCTGTTTTCGATCTTTACTGAATGGCAATCACCAGGGTCTGCGGAACGGTCACGGTTCCCACCTTCACCACAATCGGGGTCGAGTCGCTGGCGGCAACGCTTGGCACGGTCACGTTGAACTCGTAGAGTCCCACGTAGCCTGGCGCAAGTCCCGCGTACGTTACGTTGCCAGGGACGCCGGCGAAAGTAATCTGTGTGGCGGCTTGCAACCCGTTACTCTGCGTAACGATTTGGCCGGCCGGGATATCCGGCGTCACCGGCCCGAAACCGATGCCGTATAGCGTGATGTTGTCCCCGGCGCGCGCGCGGGCGGTGGACAGTCCGGCGAAGTTCACGGGCAACACGTAGGTGAGTGTGTTCGAAAAGAGAGCCACGACATGCTGTTTCCCGCCAAGGATGAACGATGGCGGCGCTAGCATCCCAGGTTCAATCGCAGCTACATTGACGGAGTATGCCAAACTGGTTCCGCCAGCCGTCTTCACCACGAGCGGTTGCGTTCCCGTGGCAAGGGTCGAAGGCACTTGCACATTGATCTGCGCGGGGCTGACGAAGTCGATATACGCGGCATTTCCGCCGATCGTCACGGTGGTTCCAGCGAGCGCCGACGGAGCCTGATTGCCGACGAAATCGGCACCGGCCCATGTCTGCGAAAGAGTGGTGGCCAGATTCACTCCGTAAATCTCAACCCACGTCCCGGGTGCAATGGTGGAGAATGCGCCATAGTTGGCGGCGCTGATAACGCCTGAGGGCGTGATGGCCGGAGTGGGATCGAAAGTCCCTACAATCGGCCCGCCGATGGTCGCACCTGGCGTCAGACCTACCTGACCAACACCGCACGCGTTCGACGCAACGCCGGTACAAGTGGGGTTCGCGAATTGGAAATTGAAGTTTGCGAAACTGTAGAACGATGTCTTCGAGCCGTTGGCTTGCGTCAACGTGACGGAGAAAGAGAGATTTCCGGTGGCCTGTGCGAAAAACAGATTTCCTCCGGGAGTCGTTGAAACGGCATTCAGTGGGAACGTCCCATTTCCGGAATACACAACCGTAAAGCTGTACGTGCCACCGTTTCCAAATCCAGTGAATGGACCGGACAGCGTACAGGTCGTGTTGGTGCCGTCAAACGTGCAGGAACCCCAGGTCATCCGGCTCTGGCCCTGTCCCGATGAGTTGCCGCCCAGTCCGGTGAGTACAAAATTCTGGGTGCTCGCTCCGAGCGTAACCACCGCCGAAGAAGTCCCGACGAACAAAGTGCAAGTCAACGCTGCGGCTGTGACGAGCGGTAGTGATCGCATGTTTCCCCTCCGGGTGTCGTCCTCGTTACAGAATCACAAAGTTCAATATTCAATCTAGCATGACTTTCGCCGAAACCAGCCATGCAAAAGCTGCAGATGAGTCCAGGACGACGAGTTAACTGCAGCAATCCCTCGGCAGGACTGTACACGCTGCGGGCGTCGAGGTGGCTTGCTGCGATCCAAGCACCGTCAGCAGTCGGCTCTGTTCGAGAACCTGAGAGATGCACAAGAAATCCTGCCCAGGCCTCCCGGTAGCCAAAAGCACCTTCCTGCATTGGGACTTGAACTAAGCCTTACGGCAGACGCTTCGCGTGCGATGCCCCCCGATGCGTTCGCGGGTGGATGGAGCTATGTTCGGGTCACAAGGAGGTCCTTGTGACCCGTCTACGAAAACTGACGATCGAGGAAATGACTCGTCGTAACTTCACTGAGTCTACCACTCGCGCCTACGTTCGAATCATCGAGGAATTCACCGGGGGCGGCGCCGAACTTGCGGCGCTCAGACTGGTACGCGCCTTCCCCCTCCACATCAGTCACCACCACCGCCAACATCTTCTTGTGCACGTTCAACTGCTGCGATTCGATAAGACATCATGCTTCTCCTTGGCGGAGCGGAGAGCATGCCAAAGGTAATCCCAGGCAGGGTCACGTGGCTATCGCCGCTCCCGAAGGGAGACGAACGACGCCCAATTATTCGCGCAGAAGCGCAGCATGCTCCAGGGTCAAACAGACCAACGATCTCAACTTCTCCACTGTCAAGCCGACCTCACCGCTCCACCTTTGCCATGATCCCAGTTTTTCATGGGATTTCGCGGGCCGAAGGCCCATTCAAACAGACCACAAAAAACGATGGTCTGTCCTACAGCAACTTTGGCAACAGTTCTCCGGCGGGGCCTTGCAAGGCGCAGTCCACCATTTTCGTGGCGGCTGTCGGCTCGATGTTGATCTCGATTATCTTGGCGCCGGCTTGCTTGGCGTAGGAAATCAGGCTGGCGGCGGGGTACACCACGGCGGAGGTACCGACCACCAGGAACACTTGGGCTGCCGCCGCGGCATGCTCGGCTTCCTTCATCATGCCATCGGGCAGAGGCTCGCCGAACCAGACCACGCCGGGGCGCGCGAGACCGCCGCAGGCGCAGTGCGGCGGGATCTTGGGTAGCGGCACGCGGCGATTCGGGAAGTTGGCGCCGCAGGAGGTGCAGCGCATGCGCCAGATATCGCCGTGGAGCTTGAGGATTTTGCCGTTCCCCGCAAGGTCGTGCAATCCATCCACGTTTTGCGTGATCAGGGTGAAGCGCGGCTTGCGGATTTCCAGTTGCACCAGCGCCTTATGCCCGGGGTTGGGCGCGGCCTTGGCGATCAACTCACGCCGCCAGTTGTACCATTCCCACACCAGGCGCGGGTCGCGCCCGAACGCCTCGGCTGTGGCCAGTTCTTCGGGTTTGTGTTCCTTCCAGAGGCCACCCGCGCCGCGGAAGGTGGGGACGCCACTCTCCGCGGAAATCCCTGCGCCGGTCAACACCGCCACAGAAGTCGCCTGGGCCAGCCAGTCACGTGCTTGATCGAGGTCCGCCAAATTCCTAGTTTAACCTTGTAGGACAGACCATCGGTTTTTGTTAGTCTGTCTGGGGTGCTTACCCGAACTGGGGAACTGCCCCAAAAAAGTTGGCAGGCGGAAGCGCCTGCCCCACTAAGATGTTGATCCTGCGATGTGGGGCAGGCGCTTCCGCCTGCCAACGGAGTGCAAAAGACGATGAATCCCAGTTCGGTTACGCACCCGTCTGTCTGCCGGCCGGCACAAGGCCGCGGAGCTGACAGACCACAAAAAACGATGGTCTGTCCTACTAACGGTTCAGGAGCTTTTCCAGACGTTCCACCTGTAACTGAGCTTTTTTCATCATGCTCTTGGCAGTAGCCGGGTCGCCTGCGTTCAGGGCGTTGGTGGTTTCCTCCAGGAAGCTGTTCATCAGATCGCGCGGCCCCGCCAGACTGGCGTTTAATCCGTGTCCGGCGGCTGCCTGTTGACTCTCCAACCGCTCCAAAGTGCCGCGGATTCCGTTGGCGCGCACATTCATCATGGTCAACTGTTGGCGGACGTCCAGAAGTTCCGCGCGAACGGCGGGGTTGTCGGCGGCCTGCGGCGGGGCCTGAGCCGGAGGCTGGACTGCCGGCTGCTGGGCGGGCTGCTGCACGGGTTGCTGAACTGGCGGCGCCTGCGTCTCGGGCTGTGGCGTATTCGGCGCCTGGGGCTGCGTCTGTGCCCGCGATTGGGGCGGACGGGCGGCACTCTTCGTGTCGGCGCGAACCTGCTTCGAGTCGACCGGCGGCATTGCCGGCGTTTGGGTCGAATTCGCGGGCGTTTGGGTCGAGGGTACGGAAGCAGCCGGCTGCGTTTCTGCCGGTGCCGCCTGAGAAGGCGTCTGGGCGGGCGCAGTCTGAGCAGGCGCTGTCTGGTCCGGCTGCGTCGAGGTTGCCGGCGGGCTGGAGTCAATCTGCGCCTTGGCGCCTTTTCCCGGGACGAATTCGATGACTGCGATGACCGCCAGAATGGCGGCCACACCCCCGAGTCCCATCCAGAGCCCCCGTCTGCTGCGGGCTTGGGCAGCCACCGCCGGCACGGTGCGCGGAGCCGTCACAGCGACCGGTGCCGCGGTGGCAACTGACGCGGGCCGCGTGGCGAGACCGGCAACGTTCCCGAGCGCGTTGCGAAAGGCCCCGGCGGTTTGGAACCGCGCGCTGGGGTCCTTCAGAACGGACATCAGGATCACGTCGTTGAGCATCTGGGGCAGTTTGGGATCGATCTGGATCGGAGCCACCGGCGTCTTTTCCAGGTGGGCCGCCATGATGGCGAACTGGCTGTCGCCATCGAAGGGCCGCTTGCCGGTGACCAGCTCATAGAGCGACACGCCCATCGAATAAAGATCGGACCGCGCGTCCAGACCCGCGGTGCCTTGAATCTGCTCGGGCGACATGTAGTAAAGCGAGCCCATGGTGGTGCCGGTCATGGTCAGGCGGCGGTCGGTAGCCCCCTTGGCGATGCCGAAATCCATGAGCTTCACCACGCCTCCAGGCGTGAGCATCATGTTGGCGGGCTTGATATCGCGGTGGATGACGCCGCGGCTGTGTGCGAAGTCGAGAGCCGCGAGCATCTGGCGGATGTAGTCCACGGCCTGGGCCGTTGGAATCGGGCCCTCACCCATCTTCTGTTCCAGCGTGACGCCCTCGACGAACTCCATCAGCATCAGGAGCTGGTTGTCCACGCGAACCGCGGTGTGCAAGGCGGCGATGTTGGGGTGCTCCAGGCTGGCCTGTACCTTGATCTCGCGCAGGAATCGGTCCGCCAGATCCGGTTCATTGGCAAGATCCGGGAGCAGGACTTTCATGGCTTCGACGCGGTCGGAGATGGTGTTGCGGACCTTATAGACCTTGCCCATGCCGCCCGCGCCCAATATCCCGATGACTTCATAGTCGCCGATGGTCGAACCGATTTCGAAATTCATAAGGGTTCCTCTGGTTGCCCACCTGGGTAGGTGGGGTGGACGGCCTCGTCCGGCTGTTGCTTCGTCCGAGCAGGCCGACAGGGGGTCGGCCGCGGGCCAGGGGGCCCGCCCCACCCGGTCGTACGAGCCTATTTTGGACTGGAGACCGTGTCTCCCACCTGGGGCTTCCCGGGTCCAGTGAATTTCCCGACGGCGGACTGCGCGTCCACCTCGGTGACGGTCATGGTGCCGATCGAATTCTCCACGTGCCGGATCACTTTACCGGTGGCCGGATCCGTGATGTCCTTCACATTGCGCTTGACCAGAAGCTGAGCGCCGACCTTGACGCCGGCCGCCGACCCGACGTTGACGACCAGCGTGCCGTCCGGAGAGGCGTCGGCGACGAGACCGTCGATCGTCACCGTATTAGTGGGCAGCGATCCGGCTTTCTGGTCCAGGCCGTTGGCCACTTCGGTGACGGCTTTGTTCACGGCTGCGCCCAGGATCGTCTCGCCGAAGTTCTTACTCTTCATGTCGAGTGCGCCAGCCCCCATTCCCGCATAGCTGCCGCCCGATCCTAGAATGCCGGTACCGCCTTTCGACTCTTCGCCATGGCCCTGTACGCTCGCCAGGATTTCGGCGGTAGAGGTATCGATCATCCGGGCCGTAATCTGCACCACGGCGCTGGCCTTGCTTCGGGATATGCCGCCGATGCCGTACTTGCCCAAGCGGTTCGCGACGCCCCCGCCGGCGACGTCGGTCTTCTTATCGTCCCTTCCGAATTGCGTGATGCTGCCGATGATGATGGCATCCACGCCGAGCACGCGTCCGATCTTGGCTGCGCTGGACGCGTCGGCGCGGTCGCTGTTCGCAAAATTCTGCTCGCCGATGACCTTGTCGAGTTCCTTGCGCTCGATTACGGAATAGGCGCCGCTGGTGACGAGCCGGTCCACCAGAATGTCGGCTATGCCTTTGCCGACGTCCTGATTGGTCCCAAACAATGCGTTTACAGAGGTCTGCACCGTCGCGTAGTCGAAATTCATGATGGCGACGCGCTTCTTCTTCTGCTGTGCCTCCGCTGCGGTGAGAACCGTGAGAAATAGAACTAAGGCAGTAACCCGTGACATCGCACCCCTCCAAAGACAACATATTTAGTACGAGTGGCGGCAGTCAAATGGATTTGGCAGGTTTGACGTACCGATACCCGGACCGTCAATGTGACGCCCTTCACGATACCACGATCTTGAGGTCTTGGAGGGCGCCCTTAACCAAGGCCAGGGCTTCGGCCGCGCCTCGATCCGGACGATCCACGCGGATCACGTGGCAATGGTCTCCCACGGGCCGCCAACGCTCGAACATGCGCGGGACGGGAAAGCCGGTGAAGATGGTGATCAGCGGGACGCCCGACGCGGCGGCGACATGCTGGCCGGCGGAGTCGTACCCCACGTACAAGCTGCTGCCGGCGATGATTCCGGCAAAGCCTGCAAATGAGCCTTCCCAGAAAGTGGGGTGGACGGCGGAACGTTTTACGGCGTGCATGACGCGATCGGCTTCCTCCCCGCCGGCGCCTTTGTCGATGTACAGATCGAGGCCGGTTTCGGACAGGAGGGCCAGCAGGTTTTCTTCGAATGGGCCCGGGATTCGTTTGGCCTCGTTCTCGCCGACTCCCAAGTTGACGGCGATGTAAGCGCGCCCGCAAGCGGGCGTCACGCCGCACGAGACAGGCGGAACCGCCTGTCCCACCTGGCCCACCTCTGCTATGGAGGCGGGCGGCAGTTGTAGCGCCGGTGGTCTTGCCACCGGCATACTTCGAGACTCACCGGTGGCAAGACCACCGGCGCTACAGGTGTCGGCTAAGGCAATGTACGGCTTCGCCCCGGCGACGCCGAAAGTCTCGAAGGCCCAGGCGGCGGCGAGCTGCGAAAGGGCGCGGCCTCTCTCGCCTCCATAGGCGCGGCTTTCGAAGAGATGATAGCGATCCGCGTCCCCAACGGGCAGCAGACCGAGTTGCGTCAGGCGGGAATCGGGATCGATGACAACAGATTCGTCGCCAGTCAACAGCGTCTTCAGTTCTTCCCAGACCGCCAGCCGTTCCCGAAGACCGCCGCGGCGGTAGGCCACCGGCACGTGATGAAGGCGCGGGTCGCCCGCGAATAGCTCGAAATTCTTGCGGGGGCCGACAAAGCAAATCCGGGCGTGCGGGAAGCGCTGCATGGCCGCGTCCATTAGGACGCTAGTCACCGCCACATCCGCGCCCAGCGTGACCCGCGAGAGCACGTAGACCAGTTGCGGGTCGCTGGAGATTCGGCGCGTGCGCCGCACCCGCTGGTAACGGGTCACCAGCGACGCGGGGTCCACACCTGGGATGGCATAGGCTACCGCCTGTGAGAACAGGCGCGCGTACACCTCGCACAATGCAGGCTCAAAACGGTCCGCGAGGCCTTCCACCAGGATTCCGAAGAGCGCCTGTCCCGAAGGCTCATCCAACAGAGCCCGCGGCAATTCTTGAGGAGGATTGCCAGCTACACAAAGGTCCAGGATGTCCTGGGCGATCTCCTTACACGAAGTACTTCTCAATCAGAATCCCCAGTTTCTGGCGAGCGGAGTCCGGGATCGAGGCACGATCGGTGAGGATGGCGTGGGCGAGCGCGGATCCGCACTTGCAAGCGCGGCCGGCCGGCATACGGGCGACGGCGGCAGCTACCACCTTGCACGCATTCTCGGAGTTCTGCCTGAGGTTGCTCATGATGTCGTTAACGGTCACGGCGTCGTGATCCTGGTGCCAGCAATCGTAGTCCGTCACCATCGCCACCGTCACGTAGCAGATCTCGGCTTCGCGGGCGAGCTTGGCCTCCTGCAGGTTGGTCATGCCGATGACATCCATGCCCCAGCTTCGGTAGACGTTGGACTCGGCCTTGGTGGAAAAGGCCGGACCCTCCATGCAAAGGTACGTGCCGCCTCTTTTCGTATTCACCGCGGCCGTTTGACACGCGCCGGCCACGACCTCGGCCAATTCGGGGCAAATGGGATCGGCGAAGCTGATGTGCGCGACCAAGCCCTCACTAAAGAACGTGGAAATGCGGCCGCGGGTGCGGTCGAAGAACTGGTCGGGAATGACGAAATCGAGCGGGCGGTGCTCTTCCTTGAGCGAGCCCACCGCGCTGAGCGAGATGATCCGCTCCACGCCCAGCATTTTCATGCCGTAGATATTGGCGCGGAAGTTCAGTTCCGAGGGCGAGATGCTGTGCCCCTGACCATGACGGGCGAGAAACGCAACGCGCCGCCCCGCCAGCGTGCCGACCACGAAATTGTCGGAGGGATGGCCGAAGGGTGTATCGTAATTCGCCTCCTCCTGGGCTTCGAATCCGGGCATGGAGTAGAGCCCGCTACCGCCGATGATGCCGATTTCCGCTTTCAATGTCCGCCCTCCTGAATCAGTTCCAATAGTACGCCGCCGGTGGAGGCGGGGTGCACAAATACGTAGAGATGACCGCCGGCCCCCTGGCGCGGCTCGTTCAGCAGCCGGGCACCCGCCGCGCGCAGACGCTCCACGGCGGCAGGGAGGTCCGGAACCTGCAGCGCCAAGTGGTGCAGGCCGGGGCCGCGCTTCTCGAGGAATTTGGAAATGGGGGAATCGGGGGACGAGGGCTCCAGCAGCTCGATGCGCGAGTCGCCGGCGGGGAGCATGGCGACGTTGACCTTCTCGGTGGCGACGGTTTCGCGATGGGCAACCGAGAGGCCCAGGGTCTGGTAAAAGGCGACGGCGTCGTCTAGCGCGGGGACGGCGATGCCGAGGTGGTCGATGTGGCACAGGCCACCGACCTGCCCAGGGTGGTGGTGGTCGGGGAGCATGTGGGGCAGACCCCCTGGTCTGCCGGGGTCCCCCGTCGGGGGAGCGCCCTCGTCGGCCTCCGGCCGAAGGCCGGCCAGGGGGCCAGCCGCGGGCCAGCGGGTCCGCCCCACTAGCGGGCCGAGTTCGGGGGTGGGAAAAGTCTCGACACGAGTGTCGAGACGGCAGGCACGAGTGCCCGCGCCACAGATGGCCTCAAGGAGCTCTGCCACTCCGGTGCCGTCGGTCGCGATCGTCCTGACGATGGGCGGGGTCTTGCCATGGGCCAGACTCAGCATGCCTTGAAGTTCCATCTCTACACGGTCGGCGCCGGGCTGGTCGGACTTATTGATCGCGAAGATGTCGGCGATCTCCATGATCCCGGCTTTGATGGCTTGCACGTCGTCACCCATCCCGGGGACCAGCACCACCACCGTTACCTGCGCCACATCCACGATCTCGACTTCGTCCTGCCCCACTCCCACGGTCTCGATCAGCACGTAGTCCTTGCCTGCCACGTCCATCAACTGCGCGAGATCCGCGGTGGCGCGGGACAGGCCGCCGGTGGTGCCGCGGGTGGCCATCGACCGGATAAAGATGCCGGGATCGGCGTGGTGCTGCTGCATGCGGATGCGGTCGCCCAGAATCGCGCCACCGGTGAGGCGGCTCGAGGGGTCCACCGCGAGGATCGCGAGGGTATTGCCCTGGCGGCGCAACTCGCTCGCCAGCGCGTCCACCAGCGTGCTCTTACCGGCGCCCGGCGGTCCGGTGATTCCGACGATGCGTGCGTGCCCTGCGAAGGGCGCGAGTTCCCGCAGGAGTTCCAACGCCTGGGGGTCGCGGTTCTCCACGCCCGTGGCGGCGCGGGCAAGCGAGCGCGCGTCGCCTTCTCGAATTTTACGAGCCCAATCGTTCATCAGCTTTTCAGGAGTTGCCTGGCGATCACCAGCCGCTGGATTTCGCTGGTGCCTTCGCCGATGGTGCAGAGCTTCACGTCGCGGTAAAACTTCTCCACGGGGTAGTCCTTGATGAAGCCGTAGCCGCCGTGAATCTGTACGGCCTCGTTGGCGATCCGCACGGCCGCCTCGGAGGCGAACAGCTTGGCCATGGCAGACTCGCGCGTCACCCGCAGGCCGTGGTCCAGCATCCACGCGGCGCGGTAGTTCAGCAGGCGCGAAGCATCCAGGTCCACGGCCATATCGACGAGTTTGTGCTGGATCGCCTGGAACTCCGAAATCGGCCGGCCGAACTGCTTCCGCAGCTTGGAATATCGCAGCGCGGCGTCGTAGGCGCCTTGCGCCATCCCGATGGACAGGGCCGCGATGGAGATGCGGCCTCCATCCAATACCTTGAGGCTGTCGACGAAGCCCTCGTTCAGCTTGCCCAGCAACTGCTCCGGATCGAGGCGGCAGCCTTCGAAAATCACTTCGCCGGTGGCGCTGGCGCGCAGCCCCAGCTTGTTCTCCTTCTTGCCGGCACGAAAACCGGGGGTGCCCTTATCCACCAGAAACGCCGAGATGCCGTGCTGGGCCGCGGCGCGATCGGTCACCGCCATGGCGACGCAGACATCGGCGTAATGCGCGTTGGTGGTGAAAGTCTTGGCGCCGTTGAGCACCCACTTGCCATCGTCCATCACGGCCTTGGTGCGGGTGCCGGCGGCATCCGAGCCGGCCTCGGGTTCGGTGAGCGACCAGCAGCCGATCCACTCTCCCGAGGCCAGCTTGGGAAGATAGCGCCGGCGCTGCTCGTCCGTGCCCATCTTATAAATATGGTTGGAGCAGAGCGACGTGTGGGCCGCGACGATGATGCCCACGGAGCCATCCACGCGCGACAGTTCCTCAATGATGATGGAGTACTCGATATAGCCGAGCCCCGCGCCGCCCAGTTCCTCGGGAAAGATAGCGCCCATGTAGCCCAGTCGACCCAGATGGCGGACTACTTCCAGGGGGAAAATCTGCGCCTCATCCCACTCCATGACGTGGGGCAAAATCTCAGCCTCGGCAAATTCCCGGACCGACTTGCGCAGGTGGACTTGTTCCGGCGTGTACTCGAAATCCACGGCCTTATACGATCTCTTCCCTGGCGGCGTCCCAGTGCATGGTGCGCTGTTTCCGGTAGCTCTCCACGGCCATGCGGCAGGCTATGGCCACGCGGAAGCCAAGATCGAACGGGCAGTTGGGCTGCGTGCCCGAATCGCGGATGGCGTCGAGGAAGTTCTGCATGTGGGCGCGCGGGTCGGCCCGGGTCATGCCCACCATTTCGTTGCCGTCCGGCCGGGTCTTTTTCTCGGGGGTGTAGCGGATGCTCTGCATGGTATGGGAGATGGTGCCGTTGTCGCCCAGCACCTCTTCGGACACGCCCAGGCGCTCATTGCCGAACCCGGAATCCCAGGTGAAGAGCAGATCGTCGTGCTCCATGGACACGCTCATGGTATCGGGCACTTCGCGGCCATCCTTCCACAGGTAGAGGCCGCCGGTCATGGTGACCGACTTGGGAATTCCCAGACCGATGGCTTTGTACCAGAAGGAAAGCTGGTGGCACAGGTTTTCCGTGACGTTGCCGCCGGAGTAGTCCCAGAAGAAACGCCAGTTGGCGTAGCGATTGGCATCGAACGGGCGTTGGGTCGCCTCGCCGAGGAAGCCTTTCCAGTCGATGTTTTCGGGCGTCATATCCGGATAGATCGGGTTGGTCCACTGCGGCTTGCCGTGCGGGGTATTGCGGTACATGTGCCCGTGAATCATGGTGATCTTGCCCATGAATTCGGGCTTCAGGTAGCTGATGGCGTCGGGCATCTGGCCTGTGGAAGTCCACTGGTGTCCGATCTGCACGATGCGTTGCTTTCCGGCCTGCTGGGCGGCGGCGCGCATGCGCTTGGCGTGCTCCACGGTGAACGCCATGGTCTTTTCCTGGT
>OCZU010002456.1_pt1 | contig 11842 bp, 10 predicted proteins | sample 1539001 | NCBI WGS metagenome assembly OCZU01 (sample SAMEA3539306, study PRJEB22396) | soil metagenome | biome: tundra; feature: field; material: soil | place: USA | collected 2010-05 | depth 0.15 m
ACGTACTGAGACGCGGCGGGATACTCGACTCCGAACCCACTGTCGCCAGCCGACGCCGTGACTGCCACGCCAGCATGCTTGTAGAACTCGGTGTCGAAGGTCGAGTCGGAGGTCGACTCGGATCCGCCGTAGCTGTTAGAGACGTAGTCGGCGCCCAGTGCGACCGCGGCGTTAACCCCGGCCCCCAGGTTGGCCGTGGTCGCGCTGTTGGCCTCGACCAGGATGATGTGGCACTGCGGGCAGATCGCGGACACCATGTCGATGTCCAGCGACTCCTCGGTAGCCCATCCGGTCGTGCCTGAGGCAGCAGGCAGCGGACTCGTCGCGCCATTCTGGTTGACCTTGGAGAAGCAGCCAGTACCGCAGGCCGGCAGGCCCCAGTCTGACCGGTAGGTGGCCAGGTCCGCGGCCGCATTCGGGTCGTCCATCGCATCGACGACCGCGACGGTCTGGCCGGCGCCCGCCGTCGACGATGGCAGCTTATAGGCGCTTTGCAGGTTAGCGGGTCCGTAACCGAAGCCCACCGGAGCGGCGTTCGGGGCGAGTGCGTGCTGAGCCTTCTGCTTGACATTTGTGCGGACAAGGACCATGCAGGCCATCTTGCCTGGCTTCGCGACCGGGCAGGCGCGCCGGTAATCGTGCGCATGGACTGTCGACGGCGCTACTCCCGCCATCGCACGGGCCGCACTGGGCGCTGTGTGGATTGCGGGCTGGGCGCTGGCGGCCCCGGCGAAGGCCAGTCCGGCGGCTGCTAGTGCGATCGATGTGCCGGATACGATCCATGCACGGGCTGGTCCCGATCGGCTGGTGCGGCGTGGCAAGGTGTGACGTTGAGCGGCGCTGAGCAACTATCTCCTCCTTGGGCGGCGACCAAGTGCACGCAGGCCGGGCATGACTGCCCACCCTGAAAATGAGCGGGCTGGCGCCCGTGGCACCTGGTCCGTGCGGTCGAAAGCCGGTACCCCGGTCGAGGTCCATTCGGACGATAACCTTGCATTTCTTAGCACGTCAATACCTAACTACACACACCGTTACCTGTGGGGCACTGGTCATCGCAGGGGACGCGATGCGGGCGGCAATAGTTCAACCCAGGTGCTTACGACACTGGGCCTCCCGGCAGTTATGCGATGATGGCAGTGCACTGGAAAGCCGACGCGCGTGGCTCTGCCTGGGCCAGCACGGCCCGGAGCCAGCGGGCAGGAGCGTGGTGCGGCTTGATGTCCCCCTGCAGCTGATGACAGTGCTGCGCATTGTCGGCTGGGACTCAGCGCCTGGCCTGACCCAGGAAAACGGCACGCCAGCGCGATTTCTCGCCGGGACCGGGGGTGTTCTGGCGGCGGCAGCGCCAGCGACCGGCGGTCAGCGAACTGTGCACGCTGATCGGTGCGCACCCCTGACCGAGGCGGTGTAACCCGACGGCCCTGCGCCCCTGGCGCCAGAGGGTTGCCATATCCGCTGGTAAAGTACTCGGCAATTGTCTAACTACGGCGTCGGCCGATGCCGCCCGTCCGCGATGCTGCTATCGCGCCGAATCGCGGTGCAGCGCCGGACCACGGACAATAGTGCCGGGAGGATCAGGTGGGCTGGCTGTCATCCGGCATCACGGCAGGCCCAGATGGCGCTCGGCACCCGGCTCGTTCACCGAGACCGACGATCGCAGCTCATGGCGCATGACATTGCCTGGGGCTCAGGGCCTAGCCAACTGGACATGACCCGGGTCGAGTCAGGCATGACCGCCCTGCTTGAGGCATGCGAGCGAGCCGTCGAGACGATCGGGTCGGCGGTCCCCCCGGTCCAGCTCCGGGCGCTGCTGATCATTGACAAATCTGGCAGCCTGAACCTCAACCGGCTGGCGGCGGCCCTGGGAGCGTCCGCATCGGCCACCAGCCGGCTCTGCGACCGGATGCAGGCGGCGGGCCTGGTGACCCGTGGCCGGACGGCCGCGAGCCGGCGCGAGATCGCGGTACTCACTACTGAGTCGGGGCGACGCCTGGCAGACTGGGTCAGGGCGCAGCGCCGCGATGTTCTTGGACGAGTGCTGGAAGGGATGAGCCCGGACGGCCGCGAGGCACTCGCGCACGGGCTTGACGAGCTTGCCGCCGACTCAGGACAGACGTCATCAGGGCCGCCGCAGGCCTAATGCCGAGAAGTGAGGCGCAGCTTGACTATGCTCGCTGGTGGGTGCCCGGTCAGCCGGCCTGGCCTCCGGGCGAGCTGGAGCCTCCGCCGCTATAGCCGAACGCCTGGCGGCCTTGCCCCAGCAGAGTTAGATCCGCGATGCTGGCCGCGCTGGCAGTGGAGCCGCTGACCGTGGCGAGCAGCGATACCTGATTGCCAACCTTGATCGAGCCGATTCCGTCGCGCTGCGCGTCAACGTTGGTCGAGCTGGTGACGGAGTAGGTCTGGGTAAAGCCGTCAGCGCTCTTCACAGTGATAGCAGCCGCGCTCACCGCCGTGACAGTCCCGCTCTGGATGTCGACCGTCTGATAGCCGCCACCGGACTTAGGCACCACCAGCTGACCGTGCACTGCGCCGAGGATCTCGCCGCCGCGGCCAAATCCCCCGGCTGGCCGTCCACCGAAACCTCCGAAGCCACCGAAATGGCGAGAGCCCGGATGACCGAGCGACGGCGACGGCGACGGGCTCGACGACCGGCTTGAGGCGGTGGTCTGTACGGACGGTCCCGAATTGCCAGCGGCATAGGCCACTCCGGCCCCGCCAAGCAACGCCGCCGCTGCCACACCGGCCACGAAGAACGGACGGCGGGATCTAGCCGGCCGCCGACCTGTCGGGCCGAATGTGAGCGTGTCGCCAAGCGAGCCCGATGGTCCGGCCGTATCCGCGGCGTCGGCCGATCCGCGTGCCCAAGGTTCGTCATTTCCTGGATAGTCAGACGACATCGGAACTTGGCTCCTTCCAGCTGGATTCTTAGCCGTACTCGCTTAAGAGCCTGTCACGCAGACCTTAGGGCAAGCTGAATGGCCACGACTTCTCCCGCTCGCCGAGGCATCGGCGGCCGCCCCGTCGGCGGCCGGCCCGTCGGCCTCGTCGGTGTCAGCTAGCGTCGCGGATAAGTCGCTGCCGGGCCGAGCCATCTGCGAGCGCAGTCCTGCCTAGAGCGGTGATCGCATACGTGGACGCCGTACCGCTACCGCCGAAGGTGTGCCGCTGCACCAGTCCAGCGTGCCCCAGCATTTGCAAACCGTCGAGCACGGGCCGGAGCAGCGGCTGGCGGCACTTCGATGATTGCGAGAACGACGACATCAGCCAGCTGCACACTTCTACTGGGCCTTGCCGGTGCCCCCCCTTCGTGCCCATCCCGTCCGGCCCGGAGGCTGGCATGATCTCGGCCGCCAGTTCGGGGGGCGGCAACCCGACCAGCCGCTCCTTCTCAGCTTGCGCCGCGGCCTCTCGCGCCGCCTTCTCACTCTTGTCGCCGAACAAGATCCCATCACCTTCGGCTCACGGGAGCCTGGCAACCCCGCAGAAGAAGGCGCGCGATCCGTCGCTGTCCGCCGCGGCCTGGTCTTCGGAACCCCATACGCCAACGTTGGCGATGACCGGCCCAGCCCCCTCGAAGGGGGGAACCAGCTCAAGTCCGTCGAAGAACCGTTCGATCTGCGCCCTGGTTCGCGGGTGCGCGCTCTGCGTGGCCCCGCCGTACACCTCAATTCCTCGCTGCACAGAGCGGGGCGGGAGCATGTCTGCGGTGATGTGCGAGAGCGCCAGGTAACTGCCGGCCGCGAGGACGCTGAGGTACCGCGTCACCAGGCCCCATGGATCTGAGCTATCGGCAACGAACTGCAGGACGGCCGTCATTAGCAGCCCGACCGGCTCGCCGAAGTCGATCAGCTCCCGCATCCTCGGCTGGCTCAGCACGGCGTCCGGGTCTCGCAGGTCGGCCTGGATGACCGCGGTGGTGCCGGCGTCGGTCAGCATCTCGGCGGCATAGACAAGCACGCTCGGATCGTTGTCGACGTAGACCACCCGGGCATGCGGGGCCACGGCGTGCACCGCCTCATGGGTATTGCTCTGCGTCGGAAGTCCGGATCCGATGTCGATGAACTGCCGGATTCCCGGTGTGGCCGCCATCCACCTGGCCGCGCGCCCGTGAAACCCGCGGTTAGCCCATGCCGCGTCTTCAAGGTCTGGCATCTGTGCCCGGAACAGCTCGGTCGCGTCCCTGTCGACCTGAAAATTGTGCGTGCCGCCCAGCATGTAGTCGTACATGCGGGCCGGGCTCGGCCTGCTCAGGTCCACGCCAGCGGGGGGCTGCTCAGCCTCGGTCATATTTCTCCTCCGTCGCGCTGCTGCGCCACGGTCTGGCACGGGGCGGGCCGGTAGCACTGTGCCACCCGCCGATCGTACCGGCCCCGCCGAGCAAGCCAGCCCGCGCCGAGCGCCTCAGACTGTAGTGCCGAGGCCACCATCGACAGGGATGACAGCGCCGGTGACGTACGCGCCGGCCCGCGCGGCCAGGTAAACCGCGACACCGGCCATGTCATCGGGCCGGCCGATCCGCCGGAGCGGGGCCGCAGCAGCGATCGAGTCCCCGAACGCCTCCAGAGTCGTCGCCATCATCTTGGACTCGAACGGCCCGGGAGCCACCGCGTTGACGGTGATGTGCCGGGGTCCGAGCTCCCTGGCGAGGACTCGGGTCAGGTGGTGCAGGCCAGCCTTGCTTGCCGAGTAAGCGTACGTAGGCAGCGACGACACGTGCAGCCCGTCGATGCTGCCGATATTGATCACCCGGGCTGGGTCATCCTGGGTACCAGCGGCCTCCAGCAGGGGCAGGAGCGCACGGATGAGGAGAAACGGGCTCTTCAGGTTGAGGTCGAGGACCTTATCCCAGGCCGTGACTGGGAACTCTTCGAGCGGCGCGCCCCAGGTGGCTCCAGCGTTGTTGACCAGCACGTTCACGTGGCTCTCGCGCGCACCAATCTCCCGCGCAAGCCGCTGGCACTCCGACTCGGTCGACAGGTCGGCCGCGATGGCCGTCACCGGACCGTATTGCCCGAGTTCCCGCTCGGCGGCCGCACACCCGTCGGCCTTGCGCGAGCTGATGTACACACGTGCCCCGGCCTGCAGCAGGCCACGCGCGATCATGAACCCGATTCCGCGAGTACCGCCAGTGACAATGGCCGTCTTGCCAGACAGATCAAACAGATCCATGCGTTTCTCCATCGGCTGCGCCTGCACATGTCCTGCACCCAGAATGCACGCTGCCGCCGGGCGCCGGGCCGGCGGCTGAACCAGCAATGCCACGGGTACGTGTCACAAGTGCGACGCATGGATTTCGCGTGCGCACCGGCCAGAAGAAAGGAAACTGCTCATGCGAGTACTTCGTGGGGTAGCCCTGGCGGCTGCCAGTACCGCTGCCATCGCGGCAGCGGGGCTCACAGCGCCCGCGTCCTGGGCCCAGCCTCAGCACTCCCGCACATCCTTTATCGGACGTTTCCACCACGCACCGACAGTCGCGTCGACCGTTCCGGCAAACGGCGACGTCAATCCTTATGGGGTAGCGGTCGTCCGGCACAGCCAGGGCCGCCTGCACCGCGGCGACGTTCTGGTCAGCAACTTCAACGACAAGGCGCCCAACAACTTCCAGGGCACCGGAACCACGATCGTGCAGATCAGCCCCGGCGGACACGTGACCCAGTTCGCCCGCATCTCCCCGGCCGGACTGCCGGGAGCCTGCCCAGGCGGCATCGGGCTCACGACCGCGCTGGTGATCGTGCACGGCTGGGTCGTCGTCGGGAGCCTGCCGTCCGTCGACGGCAGCGCGGCCACTTCCTCGGCCGGCTGCCTGCTGGTCCTGGACAGCCGGGGAACGGTGCGGGCGACGATTCATGGGCACGGCATTAACGGGCCGTGGGACATGACTGCCGTCAGCTTCGGCCGGACCTCCGCGTTGTTTGTCACCAACGTGCTGAACGGCACGGTCGCGGCCAAGGGAGCTGTCGTGCACCGCGGCACGGTGCTGCGGCTGGTACTGAGGTTCCGCGGCCACCGCGTCCCGAGCCTCCGCAGCGTCACGACCATCGGCTCAGGTCTGGCCGAGCAGACCAACGCAGCGGCGTTCGTGGTCGCCCCGACCGGACTGGGCCTCGGCCGGCACGACTCCCTGTACGTGGCCGATACCAACGCGAACCGAGTCATCGTGATCCGGCGCGCACTGGTGCGGCACACCAGCGCGGGAACAGGTCGTGTCGTCAGCGTCGGCGGCTTGCTCAACAACCCGCTTGGCCTCGCGATCGCTCCCAACGGGGACGTGCTGACTGTCAATGGCGGGAACGGCCGCATCGTGGAGATCTCCCCGGCCGGAGTCCAGGTGGCAAGCCGTTTCCTGAATCGCACGGGCAGCCCGCCAGGTAGCGGAGCGCTGTTCGGGCTGGCTGTGGCGCCACGCGGCGCGGGCGTCTATTTCGTGGACGATGTGGCCAACACGCTCCGCATCCTGCGCTGAGCCGAGCATCGGCTGCTGGGTGCGGCCGACGGACCGCCAGTCTCGTCCGTCGGTCGTGCCCAGCAGTGGGTAACGGCACCGGCGCTGGCGGGGTCGAAGGCGCGTACGCTCTGGCCATGCCCGCGCAGATATTCGGGCGCGACGCCGAATTGCGGACCATCAGCGAGTTCGTAGCCCAGATCCCGAACGCACCCGGTGCTCTGGTGCTGGCCGGGCCAGCGGGCGGGGGCAAGACAACCTTGCTGCGGGCGGGCGCCGCTACCGCCGGCGATCAGGGATTCACGGTTCTGCGCACGATTCCGGCCCGTAGCGACCTGCGGCTCGCATTCGCCGGACTGGCCGACCTGCTTGAGCCGCATATCGGAGCCGTTATCGGCGAACTTCCACCGCCGCAGGCCACGGCACTCCGGATCGCGCTGCTGCTCCAGGAAGCGCCGGCCCATCCGGCCGAGCCGCAGGTCATCGCGGCTGCGTTCCGGACAGCGCTGGGAGTGCTCGCCCAGTCGGCGCCGGTCCTGGTCGTCATCGACGACCTGCCATGGCTTGATCCCCCGACCTCGGCTGCCCTGAGCTTCGCGATCCGCCGCCTCACAGATGAGCCGGTCGGCCTCGTCTGCGCGCAGCGCACCGACCAGTTCGGCAAGCTGCCGCTTGACCTTGAGCACGCCCATCTCCGCGCCGATCTGCTGCCGGTGGGCGGCCTGAGCCTCGGACCGGGCTTGCCGCCAGGCGGACAGGACCGGCTCGATCAGGGCCTGCCGGGCATCAGACAGGTCAGTGCGATTTCCACGCCGGATGATCATGATCGTGATCTATAGCACGCGATATCTCAGAACTGCGGGCCTCGAAGGTAAAGAAATCCCCCCGCTGAGACAGACCGGCATCAACGGGATCAGATACCCTCTAAGAGTTTAGCAGGCTGGACCGGAGCGAATGGTGTCATAGGTTGCGGCTGAAGCGGTCAGGCGGAATACTGGCCGCATCTTGTGACTGCTCGATCGCAGCAGGTTCTGAGGCCTCGCTGACACTGTGCCATGACCGGAGGCGGAGCGGAATATTGCGCTGGAGGCGTGGTGGATGACGGCATCCCCGTGGCAGCTGGCACCGTGCGCGCAGGGTTCGCTCCAGGCCAGCGAGTGGCGGGCTATGTCCTTGAGGAACAGGTCGGCGCTGGCGGGATGGCGGTGGTGTTCCGCGCAGTGGATGAGCGCCTCGGCAGGCCGGTGGCGCTGAAGATCCTGGCGCCCGCGCTGGCGGCTGACCTGGCGTTCCGGAAGCGGTTTATCCGTGAGTCACGCGCGGCTGCGGCCGTCGATGACCCGCACATTATCCCGGTTTACGAGGCGGGCGAAGCTGACGGAGTCCTGTTCATCGCGATGCGCCTCGTGCCGGGCCTGGATGTCAGGACGTTGCTCTATCACGAGGGACCGCTGCCGGCTGGCCGGGTGGCGGCGATTGTCTCGCCGGTCGCGTCGGCGCTGGATGCGGCGCATGCGGCTGGCCTGGTGCACAGGGATGTCAAGCCAGCGAACATGCTGGTCGACACGCGGCCTGACCGGCCTGATCATGTGTATCTGTCGGACTTCGGGCTGAGTAAGGGCTCGTTTTCTTCGGTGGGCTTGACTGGATCAGGGTTCTTCCTCGGCACGCCGAGCTATACGGCGCCGGAGCAGATCCAGGGCAGCGCTGTAGACGGGCGCGCGGACCAGTACGGACTGGCGTGCACGGCGTTCGAGTTGCTGGCTGGCGGGCCGCCGTTCGAGCGCGATCAGGGAATGGCCGTTATCTGGGCGCATCTGTCGGAGCCGCCGCCGTCGCTGTGCTCCCGGCGGGCGGATCTGCCCGGTGCCGTTGACGCGGTAGTCGCCAGAGCCCTGGCGAAAGACCCTGAGGACAGGTACTCGAGCTGCAGGGACTTTGCGGAGGCACTTCGCGCCGCGCTCGGGCTGATGCCGTACAACTCGGGTCCTGGCGTCATCCCCGCGATACGGCAGCCTAAGACTGAGATAGCCAGGCTGCCGACCCGTGCCCGGGCTGCTGGAACTGGCGTCCCCCAGCTGCAGACAGGGGGAGAGAACCGGCCGCGAGACGGGAGCCAGGATCCGCCGACCGTCGCATCGGCCGGCGCCGGTCTCGGCGGTCCTGCGCAAGCGCTGCGTGCAGGTGCAGTGAGCGGACCGGCCCACGATGACGCCGATCATATTGCTGCGGTCGCGTTCGGTCCTGACGGAGCCACTGTCGCCGTCGGCGACTCCGGCGGTAACGCCTACCTGTGGGAGCTGGCGACGGCCAGCGTCATCGAAGACCTGACTGACGGCCTTTCCGAGTCAGGCTCAGCCAGCCGGGGGGTCGAGGCGATCGCTTACAGCCCCGATGGCTCGCTGCTCGCCGTCGGTGCTGTCGACGGGACCACGCGGATGTGGGACCTGCGCGGCGGCCGGCTCAGGAGCGTCCTGGCTGATCCCGATTCAGCTGGCGTCGGAATGGTGGCGTTCAGCCCTGACGGATCCGTGCTAGCGGTCGGCGACGATAACGGCAATATCTACCTGTGGGCAGTCAGCGACGGGAACCTCACGGGCGTGCTGACCAATCCTGAATCCCAGGGCGTCTTTTCCGTGGCCTTCAGCCCTGACGGGTCCATGCTGGCTGCCGGTGACGGCAACGGCTGCGCCTGCATGTGGGATGCCCGTGCCGGGCAGTTGATCACCACGCTGGCCAAGCGCGGTGCGGGGGAAATCTTCTCCGTTGCCTTCGCCCCCGACGGCTCAGTGCTGGCTGCGGGCGGTGGTGATGGCAGCATCTGCCTGTGGGATCCCGGCAGCGGAGACCAGATCTCGGTCCTGACCAGACGCCGCTCAGGTGGCGTCAGCGTTAACGCCATCGCCTTCAGCGCGCATGACCTGGAACTGGCCGCGGGCTACTCCTCCGGCGGAATCTGCCTGTGGGACGCTCTGAGGAGCCGCCCGGTCACCATGCTCGGCAAGCATGACCCTGGCGCCGTGTTCGCGGTGGCGTACAGCCCGGATAGCGAGGCGCTAGTCACAGGCCATTCCGGCGGCAAGGCTTTGCTGTGGGATGTCGTCAGCGGAAGCCGGATCACCATCGCCTAGAACACCGATCAGGGCAGGTCTTGGGATTCCTGTTCACCATGATCCCGACGAATCAAAGTCATGGCGCACCGTTTCCAAACCGCCCCCCGCAGCCGCGCACCGCAGCCAACGCGTTCAATAGCTGCGGCCGCTCTACAGCCGCCTGGCTACTCGCCTCTCCTGCCGATGCCTGCCACGTCGCACGCCTGCACGATTGTCGCGAGCCGCTGCTCCGCTTGCTCGAGTTGGGTGAGAACGCGTTCCTTGACGGCGGGTCCAGCGGGGTGTCTGGCCGCCCGATCAGATCTCGGAGCACCGGGACCAAGGGCGCGTACTTGCTTGCCAGTCTGCTGAGTCTCGGGCCGGTGGTGTGGATCAGGCCGATGCCGTTGTCGGTGAAGTCAGAAATCTTGATGACACGCGTCCACGGGCTCGTTTCCAGGCTGGCGGCTACATGCTCGCGGTACTGGGCGTGATGATCGCGCCCTGATTCGTACGGCGGGTTGGTGACCGCGCTCACGAGTTCGGCCACGCGACTCCCGAACAATCCGGCGAGCGCCGTGAGCGCCTCCTGCTGGCCGCCGCCCGGCGCCAGGTCGTCGGCGTGGTCTTTCACTGCGTCGTGCAGCAGAGCGGCGCAGACGACGTCGGCGTCATGGACGTGGTAGTGGCTGATGATCCGGGTGGCGACCCTGAGCACGTGGTGCAGGTATGGTTCGCGCTGGCGCCGGTCGGCTGCGTGCAGCCGGGCTGCTAGATCCAGTGCCTGTTCCAGTCGCTGGCGGTCAGCGTCGGGGAAGGCCGCGATCTCGATGGCGAAGCGTTCCCGCAGGCCGGTCTCGCCGTGGAGCGCCGTGATCGCGTGCAGCGGCATCGCCGGCAGCAGTTGCCGTTCGGCGGGGCTCATGCCTCCGCTGGCAGCAGGTCGGCGGTCTGACGCGGTCGGCTGCCTCGGTGCTCGCCGAAGATCGGCGCTCGCGCCGCCTGGCGCTGTCGCCGTGTTGCTGTCGTGTCCCATCCGGCTACCTCTCCTGCTCAGCCAGTCTGCCTTACCGGCCAGTCAATCCCGGTTGCTAATGTCGTACCCTTCCTGCATCATCTTATACATCTGATTTAACTCAGCACACCTACGCATTGCCAATGTCATGGTCCGTCCAGACCCGCAGGAAGGAGACCGCCGTGGCCGGGATCATCACCATCGCCAAGGGCCACGACGCGTCCTACCCGTGGAAGCAGATCAAGACCGCCGAGCCCGGACAGCCCGCCCGGAGCGCGGAGCCCGGCGTCGGCTACTACCTGTCTCCGGCGGAGAAGGGCGGCGAGCCGCCGGGGATCTGGACCGGGAAAGGCGTCGCCGAGCTGGGCCTGGTCCCGGGCGGCGTCGTCGACCGCGCAGTGTTCGAGCCGTTGTACGGCCGGCATCTGGACCCGCGTGACCCGTCCGGGCAGACGCGGCTGGGCCGGGCGCCGGGCCGGTACCGGTCGGCGGACGACATCTACGCGGCGCTGCTGGCCGCCGAGCCGGAGGCGACGGCTGAGCGCAGGGCCGAGCTGATGGTCGACGCGAAGACGCAGGTCCGTACTCCTGACCTGTACTGGGACGCGACGTTCAGCGTGTCCAAGTCGATTTCGCTGCTGCACGCCAGCGCCCTGGCGAACGCCGCCGCAGCAGCCCGGCGCGGCGACCGGGCAGCCGCTGCGGGCTGGGAAGGCGTCGCGGACGGGATCTGGGAAGCGATCATGGAGGGCAACGCGGCCGGCCTGGACTATCTGCAGCGTGAGGCTGGGCAGACGCGTGCCGGGTATCACCCGGGCGGGCGGTGGGAGGACGCGCGCCAGTGGGTGATCGCGTCGTTCCGGCAGCACACCAGCCGCGACGGTGACCCGCAGCTGCATGTGCACAACCTGATCCTGCACAAGGTCCGCCGCGAGACCGACGGCCAGTGGCGGGCGCTGGACTCGATGTCGCTGTACCGGCACCGCCCGGCCGCGTCCGCGATCGCCGCACTCGCCGCGGAGAACGCGCTCACTGCCCGGTACGGCATCGGGTGGGTGCAGCGCCGGGACGGGCACGGGCGGGAGATCACGGGGGTGAGCCAGGCGCTGATGGACATGTTCTCCTCCCGCCGGCAGTCCATCGGCCCGGTCACCGCCCGCCTCGCCGAGGCGTACCGGGCGCAGTACGGGCGCGCGCCGGACGCGCGGGCGCTGGCCGGCCTGCGCCAGTGGGCGAACCACGCGACCCGGCGCGGCAAGGACGCCGGTCCGCTGGATCTAGGGGCACTCG
>OCZU010002459.1_pt1 | contig 11834 bp, 13 predicted proteins | sample 1539001 | NCBI WGS metagenome assembly OCZU01 (sample SAMEA3539306, study PRJEB22396) | soil metagenome | biome: tundra; feature: field; material: soil | place: USA | collected 2010-05 | depth 0.15 m
GTGGAGAATCTTTCAAAAGTCCTTGTGGCTCAATCTTCCATCTGACCTCGGCTGAGTTTTTTGGCCGTACATGGTGGCCGTCGAAGCCTGCAGACCCAGCTTGGCCAGTTCGTCGCGAATGCGCGAACTGCCCCAGGTCGGATTGACGTTCCACATCCGGCGGATCAGTCGGATCAATTCCGCGTCCTGTTCAGGTCGCCCACGCCGCCGATTGGATTTCCAGGTGAAGCTTCGGCCTGTGCGTCCGCCGTTTGAGCACCGTGATCTGGTGCCGCAGAGCTAGAACTTCCATGGCCAGTTCGTGCTGCGGTCGGAGCAAGGACCAAGGGTAGATCAGCACGATCCGAAGAAGTTCAAACATACCTCCAAAGTTTCGCTGCAAATCCCCGCCACTCAATCATTTCAGTTCTCGACCGAATTTCTGCCACCCACAGCGGTCGTAAATCCAACGCACTGAACGATCGGGCACGCTAACCTTTCATCGGCAATTCGAGCGTGAACGTGGCGCCACGCCCAAGACCTTCGCTCTGGACAGCCAGCGATCCGCCCATTTCCTTCGCCGCCCGCGCGGCGCTGTGCAGGCCGAAGCCGTGCCCATCTTTCTTGGTGGTGAAACCGTGGGCAAAGATCCGGGACAGGTGCTCCGGCAAGATGCCGCTGCCGTTGTCGGCCACCGCAATGCGGACCCGACCCGCTTCCTGGCTCAATCGAATGGTCAAACGCTTCTCCTGCCCGCCCGCTGCTTCACAGGCCTGCATGGCATTCCGCACCAGGTTGACGAGGATTTGCAGCACCTTGTGCTTCTCCATCATGATCGGCGGGACTTCCTCGAATTCCTTGCTCACCTGAATGCCGCCGCGCCTGAGGCCAATTGAATTCACATTTAAGGCGTCCTCGACTAGGTCCGTCAATGCAAGCACTTCCGGCGAGCGCGACATTTTTGCGACATCCTGTTGTACGTTGATGATGTTCTTGATGTGCTCGACGTTCTTTTGCAACTCGCCCAATTCCTTAAGCGCGGTGGCATGTTCCTCCGTCAAGCGTTCGGCGAGTTTTCCAAGGTAGCCGGGCACTTGTGTTCCTTGCGGATCGTGGGTGAAGAAGGCGCCCAGGTCAGCCTCGTGTTGATGCATCAAGGCCACAACTCTGGCCAGGTCGGCGGACTTCGATCTTTTGAGACTGTCAGCCATGCAGGTGGACGCGACATTGACGCTGTTGAGCACGTTGCCAACGTTGTGGAGGACGCCGGTGGCGAATTCCGCCATGCCGGCCTGCCGGGAGACTGCCAGCAATTGATTGTGCATCTGTTCCAATTCGAACTGTGCCCGCTTGCGCTCGGTGAGGTCAGTCCAGACACCGACGATTTCTGCGGGCCCACCCCCGGCGTCACGCACCAACTGCCGGGTGTCTTCCAGCCAGACGTAATTGCCGTCCTTGTGCCGGAGGCGGTATTCGATGGTCAGCTTCCCGTGTGCCAGGGTTTCGGGAAGGCTGGCCAATGCCCGGTCCCGATCTTCCGGGTGAAGATGAATTCCCCACCAGTCGTATGTGCATTCTTCAACTGAGAATCCGAGCAAGCGCGTGATGTTCTCGCTGACCATCTGGGGAATCACACTCTCGCCCTCTACTTTGAGCGAGTAAATCACCGCCGGACTGTGCGCGAGCAGATGGCGCAATCTTTCGTGCGTGCTGCGCAATTCTTCTCGAGCCTGCTTCAGTTTATCCTGGTCTTGAGCTTCATGCAGCGCGCGTTCGACCGCCTGGCCTAAGCGTGCAATTCTGTCCTTGAGTAAATAATCGGTCGCGCCATGCTTCATGGCATCAACGGCGACATCTTCGCCAACGGTTCCAGAGATCAGAATAAACGGGATGTTTAAACCGCTCTCCTTCAGCAGTTCCGCCGCTCGCAGGCCGGTGAACCGGGGCATTGAATAATCGGAGAGAATTATGTCCGGTGAATTCTTTATTTCCGCAAGAAAGTCCGCTTCGGTTTCCACCCGCTTCCATTGCGGATCAAATCCGGCGCGGCGCAGTTCGGACAGTAACAACTCCGCATCGTTCGGGTTGTCCTCGACTAGAAGAATGTGCAGAGGCTTTTTCACCCTTATTCCAAGCTTGCCGGCCGGTTGAATAAGAGCCAATACATCCCCAATTCCTGCACGGCCGTGACGAACTGCTCAAAGCTCACCAGCTTGACGATGTAACTGTTCACTCCCAGATGATAACTCTCGATCACGTCGTTCTGTTCCTTGGAGGACGTCAGGATGACGACCGGAGTCTTCCGGGTGCGGGGATCGCCCTTGACGCGCTTCAACACTTCCAAGCCGTCCACCTTCGGCAGTTTCAGGTCGAGCAGGATCACATTCGGCCCGTCTGCCATCTTGCGCGCAGCGAACGCCCCCTGGCAAAATATGAAGTCCAACGCCTCCGCGCCATCGCGGGCGAGCTGGATGCGGTTGGCGACTTTCCCCTTGTGCAACCCGTGCAGCGTCATCTCCAGATCGTCTGGATTGTCCTCGACCAGCAGGATTTCAATTTCGTTCATGGTCGTTTCTCTTGCCCCAGCGTGAACTGGAAAATCGCGCCGCGGCCTTCTTCGGCCTCCGGCCACGCGCGCTCAAGCCATAGAACGCGGAGTTCATCAGCTTGAGGATCTTCGCAGTCATTGCGATGTCGCGGGTGATGAGTTCTCCCACCTTTTCAACCGGGGTTTGCGGGTATTGCAAAACTCGGCCGATTTCCGTGTAGAGAGAGGGAATGGTCGGCAAGCAATCCATTTGCGAAATCGGGCTTTTGAGCCTCTCGCTTTGCAGCGACATCGCGATGGACGAGGCGCGCTGAATGGTGGCTTTAAGAGTTTCCGCAGCGCAGGGTTTGGACAGGCATTGATGCGCGGTGCCGACTCATTTGAGGGTGAGTTCCATTTGAAGGTGAGTTCCGTGTCTGCGCTGCCGGAGAGGATGAGCCGCACCGTCTTGGGGAAACGCTTCATGACTTGAGTGCGCAATTCGGCCCGGCTGATGTCCGGCATACGCAATTCCGAAACAACCACGTCGAAAGGGCTTTGCGCCATCCGCTCCAACGCTCGCTACCGGTTTCGACGAACTCCATTTCCCATTTTTCGCGTATGGAACGCAACATGCGCTGCAAGCCTTGCAACGCCATCGTTTCGCCATCAACAAGCAAAATGCGTTTCATCCGGCACTATTTCTCTTTGCCTCCATCGGATGCAATCAAGCACTCTCTAAAGGTTATACGTATTAAAAACCTCCAATCTTTCAAAAATCTTCCGGGACGGTACACACTTGGGGAAATTGGAATAATTGATTCCATTACAGCCCTTGGGGCATTTGAAATGATTTACTGGCCTGGCTGCAAATGCTAAAAACGTACTGGCGTAAATGGCAACGCATGGCACCATTTCGCCAATCTTTGCTTTATGACCGAAGAAGCGATGGATTTCTGATCCAATGTGAATTATTTTACCGCGTTTCTTTGCAAACCCAGTGGTTGGCCGCCAGAAGCGGAAAATCCCGTAGGGGACGGTAATAATCTCGCACCGATGCCGCGCAAAATGCGTCCCACTCAATGATCCTCCATTTCGCACACCGCTCGCGCCGCTGCAAAAACCATGAGCAGACAAGCCAGTCGTTCACGCAACTGACGATTGCCGAATGCAGTCTTTTGATTTCCGGGGTTGCGTCAATATTGTAGCCGTTGGGAAATTTCTTTCCCGCGCTCATGGTGGCCACGGTGGCGGGAGGTTTGTTTCCGGGCGCTCGAAAGATTCGCCTTTGTGCCGCTGTCGATTTCGTGACGCAGAAAAATAATTCCGAGTTCCTTGCCATGTGACAGGGTCATGGCTTTTCGCTTTGATCACGTTCAAGCACGCCGGAAAGGCCCAAATGTTTTTTTGCGCGATTGAGGCTCTCGACAAGGGAACTGTCGTCTCCTTTGATTGAGAGGAGGCGCTCCAATTGGAAGACTGCGGAGTACCATTGCCCTTCAGCCTCGCTCGCTCCGGCTTCGAATTCATGCCAAGCCGCGGTTTGATTGGTGCCCAGTTCGTACTGAGCAGGATATTTGCTTCGAAGTTCTTCCCAGACCGGTTTAAGAGAGCCAGACTGGAAAGGGCTGGACTCGCCAGCCGACGCGATCGTGCCGCCCGACAAGAGGCACGAGAGCTTTCGCAAATCGTCCACGGGTCTTTCATCCACGGGCAATTCCCATATCCAGGCTTCACCTGAATTGTTACGCGTGAGCAAGTGGCGTCCGTCCTCAAGAAATCTCGCATCAGTCAAATTAGTCAGGTGCCGGAGAGGCGGAGTCAATGGTTCGCCGGTTTCCGCGTTCCAAACCCGCGCTGTTTTGTCAGCGCTGGCGGTCGCGACCCACTTGCCGTCGGCGCTGAAAACCGCCGCCCAGACTTGATCCGTGTGTTTGAGAGGAGGAGACAACTGTCGGCTTGTATTCGCATCCCAAACAATGGCGGTGTCATCTTCGCTCGCCGTGACGACACGGCTGCCGTCGGGGCTGAAAGAGGCAAAAAGGACCCCATCGTTGTGTTTGAGGGAGGCTCCAATAGGATGACCGGTCACCGCGTCCCAGACTCGCGCTGAACATTTGGTGAATTGTGGGTCCGCGCAACAGGTTACCAAACGAGAGTCGTCCAGGCTGAACTCAACATGTCGCACAGGTGCTTCGTGCTCCAATGGCGGGAACAATTCCCGCCCGGTTGCAGCATCGCGAACCTCAAGCTTGTTACCGCGCCGCGCCGCAATTTTGCCGCCATCTGGACTGAATACGGCCGGAAATGAAGTGCCGTCGCACATGATGACCGGCGAGAGCGGCGCTCCCGCAAGCACGTTCCAGACTTGGGAACTGTTGCCGTCAGCAGCGAGCAGGCGTTTGCCGTCGCGGCTGAGTGTGAAATTCGTGAACGTGCTGGAAATAAAAAATGGAGCAGCCATTCGCCGGCCGGTCGCAGCCGCGAAAACTGCCACTAATTCGCGTGAGTCGTCTGGTTTTTCGGGGAGCGCAACTGTCAAAACGAAATTACCGTTTGGATTGAGATTCACGTTCCGCAACGTAAAGCCAGGATCGAATGATGAAATGGGCTGGTTGGAGAGCGTGTCGAAGATTTGAACTTCGCCCCCGTTCACCGCCGCAAACCGGCGCGCGTCCTCGCTGAACAAACCATGCATCGGATGAGAGGCGACTGCGCTGCCCGCCAAATCCCAAACTCGCACGGACCCGTCCGCGCACGCCGTCGCGATTTGATGCCCGTCGGGAGCAATGGCGGCACAAATTACCCGGTCACTCTGCTTAAGAATCGGATTTAGATCGAGTGGACGATGGTCAGCGGCACGCCAGAGACGCACGGTGCGATCCAGGCCCGCCGTTACGATGAACCAGCCGTCGGGACTGAACTGAACACTATTCACTCCGTCATCGTGGTTCATGGTTGGCAAAATTACTTTTCCAGAAGTCAGGTCCCAAACGCGGGCTTTGTGATCAAAACAGGCCGTCGCGAGCAGGCGGTCGTCGGGACTGAACGCGGCCGAAATGGGCCAGGAGGGATGCTCAAGCGGTGGGCCAATTTGCCGGCCACTTGCGACATCCCACACTCGAGCGGTGTTGTCCCGGCCAGTCGTGGCAATCAATTGTCCGTTGTGACTGAACGTTGCAGAGAGGACGCCATCCAATTGAAGCCCTTTCCTGTGACCTTTCAATGTAACTTCCCATTTTCCATCCTGGGCACCCCAAACTCGAGCGATGTTATCATTGCACGCAGTAACGATGTGCCGCCCATCTCCGCTGTAAACAGCGCTTTGGACCTGATCTGGGTGAGTGATTTGAAAAATCTTGCTCCCGTCCTGTGCGTTCCACACGGTGGCGGTTTTGTCCCAGCCGGCAGTGACGACTGCATTTCCGTCCGGGCTGAATGCACCCAAATAAATACCCTTATTCTGTCCAAATCGCGGCGAAACTGGCAGGCCCGTTTTGACATCGAAAATTTGAGCGCCGGACCATTCAACTGCCAGAACACGACTGCTGGAGGGATCAAAATCCACAAATCGAACCTCCTCAGGGTTAAACCACATTTGGATAAGCTTGGGGCATTGGGCGAGTGAGGACGCGAATCTAAGCCGATCCTCTCTTTGCTTTGCCGTGTCTTTATTCAAATGCAACGCCTCGGCAAAATAAGGAAGCGCGCCTGAAAGATCGCCCGAGTCCATTGCGCGCGCGCCGTAGGCGACATTGGCCCCGATCTGGCGCTGGCGAGCTTCAAGAAAAGCGTGCCGCTCGCGAAAAATCTGGTAGAGGACGACGACGGCAATGACGGCGGCAACCGCGGAAACACCCGCGCCTTTTTTCAAAGCGGTCAAGCGCCGCTCCAAAAACCTCAGACGCCTGACCGACTTTCCATTCGCCAGGACCAGCAAATCCGAGTGCATGTCCCAGGCGGATTGGTAGCGCTCCTTCGCCTCGGTTTTACACGCGTGCAAAATAACTTCGTTCAGTTCGATGAATTTTTCGTGGTCAGGAAATTTGTCCAGGAGTGTCGGCAACTCGGGGAATTCGTGCCGATCCTTCCCGGTGCTGGCCTCATAAAGAACTTTGCCGAGGCCGTATACGTCCGCGCACGGCGCTCCGGGGCCTTCCGGCGGAATGAAGCCTTCCGTGCCGACATACGAGCGCGCTTCATTGGTGCTCGCGACCAATCCGATGTCGGCCAGTTTGGGAACTCCGTTGACGAAAATGATGTTGGAAGGTTTGACATCACGATGGACCAGGCCGTTTTTGTGAAGTTCCGCAAGTGCCTGGCTCAAGGCGAGTCCCAGTTTCAGACATTCGTCAAACGAGAGTTTGCCGCGACGGGAAATTTCCTTGCCCAGCGTCTTGGGAGAATAATTTTCCGGATTGATGTTCTGGCCTGACGTTTGGTCGTCGCCCAGTTCCATCACGTAATAAAAACATTCCGGCTCCTTGATTCCGACGTGCAACACGTCCACAAATCCTTCGTGCGACCGGGAGATCGGCTCAAATTTTTGAATGCCGGACAATTCGCGTTCAAACGGACGCTGATGGTCGAAGGATTTGCGATAGACAATTTTCACCGCGCGATGCATGCCCATCATGTTCCGGGCGAGCCAGACCTCTCCGTAACTTCCCCGGCCAATGCATCGCAACAATTGATGATCAGGAATGACGACGGGCGGCAAGGGATCACCAGGAATAAGCGGGCTGCTTCCGTCCGGTTGCGCGGAATGCGGTTCCTTGATAAAAAAGTCTCGTCCCATTTAATGAGCAGCGCGAGCGCGATTCGATTAGAATCGGAAGTAACGAATGTCGCAATGTTTTTCGCACGCGGCAGGCTTGCACGACCTCCAGGCAGTTCAAAGCCGGTTATGCCTTCCAATCGGGGTCAAAATCCGCCGCCTGATGGAATCTTCCGCCCCACGCGCTGCGGAAGCCAACGTGTTGAACCAATGACGGGGCGTGATAGAAAATTGGTTTTTTCAACCGCCCGGCGAGGCGCGCGATTTTGAGATCCTGACCCGTTTCAGCTTCGTCCCAATTTCGAAGAAGATACTTCACGGTTGCGTTTGAAATGAGAAACGCCTGGCTCCCAAATATGGAGTACGGATGCACGACGCGGGCGTTGTGCCTGATGTCGCACTCCAGCTCTCGAAGGCTGGGATTGTACAAGCTGGCCAGCGTCACCATTCGTGCTCTGACGGGACTCCAGTTAAGAATGTTGTGCCGGAGATGCCGGTTGAAAAGCAAATCGTCCTCGAGGAAAAGAATGTAATCGGGATTGTGCTCCAAAGCCTTTTCCAACACCAGATGGGTGGATCGTAATTGCCGTTGCAGACCGCTGCTGCCTTCGCCATCGTCGTATTGAATGAAAGGCGCTTCGCCCCAATCTGTTTTCGCGAGATTCTCCAACGTCTGCCGCCTCAGTTCATTTCGTTGTTCGCAGGAAATCATGACGGTTTCAATTCTCAACCGCTTCGTTCTCCCGTTCGGATGCCCCGATCGGTTTAATTTCCTTCGGATGTCAGGACTCATTACTCCGCCCCATTCACGGCGCAACTGCTCCACAAAGACGCGACAGTCTTTTTCGAACCAAAATCCTTCGATGCGCTTGTTTCGCAGAAACAGATCCCACTTGTCCGAGTTTCGATGCTGAAAAATCCGCCGGCCTTCGAAATCATGCTGGCACATGGTTCCCTCAAGACGATGGATCGGTTTTGGAATCAGCGAATAACCCTTTTTCAATTTCCGAAAGGCGAGATGGAATGTTTCTTTGTCACCGTGGAAATACTGGTAGTAAAAATCGGAATTCTCATTAAACCACAGGCACAGGCAAAGCGCGGGCCAGCATCGCTCTTTGTCCACGACGATCTGGCCGCTTTCAAATTCCGGTTCGTTGGGGACGCCCAAGCCGCAGTTTCGCCAGATGGCCCTCGTCTTTTCAGTTGTTCGGCGCTTGTAATCCGGCCAGAAGATCGCGCCGGTCGTTTTGAACTGGAGCGTGTCGAACAGGAACTCAGGATTTGCCACCGGCACATTGTCCGCGTCAATCAGCATGACTTCGCGGAACGGTGAGTGAATGATGGCGTAAGGTTTCAGTTCCCACCCTTGCAGGATTCGAACGGGAAATTTTCTTCTCACCCTGCTCCCGTCCACACATTCCACGTCAAGCAGAGCGACAAGTCTTTTCATGTCCCGGCTCATCTCTTTTTTGCCCAGGTGCCACAATTGAATTGGCAGCGGACAACCGCAGCGCCGCAGCATGTTGATGCACACCCATGCGCTGGTGAAATATTTCGAGCCTCCACCGCAGATCACGATTCCCCGGCCAGTGTAGCGTTCCCTGGGATAAGCTGGAATCGTAGAGATAAATTTTTCGCAGGCTATTCCCGCGAAGTGAATGTTCAAAGGTTGTCGGTCGTATGGATTTTTTCGCGTGGCTGCGACGCCCTGTTCGGCGGCTTCTCGCTGGCACGGAGTCAGGTAACGAATGGCGCCGCCTTTGAAATAGGTTTCGATTCTTCGGATCACTTCCGCCGATGTAATCATGTCCATGCAGCGCGGGAGGTTGTTGACAACGTTGACGCACAAATGCCTGGGGCCGTCCCGCTCGTCGCCGTCCTTCAAGGGCAAGGTTCGATCCTTCCAACAACCACCGGCAGCGCAACATGACAAAGCTCCATTGGTATGAATGAATTGATGATCCGGATAGGCTTCCCAATGCGCCGGTTCGCGTCCGCCAGCGATCACCACGCAAGGACGATTGGGCGGTCGGCCACGCTTGGTTTCAACCGCCGCCGCCAAGTGCATCAGGGCCGTCACCGGACAAAGAACGCCTTGAGAGTGATATACCAAACGCACCAACTCGCGAAGACTCGTCTGGCCGCGCAGATCTATGACACCCTCCAGCTTCGGATGATAATGTCCGGTCTCGCCAACCTGTACAAATTGGATTTTACCCCCGTAGTGGTCTATGACCTGTTGATAACGCTCAGTCTGCCAAAATTTTATGGTCACGTCGTGCTTGCCGCCAGCCGCCACAATCCAGAAGGGTGTGTCTTCGCCCGTTAGTTCGCGAACTTGGGAGTGCCAAAATTTCTCCTGAGTCGAAAGATGAATGTCCCCCTTGAAGGCGGTTGGCTTGATGGCAAGATGCAATCGTTCGTTAAGGAATTCAATGAAACCATGGAGACAGTGATACGGAGTCTTGTTGCACCTGTTGATCAACGGATAGGAGCAATCAATCGGTTCGACTTCCGGATCTCCTTCGGTCAGTGAGGTGAGAAATGGATTGGCTTCCCAGAGGTCAGGACAGAGGGTTCGCACGTCCGTCACGAAGCGTCCGGGATACCATCGGTGAAGGTCACGAATGGCGACCGTGAGCATGACAATGTCGCCCGGCGACAGGCCGCACTTGAGAATCAATTTTCTTGGCCTCCGCACTGGGATTTGTCAGTTCACCACCCCATTCCTCTTCCAAGTGCTCACCCTCAGCTCGGACTGGGAGTTGGTGGGTCCGGACTGGGACTGGGACTGGGCGAAGGCGCGTCTCCAAACCTCCTTTTGGGACGCGAAGCGGGCTTGGGGCTGAATCCGGGTTGAAGCCGCTTTTTGTGGCGCTTGGGCTGAGGCCGCTTTGTGCGAGTCTCGTGACGAGTTTGTTTTTTGCGAGTTTTGGACTTGGACAGTTTTGACAGTTTTTTGTGAGCCTTGGGTTGGGATCTTCTTGTTTTTTTATGAGTGCGCATAGTTGTCTTATGGATTTGTTTTAGGTTACTTTGTTGGTTGATCCGGGGAAAGTCATTTCCCCTGACTTCCGTTTGGCGGGAATCAAATCTTTTCCGTGTATTGCGTTAACAATTTTTTCCAAAATGCTGCGGCGCGTGCGAAGGACGGCACGGCGGGATTTCGCAAAACCTTCGCTTCCACGGAATGAGTCGCCAAATAGAACCAGCTTTTGCTCGGAAATGTTTTTTACCGTAATGTTCATGTTTTTCAGATCGGTTTTGTCCGCAGGTAGGCGATTTCCTTTTTTATCAAATTGTTAATCCGATGTTTGGCCAAATACACCTTGCCGGAATTGACCCGCAACGTTCGCGCTACTTTTGACACAGGCCAATTTTTGAAAACATACAGATCAAATAGTTGGTACTGTTTTGAATCCACCTTCCTTTTCACTCTTTCGATGGCGGCATCCAAGAGGTTCCTTTCCCAATCTTTGTCCCAGATTTCCTCTAATTTCAGACCGGCAGGATCAGCCAGACGCTCGATGGCGCCTGTTTCGGTCGATGTTTGGGCCTTATCTTCGTGGAGATCAACGGTTGCATGCCGTTTCCGCAATAGATCCACGATCCGCCACTTGGTCAAGCGCAAGAGCCAGTTTTTGAAGGAGCCTTTATCGGCATCATATTCAAAGGTCCGCATGCTTTTCAAAACCGAGATCACAGTTTCCTGCACCACGTCTTGCGCCTCGGCATGTGTTAATCCCGCCTTGATGGCGGTGCTGTAAATCAATTTCCAGTAAGTATCGAAAAAAGTCTTCCAGCCTTCCTGATCGCCCCAGTCCTTCAAGCGAATCAAGAGCGATTTCCGGGTCGGAATTAATTCTTCAACGATGTTCACACAGCAGCTTTCTCTTCGACTTAATGATTATACGTAAGTCAACCGACAATTCTTTCAACAAAAATTCCAGAAGATTTTTGAAAGAACACAGTTTCATCAACCGTATTAACTAGTGTGGTGTGGTCCGCGGGCTGCGCCGGGGTAATTTTGAGTCGTACAACAATTCCTCATTATTAGGAAGAACATGCATGCGAACGCCGCCCAAGTCAAACCCGGATCGAGTCGCAAACTTTCAATACCGGCCTCGACCTCAAAGGGAAATGCAGGGCAATGGGAATTGGGGGTGGTCGGGCTGGTATTGCTCTCATTTACTGAAACGCTTATTTCAGAGAAAGATGCAAGATAACGTAACAGAGGTTCATCGTGCGTTCGTCTTTGCCGATGGTGTTCTTGTCGGTAACCGCAAGTACCAGATCATTTATCTCATCGCCCCCGGCAAATGAGCAAGGATATCGCACATGAACTCTGTCTCAACGTCAAGACGGTCAGCACTTACCGACCCTGTACTACCAAAAAACTCGGCTGACCTTGAAAATGGCAGTTCACGCGGCTTCCCGATAATAGTAGTGGAGCATCCCGCCCAGTTCATTGCGGCAGCGGATGCGGCCCACCTTGGGGAAGCACGTCGGCGGCTGCCGGGTAGGGGCCGGAGTTTCCCCCGACGCCCCCCA
>OCZU010002460.1_pt1 | contig 11833 bp, 6 predicted proteins | sample 1539001 | NCBI WGS metagenome assembly OCZU01 (sample SAMEA3539306, study PRJEB22396) | soil metagenome | biome: tundra; feature: field; material: soil | place: USA | collected 2010-05 | depth 0.15 m
AGTTCCGGCTGCGCAACCGGGCCGACGAGCGGCTTGCCGCCGTGCTGGGCGCAGCGGCCGAACGCGTCGGCTGGGCCAGCCGGGATCGCGGTGCCAGCGCCGCCCGGACCGGCGGGGCCGAGGTTGGCTCGGAGCCGAACGCTGGCCGGGTGGCCAGGGTCGGCTGGGGCGTTGCCTGCGGCGCCGAGAAGGACGGGCGGGTCGCGACGGCGGCTGAGGTCCGGGTCGAGCCAGGCGGACGGCTGCGCGTCATCCGGCTGGTCACCGCCTACGAGTGCGGTGCGGTCGTCAACCCGGAGACGGTGATCAGCCAGATCGAGGGTGCCGCGGTGATGGCCTTGGGCGGGGCCCTATTCGAGTCGATCCGGTTCGATGCCGGAGTGATCACCAACGGCGCGTTCTCCTCCTACCGGGTGCCGCGGATGGACGACGTCCCGCCGATCGAGGTGATCGTGCTCGACCGGCCCGACCTGCCGTCCGCCGGAGCCGGCGAGACTCCGATGATCGCTATCGCGCCGGCCATCGCCAATGCCATCTTCGCGGCGACCGGCCAGCGCCGCCGCTCACTCCCGCTGACCCAGGACGGGCTGCTTCGCTAATAGGAGGACCGCAATGACGACGGCTGAAATGCTCGCCGACGCGCTCGGCAGGATCCGCGATGTGGTGCACGCAGCGGTGAGCGGGCTGACGCCGGAGCAGCTGGCCTTCCGCCCGAACGGGACGGCCAACTCGATTGGCTGGCTGATCTGGCACCTCGCCAGGGTCCAGGACGATCATGTCGCCGGGGCAGCCGGCGCCGGGCAGGTCTGGATCGCGCAGGGCTGGGCCAGCCGTTTCGATCTGCCGTTCGATGCCGCGGCGATCGGCTATGGGCAAAGTTCCGACCAGGTCGGGGCCGTCCAGGTCGAATCAGCCGACCTGCTGATCGGCTACTACGACGCGGTCCACGAGCAGTCGGTCCGGTACGTGGGCGGTCTCGCCGACGCCGACCTGGACCGGATCGTCGACGAGCACTGGGATCCGCCGGTGACGCTGGGGGTCCGGCTGGTCAGCGTGCTCAGTGACGATCTTCAGCATGCGGGCCAGGCAGCCTACCTGCGCGGTCTGGTCACCGCTGAGCGGCGGCCAGGCAAGCGCTGAGCGGCGGCCAGGCAAGCCGGGCCGGGGCGATAGACTGCCGGCCATGTTCCCTGCTGTCCCTGACAAGCCAGATCCAGACGCGCTGGAGTGCGCCATCCTCGATTTCTGGGATAGTCGGGACATTTTCGCGAAGGTTCGCGCCAGCAACGCAGACGGTCCACGGTTCAGCTTCATCGACGGCCCGGTCACGGCGAACAAGACGCTGGGCGTGCATACGGCCTGGGGCCGAACGCTCAAGGATGTCTTCCAGCGGTATAAGGCGCTGCGCGGTTACCATCAGCGCTACCAGAACGGCTTCGACTGCCAGGGACTGTGGATCGAGGTCGGCGTCGAGCGGGAGCTTGGCCTCAACTCCAAGCGGGAAATCGAAGAGTACGGCCTTGAGGCGTTCGCCGCGAAGTGCCGCGAAGTGGTCGAGAAGTCCGCGTCGGACCTGATCGCCGGATCGGTGCGACTCGGCCAGTGGATGGACTGGGGTCGCGACTACTACACGTTCTCCGATACCAACATCGAGTACATCTGGCGTTTCCTGCGCGTTGTGCACGAGCGTGGCTGGCTCTACCTGGGGCACCGGCCGACGGAGTGGTGCCCGCGATGCGGCACCTCCATCTCGGCCCACGAATTGGTCGGCAGCTACATCGACCGGGTCGATCCGTCCCTCTTCGTGCGCTTCCCGCTGGCCGACCGCGATGGCGAGGCCCTGGTCATCTGGACCACGACGCCATGGACGCTGCCTGCCAATGTGGCCGCGGCCGTCCGTCCGGACGCCGATTATGGCCGCCTGGCGAACGGGGACTGGATGGCGGTGCAGCGCGGTGAGGGCCGCACCTTCACCGAGGTCCGCCTCGGGTCTGAGCTGGTCGGCTGGCGCTACCGGGGCCCGTTCGATGATCTTGCGCCTGGCTCGGGCGTCGAGCATCGGGTGGTCGGCTGGGACGAGGTGTCGATGGAGGACGGCACCGGTATCGTCCACATCGCCCCTGGCTGCGGCTCCGAGGACTTCGACCTCGGCAAGGCGAACGGACTGCCGGTGCTGACCCCGGTCGATGAGTCCGGGCAGTTCTACCCCGACTACGGCTGGCTCGCTGGCCTGGCCACATCGGAAGTCGCCGGCCAGATCATCGACCAGCTGCGCGAGCGTTTGGTGCTGGTGCACGCCGGCGAGATCACCCACCGTTACCCTGAGTGCTGGCGTTGCCATACGCCGCTGATCTTCCGGGTCTCTGACGACTGGTTCATCCGGGTCGATGAGATCAGGGAGCCGATGCGGGAGGCGAACCGCGGGGTCGAGTGGATTCCCGCCTACATGGGCAGCCGGATGGATGACTGGCTGGTCAACATGTCGGACTGGAACATCTCCCGCCGTCGCTACTATGGCCTGCCGCTGCCGTTCTACCCGTGTCCGTGCGGGCATCTGAACGTGATCGGATCGCGCGACGAGCTTGCGCAGCGCGCTACCGGGCCGCTGACCGGCCTGAAGCAACTTCGCCGGCCATGGATCGACGCCGTGCGGATCCGGTGCGAGTCCTGCGACCGCGAGGCGGAGCGGATCGCCGAGGTGGGCGATGTCTGGCTCGACGCCGGGATTGTTCCCTTCTCGACGCTGGGCTGGCAGAATCCCGAATCGATCCCCGAGGGCTATGGCACCGGGGCGGCGAAGGGCCTCACTACGGCAGACCTGCCAGACCACGCCTACTGGGAGCAGTGGTTCCCGGCCGACTGGGTGACGGAGATGCGGGAGCAGATCCGGCTCTGGTTCTACTCGCAGTTGTTCATGTCGGTCACGCTGACCGGCCTGGCGCCCTACCGAACCGTGCTCGGGTACGAAAAAATGCTCGACGAGCGCGGTCGTGAGATGCACGGGTCCTGGGGCAACGCGATCGATGCGCAGGACGCCTTCCGGCGGATGGGTGCCGACGTGATGCGCTGGCAGTACAGTCAGCAGCCGCCGAGCCAGAATCTGCTGTTCGGCTTCGGTCCTGGCGTTCAGATCCAGCGCAAGCTGCTCACCTTGTGGAACAGTGTCTCGTTCCTGGCGAGCTACGCGAACACAGCGGGCTTCACGCCGGATCTGGCCGATCTGGATATCACGTCCCCCGCCGGGGCTGGGGGGGGTAAGGCGGAGCCGGGAGCCGGACCGCGAGCCGAGCTGCAGTTGCTGGACCGATGGCTGCTCGCCCGGACGGAGCGGCTTGTCGCCGACGCTACCCGCGGGTACGAGGAGTACATGTCGGTCAGCGTGCTGCGCGCGTTCGAGTCCTACCTTGATGACCTGTCGAACTGGTACATCAGGCGGTCCCGGCGGCGGTTCTGGAACAGTGACGCCGCAGCGCTGGCGACCCTGTGGTCCGGGCTCGTCCAGGCCCTGCGGGTGATCGCTCCGGTGACGCCGTTCCTCGCTGAGCATCTGTGGCAGCTTCTGGTCGTCAGCGTCTGCCCGGCGGCGCCCGAGTCGATCTTCCTCGCTGGCTGGCCGCAGGCGGGTCAGGTCGACGATCAGCTGCTCGCCGACGTCGCCGCCGTCCGGCAGGTCGTCGAGCTCGGCCGCCGGGCCCGGGCGGCGGCCAGGCTCCGGCTCCGCCAGCCGTTGCGCAAGCTTGTGGTGGAAGGTGTCGACGGCATCGATCGCTACCTCGCCGAGATCGCCGACGAGCTCCGGGTCAAGGAAGTCACGGTCGAGCGGATCGAGGCGACGGGCCTGCGGGTCCGGCCCAACTTCCCAGTCGTGGCGCCCCGTCTCGGCCGGGACATGCCGCTGGTGAAGAAGGCGCTGGACGCCGGGGAGTTCACCGAGCTCGACGGTGGCAAGTTCGAAGTGATGGGCTACCAGCTCGAACCTGGTGAGGTTGTGGTGGAGCGGCTGGAGAAAGCAGGCTGGGCGGTGGCGTCCGACGAGGGCGTGACAGTTGCCCTCGATACGACGCTGGATGACGAGCTGCTCCGTGAAGGCCGCGTCTACGAGATCATCCACCTGGTCAATACGATGCGCAAGGACGCTGGGCTAGGGCTCTCTGACCGGATCACGCTGTCGCTGCCCGCCTCCGATTCCGACCTGCTCGGCCACCGCGACTGGATCGCCACCGAGACGCTGGCCGTGTCGGTCGATCTTGCGCCCGGCGACCAGATCGCCATCGAGCGCGCCTGATGGCCGTGCGCACAGGAAGTCGATGGAGCTGAAAGGACCGCCGTGACTCGCCCGCATGTCCTGCTGACTCGGATCGTGATACCGCTGGCCGTCGCTGGGGCGGCGCTTGCCCTCCCCGCGCAGGCGTCGACCGGACGGACATCTACCGGTAATACCCAGGTCACCACCCGGAACCTGATCGCTCCCATGTCCGTGCCAGGGCCACGTACCACCGCGCAGACGCTGACGGCCGCGGCCACCTGCGCGTCCTACGCGACCAGGGCCGGCTGGGCGAATAACGGCTACTACGGCGGTGATCTGGTTACCGCGGCCGCGATCTGCGTGGCCGAGAGCGCCGGGAGTGCGTCGTTGTATGTCTGCGACGACAAGGGCGCGGTCGTCGGCCAGGGCCACTTTCCTCCCGCGGTGAAGTGCCCACCTCAGACCATGCCGTACGACCGGGGTCTGTGGCAGCTCAACACCAAGACTGCGCACGTCAGCGACGCCTGCGCGTTCAGCCCGCTGTGCAATGCCGAGCGCGCGTACCTGGCGTCGAATCGCGGTACGAGCTTCACGCCGTGGTCGTCCTACGATCAGGACACCTACGCGCGGCCCTACCTCGACGTCGTCCAGGCCGTCGTCACCAAGCTGTCCGCGGGCACGGTGACCGGCGCGCTGCTCGGTGAGTGCCTGGCGCAGTCGAAGTCAGCGGTGGGAGCACGGGTCATCCTCGCCAACTGCGGCAGCGGCTCGGTGAACTTGCAGCAATGGGCTATCGGTGGTGGCAAGCTCCGGTCTGGGTCCGTCTGCGCGGCGATCGCGTCAGGCGCCCGCAATGCCGACATAGTCCTGCGGCGGTGCGCCCGCGGCCGGTCCCAGGACTGGCTGCCCTACAGTCGCGCTGAGCTGCGCAACGCGGCCGACGGCCTGTGCATCACCGTCCCCCCAGGTTCTAAGCTCTCCGTCGGCGACCCTGTCGACATGAGCCGCTGCAGCGACGCCAAGGCTCAGACCTGGTGGCTGCCCTAGCTTCTGCCGGGATGCTCCACCACGGCGATCACCCGGCTGGCCATGAAACGAGCGGTCCGGACGGCCGTGCCGCCCCGGGTCAGCTCGCTCACCTCGACTTGGCCGCGCCTGGTGACTACCTCGACTCGCCGTCCGGCGCGGGTAGCTACCACGTCATAGGTCTTCGTCACGTCGCCGGCGTCGACCACGATCTCGACGCGATCGCCCTTCATGTCCGGCTGCGACTCTGCTCCGGCGCGGCGGGGGCGCGATGGGGTGCCATAGCGGTTTACTACCCTGACGCGAACGCGGTGACTCCTGGCCTACTTCAGGACCACGGGCGCGACCCAGGGCTCCTAGTCCTTGCCCGGAGGAATATGGCCGGACTGCCGCGGTCGCCCTTCGGGCAGGACAGCATGCCCGAGGCAATGAGCACGACCGGATAGGCGCCGTAGGAACCGGTATGACAAACAACCGGTATCTGGGCGCCATGCAGTCCTCCTGCCGCTAAGGATCATCTGCATCGCCACGCCGGATGCCGCGCACCTGCTCGCGCCGATCAGCTGACGATTATCTCGCCGGTGTTCCAGGGGAATCCGGCGCAGTCGTTGTAGAAGTAGTCGCCCGGCTTGACGAAGTGAAACGTCCCTGACTGGCCGGGCGCGAGTGGTCCGATCGTGAAGCTTGCCGGGTCGAAGAAGGACTCCGCGCAATGACTCTTGAGATTCCCCGCCGGGTTCGTGAACGTGACCGTCGTCCCAGCCGGCACGGTCATCACAGCCGGGGCCATCGCCGTCTGGCTGGCGAGGTTCTCGGCTGGGCTTGGCGAGCTGGTCGCGGCGTCCCAGGTGCGGCCCATGATCACTGTGTCGCTGACAGTCTGGCCAGCCACAGTCACGCCGCTCACCGGCACCCGGGCCGGAATCTGCGCCGGGGCGGTGGCCTGCGGCAGCGTTCCTCCTAGCTTGAATACCCACAGGCTGTCGCCGAAGGACGAGTTATAAGCTCCGTTGCCGCCCGCCAGGATAGCGACGTACTGGACGCCGCTGACCGTATAGGTAATCGGCGTCGTCTCGATCCCGGTGCCGGTCTGCCAGTTCCACAGCACCTTCCCAGTGGCGGCATTGCGGGCCGAGAATACGCCGCTGGGCGATCCCTCGAAAAGCAGGCCGCTCGATGTGGTCAAGATCCCGTCGCCGTTGGACAGCCCGAACTGGGTCGTCTTCTGCCAGACGATCCGGTTCGTCCGCGGATTGACCGCATCGAGGACACCGCCGCGGAATTCTCCCTCGGGCTTGTAGAAGGTCGGCTGCCCGTACGGCAGCCCGTCGCTGTAGGCGAAATTGAACTCGGCGGCCGGCACGTAGAGCAGTCCTGTCGTCCGGTCCATGGACATGAGCGCCCAGTTCGCGCCGCCCGCGCCTCCCGGTGTCACCAGGACAGGCTGATGCAGGTACGGCGTGAACTCGCAGCCGGCGTGATAGTCCGGGATCGGCCGGGTGGGACCGGCGCGCCCGGGACAGGTCGGCACCAGCGGATCGCCGGCCGGGATTGGCTGGGTCTTCGAGGTCGCCTGTGCCGCCAGTCCTGGCACATGCACCTCACGCACCCGAAGCGCCGCCTTTCCGGTCCTGGCGTTTAGATAGTAGAGCCAGCCGGTCTTGCTGCCGTATATAACGACTTTCTGCACCCCGCGGGCGTAGCGGACGCCGGCGATGACGGGGGTCATGGTGTTGTCGTAGTCCCACAGGTCGTGGTGAACGGACTGGAAGTACCAGCGCAGCTTGCCCGTCTTCCAGTTGAGCGCGACCAGTGAGTTCGTGTAGAGGTCGCGGCCAGCACGGACGGCGCCGGACACCCGCGGTTGCGGGTTCGCCACCGCTAGGTAGATCGTCCCCAGCTGGGGATCGATGGCCGGAGCCATCCAGGCGTCACCGCCGCCGAGCTTCCAGGAGGTGCCCTTCCAGCTGCTGTGGCCTGGCTGCCCCGGTCCCGCCGTCGTCGCGAACGTCCAGGCCGCGGTCCCGTCGGAGGCATGCAGGGCGTACAGGTGGCCGCGCATTCCGGCGGCGCCGCCATTTTCGGTTCCGACGTAGACCAGTCCGGAGAAGTACAGCGTCCACGGCGTGGATGATCCGTTCGCCGCGGTGTCCTGGCCGGCGGTGCCTACCTGGGTCTGCCAGATCAGAGCGCCGGTCTGCTGGTTCAGCGCGACTACGTGCTCGCCGCCGAGCGCCGCGAAGACCCGGCCGGCCGCCACCGCGACACCGCGTTCGGTGCCGCCGAAGCCCGACTTGTAGTCCCAGATCACCTGGCCGGTCGCGCCGTTGATGGCCAGCACGTCACCCTGACCGGTCTGAACGAAAAGCTGGCCGTCAACCGCGACCGGCGTGCTCTCCTGCGCCACATTGGTGGCGCCGCCAGCCAGGTGATCGAGCCAGGTGCCGGCCAGGTGACGCACGTTGCCCGGCGTGATTTGCGCCAGGGATGAGTAATCCTGGTCGCCGTAGTCTCCCCCGACCATCGGCGAGTTGGCGCCGGTGGCCGCGCAGCATGCGTCGCCCTGCCGGGCCAGCGAGCCGGCACCGGCATCGGCACCGGCGACGGCCTGCGCCGCCGGGATGACGCTGGCTAGTGCCAGCGCACTTGCCACGGCAATGGCCGTGACCCGGATTCTACTTTTCATACTGGTCATTGTCGCACCCAAATGACTCTGTGGCAGATGTCCCACGGCGTGAGTGTGGGCTGTTCCCCGCTAGATGTGCGGGGAACAGCCCACGATCATGACAATTGCCGTGCCTAGCGCGTGCTGACCATTGCTCGGGCTCGCCTAGAGCGTTCCTGAGTGGTCAGCATTTCCTCGGATTTGGCCGGATGGCGCCGGTGAACGCCCCGATCGAGCCTGGGCGGACAGTTCCGTACTGAGCGTCCCCGCCGAACCCGTTGCCGTTGTGCATGTTGCCGAACTCCCACACGCAGGCGCCGCCAACCTTGGCCAGCGTCCAGAACGGATAGAAGTGGCCGGGACCCTTCGGCGGCATCACGCAGCCCGCACCCGACGTCAGATTGCAGCCGGTATTGAACTCGGTCGCGCTCGCATCGGTCACGAACTGGAGCAATGGATACCGGCGTCCTCCGACGGTAGTCGGCTGCTGTTGCAGGAACGGTGACGGGAACCGGCCAGCGGTCGTAGCGGCGGGCCAGTCCGGGTAGTACGGCGAACCGTCGTAGTCGAGGTCCCCGATTGCGTCGAAGAACACGTCGCACCCAGTCATCACGTTGGGCGCCGTCGTGCCGCCATGGGTGTCCCCGGCCCGGTAACAGGGCGCGTCATTCGGCTCGAGCGCTGGCTTCTCCTTCGTTGTCTCATATGGTCCATGGCAGTTCTTGAAATAGCTGTCAGTGAAGCTGCCGATGGTGGTCTTGGCCGCGCCGCTGACCGATGTGCACGCCTCGAAATGACCGATCTCGAACTGGTTGTTGAACATGTACGGCCCGATGCCCCACGGGATGATGTTCTGCGCCCGCGCGGTCGAGTACTCCGGCTGGAAGTTAAACGGAGTGCCGGTGCAGTCGAACGGGTTGGTGTTCATGAAACCGTTGGCGGCCGAGGCGATCATGAATCCACTGCGCCCGGTCGTCACGTCGGTTTCCCTGGCTTCAAGCGCGTGCCCGCCCGGAATCTTGGCATCGAACATGTGAATCGTGACCTTGTCGCCAGGATTCATCAGCAGGGTGTGCGAATTCGGCGTGTTGGTGGCCAGGTCGCTGAGCTGCGGGCTCGGCGGCCCGGTGGGGACACCGTTGGTCTGGATGAAGCCGAAATTGACCGGCTCAGTGCAGTTGTTGTTGCAGGGGCCTGACCCATCCCCGCTGCACTCCAGGCTGTCGATGTTGAGCGCCGAGCACCAGTGCGTGTTGTCGCAGCTGATGTTGTCAGCGAAGGGCGCGAAACCGGGCGGGTAGAACTGCAGCTCCACGAAGGCAGCCCCGCCGCCGAGATAGCGCCCCCGCGGCGCGTTCGCGTCCGACTTCGCGCTGCACGGCAGCAGCGGCGCGGATTCCGGGTCGCAGACGGTGGTCGAGACCCAGGGCGCGACCGAGAGCTCGAACCAGTGCGTGACGTCTTTCCCCGGGTGCGCCACAGTGGGCAGCGCCGCCGGGTCGGCCGGCAGCTTCTCGGTGAGCGTTTGGTTATTTCCTGAGCCGGGAGTATTGGAGATGAACCGAACCGACGGCTCGTCGTGCCCGATGTAGTGCCCGTTCTCGTAGAAGCGGCCACCATAGGACGGCGACCCGTGCGGGTCGGCGCACATCCTCCCCGGCTTCGACGGCCGCTGGATGGGACTGAGTCCGTTGCAGTCGAGGCCGCCGACCGACCTGGGCTGCACAGCCGCGCTCGCCGGGCGCACGGTGCTAGCGGTTGCGACGGTCACCGTGCCTTGCGCCGCCAGCGCGAGCGCCGCGCTGGCGGTGAGCACTAGTGAGGCGGACAACCGATGGGCATGCCAGAATCTCCGCAATGCGACCTCCTCGTTGAGCCATACAATCAGCCGGGCAGGGCCCGTTCGCCCCTTAATTAATCAGACTGGGTCTGCCTCGTCCAGACTATGAGCGCGTCGTCGACCGACACGATTAGGTCTCGGCCGGTGACCTGGCCCAGTGCCACGCCCAGCACAGGGCGCGGGCCGGTGACTACGGGTTTCCCGACGGGACTGCCGGTGGCCGGGTCCCAGATCCCTACGATGCCGTCCTCGTCGAAGCCGCCGACGACGATCACGTCCCGGCCGTCAGCTAGCTGACCCAGCGCTACCGCCAGCACCGCCCCACGCTGACCGGTCAGCTGGCTGCCGGCCGGCTGGCCGGTGATCGCGTCCCAGAGCCGGACCGTGCCCTGGTCGCCGCTGCTGTCGCCACCGCCGGAGACGATCACGTCGCGGCCGGCGACGCGGCCGAGCGTTACCCCCAGCACCCAGCGGTGATAGCCAGCCAGCGGGTTCCCAGCCGGCTCGCCGGTGCTCGCGTCCCACAGCTGCACCGTGCCGTCGCCGCTGCCGGTGACGATCACGTCCCGGCCGGCCACCTGGCCCAGCGCGACCGCCCGGACCGGGGCGCCGTGCCCGGTCGGCCAGCTCGCCGCCGTGACGCCAGTGATCGCGTCCCAGACCTGTACCTCGTCACGGTCGAGCCCGGCCACGATCACGTCCCGGCCGGCCACCTGGCCCAGCGCCAGCGTCGACCCGTTGTAACCGGGCAGCGGGCCAGTTACCGCCTCGCCGGTAGCCGCGCTCCAGACCCGCACCGTCTCATCGAACCGGCCGCCGCCGGAGACGATGACGTCCTGGCCTGCCACCTGGCCGAGCACCACCGCAAGCACCGCCGCCGGGTGGGCCGCCAGCGGCCCACCCGGTAGCACCTGCTCTGCGGTAGTCGCATCCCAGACTCGGAGCAGGCCGTCGTAGCCACCGGTGACGATCACGGCCCGGCCGGATACCTGACCGAGCGCGACCGCCGTGGGCGGCCCGTCACCGCGACCCGGCGGGTCCCCGGCCGGCCCGCCAGCGCTCACGTCCCAGATCCGGACCGCGCCTTCGGCGCCACCGGTGACGATCACGTCCCGGCCACCCGCCTGGCCGAGAGCCACTGCCTGGACCCACCCGTCATGGCCGGTCAGCGGTCTGCCGACTGGCTCGCCCGTCGTCGCGTCCCAGATCCGGACCGTGCCGTCGGTACCGCCGGTCACGATCGCCGCCCGGCTCCCGACCTGGCCAAGGACTGCTGCGCTGATCGAGCCATGGTGGCCAGCCAGCGGCTCCATGGCCAGCTGCCCGCTGGTCGCGTCCCAGATCCGCACAGTCGCGTCGCCACCAGCGGTGACGATGATGTCCCGGCCGGCCACCTGGCCGAGCGCGACCGCCTGCACGTAAGCCTGATCGGCCAGCGGCTCCGGCGCCGACTCGCCGGTGTCCGCGTCCCAGACCCGCACCGCATCGAGCTGACCAGCAGTGACGATCACATCCTGGCCTGCCAGCTGGCCGAGCGCGACCGCCTGCAGCCACGCCCTGCTCGCGGTCACCGGCTCGATAGTCGGCTCACCGGTGCCCGCGTCCCAAATCCGGGCTGTGCCGTCGCTGCCAGCGGTGACGATCACGCCCCGCCCGGCCGCCCGGCCCAGCGCCAGCGCGGTCACAGAGCCATGTCCGGTCGGCAGCGGGTCGCCGATGAGCTGGCCAGTAGGAGCGTCCCAGGTCGCCACATTGCCGTCGGCGCCGCCGGTGACGATCACGTCCCGACCGGCCAGATGCGCGATGGCCACGGCGTTGACCGATCCCTCGTGGCCAGTGAGCGGACGCCCGATCAGCTGCCCGGCCACCTGGTCCCACATCCGTACCGTGCCGTCGGCGCCACCGGATACGATCACGTCCCGGCCGCCGACCCGGCCTAGCGCCACCGCTTGCACGCTTCCCTGGTGGCCGGTCAGCACCCGGTGGCCTACCCCGCTCCACCAGGCGCGGCTGATGCGCCAGTCCTCAGCGAGCAGCTCCGCGCTGGAGTCAGCCA
>OCZU010002461.1_pt1 | contig 11824 bp, 15 predicted proteins | sample 1539001 | NCBI WGS metagenome assembly OCZU01 (sample SAMEA3539306, study PRJEB22396) | soil metagenome | biome: tundra; feature: field; material: soil | place: USA | collected 2010-05 | depth 0.15 m
ACGCCGACGCCGTGCTCAGCGAATCGAGCTATTCCCACCTCGATTGCGTCGGCTACCGGCTTGGGGTCCCAGGGCCCGGGAACCCGATACGGGTCGAGCCCTATCACGAGGACTTGGGGTGTCGGGGCTGTCGTGTCCACCTCCGGAATCGTACGTCACAGGAGCAACGGTGAACCATCGACCGCTTCCTTGTCAGCTCTGCCCGTCGCTGGGTGGCAGGGCTGTGGTGTCATGTCTCACTGGTGCTACTGCGGGCTGTAGTGGGCTGGTGCGTGGCGCCGTTGCTGTCACTTCTGCTGTCAGAATCCGCCAGCCTCGCCTGCTGTTAAGGGAGATCATCTCGACATGGCCGAGCTTTGGTTCCCGGTACCGCCGCTGGCTGGTGATGTGGTGCTGCTGCGCCCTTGGCGCGAGGCCGACGTGCCGGGCATGGTGCTGGCGTTCAGTGATCCGGTGATGCAGCGGTTCTCATGGCGTACTGCTCCGTACACCGAGACTGATGCGCGCGACTACTTCGCTGAGCAGGAAGAGGCCCGCTTGCGTGGCGATGAGCTGAACTTCGCGCTGGTCGGACCGCACGACCAGGACGTGGTGCTCGGCGCCGTCTCGCTGTATGAGGTTCGCCTGGATCAGGGCTGCGCGGCGGTTGGGTATTGGCTCGCCCCCGGGGCCCGTGGCCGGGGTGCCGCGACACGTGCGGTCCGCCTGCTCGCCCGGTGGGCATTCGCCGAGCTGGGACTGGCCCGGCTGGAGCTGACTTGCGGTCCCGGCAATGAGGCGTCGCAGCATGTCGCCGAGCGTTGCGGGTTTTCCCGCGAGGGCCTTCTTCGTTCCCACGTGCCTTTCAAGGGAGCCCGCCGCGACAGCGTGATCTATAGCCTGCTGCCTGGCGAGCTGCGGTAGCCGAGTTTGGGGGACTGCCTCTGTCCTGGTCCTGTCCGTCTTCCCGATAGGCGCCAAACCCTTGCGAGTGGGCGCCGGGTCTAGGCTGGAGCCGGCCGACACTGCGGCGCGAGAGCTGGAGGAGGAGACGGGTTACCGGGCCGGGCGTGTTGAGCACCTGATCACGTTTCAGCCGATGGTCGGCATGGTGGATTCCGAGCACATCGTCTTCGTCGGCCGGGACGCCGAGCGGGTGGCGGAAGCCACGGAGGCCAACGAGGTCGAGCGGATGGAGTGGGTGCCGTTGGCCGAGGTTCCGGCACTGATCGAGGCGGGCAAGATCTGGAATGCCGGATCACTGGTGGCGTTGCTACGGCTGATTCCGGATAACTTAACGGACTAGGACTACCCTATCATTCCGGCCATGTGCATGAATTTTTCTTCCATCTCATCTCGGCTGACTCCGACGATCTGCTGCATTTCAATCCCATGCTCATCGGCCAGGTCCTCCAGCTCCTGCCACGACTTGACATAGCGGCGACGGCCCGCACTGGCTGCTGATCCGCCGCCGCATCGCCGACGGCGAGTACGCCTTCTACCGCGCCCACGCCCCCGGTCCGGTGCCATTGGCCCAGCTGGTGCGGGTCGCCGGATCGCGGTGGAGAGTCGAGGACGGGTTCGCTGGCGGGAAAGAACTCACCGCCCTGGACGAGCACCAGGTCCGCTGCTGGACCTCCTGGCACCGCTGGACCATCTTGGCCCTGCTCGCCTACGCGTTCTTGTCCGTGCTGGCCGCGACCCAGACCGCCGGCGTTCACGCGCGTGATGACCATCTGATCCCGCTGAGCCGCAACGAGATCCGCCGGCTGTTCACCGGACTGCGGCAGCAACCGCCCGCACCCCCGCTGCAGCTGCACTGGTCACGATGGCGCCGCCGCCACCAGGCCACCGCCCGCGCCTGCCACTACCGCCGGCGAGCCCGCACACCCGACCATTAGCAGGCCAGGGCATCGCCTTGCTCGCGTGCTGGCTCCGCGGATCACAGGTGGCTCCTGATGGCCTGGGCCAGCACAGCCTGGCTCTGGTCATCGACATCCAGCACGCCGTGCTCGGCGGTCAGAGCGCGAAGCTGCTGCTGACGGTACGGCACGCCCGGCGGCAAAGGCGCGATGTGCCAGTGCAGGTGAGCGTTGCCCTGCTGGCTGCCCAGGCTCAGCGAGTACATCCGCTCGGTCGGCACGGCCGCGGCCACGGCCCTGGCCACCCTGCGCACCACGCTCTGCAAGGCCAGGAAATGCGGCTCGTCCAGATCGTGAACCCAGCTCTCCACATGCCGCTTGGGCGCCACCAGGCAATGGCCCAGCAGCACAGGCCAGCGGGCCAAAAACGCGATGGTATCCGCGTCCTCGTAGACGTCGTGGTGACTGTAGTCCGGATGCCCGGCCAAGATCGCGCAGACAAAGCACGGGCCTTCCCGGGACCGGCGATCGTACCGGTCAACGTCGAAGGGCACCCGGGCAAGATGAGCACCGTCCATCAGCGCATTATCGCCCCGGGCTGCGGAAGACCCCCAACGACGGCGAACCGGTCCCACCTCGCCCGTCACCGACGGATTGGTCTACCTCTGCCCAGCAAGGCCCACCACCTACGGTTACGAAGTGTCGCTGGAGTATTAGATGAGCTGGTAGCCACGCCGGGGCGGCCGGCGCCTTGACGCCTAGCAAGGGAAGGCATAGCGTACCGAGGTATGGAGAGGGAACGGCTGAAGGGAAACCTGGACCTGCTGCTGCTTTCTGTGCTGGCCCCCGGCTCAGCGCACGGGTACGCGATCATCTCGGCTTTGCGCGCACGCAGCGAGGGCACTTTTGACCTGCCGGAAGGCACCATCTACCCGGCGCTGCACCGGCTGGAGGACGCTGGGCTGCTGGCCAGCGACTGGGCGGACGCCAGCGGGCGCAGGCGGCGGGTGTACGCGCTGACCGACAAGGGAGCCGCGGCGCTGGCGGCCGAGCAGACGCAGTGGCGGCGGTTCGCCGCCGGCGTGCAGGCGGTCATGGGGTGGTCAGCATGACCGGGCCGGCCGAGGGGTACCTGCGTCAGCTGCGCGCGAGCCTGCGCACCCCGCCGGGGGAGACCAGCCGGATCCTGGCCGAGGCGGAAGATCACCTGCGCGAGTCGGTGGCCGCGGGGCTGGCGGCCGGGCTGACCCAGACCGAGGCGGCCGAAGCCGCCATCTCCAGCTTCGGCTCGGTGCGGGCCGTGGTCCGCGCGCACCAGACCCGCCGCGGCCGGGCCGCCGGGGTCTTGAAACGCCTGGCCATGGCAGCCTGGCTGACGGCAGGAATCGTCTTCACATCGGTCTTCGCTCTCAGCCTGGCCATGCTCGTGATTGGGCTGGTCGCGCCGCCGCCGCCGGACGAAGGCCCACCTGCCCCCGGGCAGGTTGCCCCTCTAGTTGTGTTCTGCGGGCTGCTGGGCCCGGTCCTGCTCTGGAGCTTCTTCGTGAACCGCCGCGACCTGCAGCGCAGCAGCGGATGAACGCTCAGCAGCGGCGCGCCGATCACGCGACCGGGCACCCTGCAACGCGGACGCAGGCACCGCTTGACGCTTAATACTGCAACGGCAGTTATGTGCATAGCCGCGTCGCTGGTAGTGGCAGAGGCGGGCCTGGTGCTGGCGTCGCCGCCGCCAGGTGGACCAGGACCAGACGTGTCCGGGGTCAGGAGCGCGGGCCTGGATTAAGCCGGTCAGCAGGCCGCGGATCTCCGGTAGCGTGCAGCCGATCATGCCCGGGTCGCTGGTGCCGGTTCCCCTTTTGCCGCCTGGGCTTTGCTGGCGGCATCTACCTGCACGCCACTAGCGAGCGACAGCACACCCTCGCCGATGCTGTCAGCACCCTGGCCCGTACGGCACTGGGCAAGACAGGCAAGCGGCCGGGGCGCCCGAGAGCATCTGGCACGAAAGTGGCACGCCGCCGGACGGGCACGTCCTAGTTGATCACGCCACGGCCGATGATCAATGCATTGACCTGGGAACCAAGGTGAGCGCCCCGAGCAGGACTTGAACCTGCGACCTACTGCTTAGGAGGCAGTCGCTCTATCCACTGAGCTATCGGGGCCTGCACGGGCTGCTGGCCGCCATGGCCCGGGCCCGACCAAGCCTAACCGGTCTACCACCGAATCGTGTCGGTCGGCGAGCAGGCGGTCCAGACCGGCCATAGGCTGGAAGCAAGCCGGCGGCGACGGGACAATTGAGGGAGCACAGCGCGGTGCAAGTACGGGATGTCATGACACAGGCCACGGTCACTGAGACGGCCTCGGACACGCTCCGTTCCGCGGCAGAACGCATGTGGCACCAGCAGACCGGCTCGCTGCTCATCACCGACGACGGACGGCTGACGGGGATCATCACGGAGCGGGACGTGCTCAGGGCGGTCGCGCTCGGCGCCGATCCGGCGACCAGCACGGTGGACGAGGCGATGACCACGGAGGTGTTCACCGTGCCGCCGGACATGCCGTTGCATGAGGCGGCCAGGGAGATGGCCACCCGGTGGATCAGGCACCTGCCCGTGGTGGACGGCGACAAGCTGCTGGGCGTGGTCAGCATGCGCGACGTGACCGGAGTTTTCGCCGCCCTCGCGCCGGCGAACGTGAGCGTCGAGCACGAATTCGACCAGCTTGTCCGGGAACGACGTCTCGCCCGCATCGAGCACGGCGACCTCGACTAGCCCCTTCGCCCACTTATCACGCGCTAGGAGGGCAGTTCGAAGGGGAGGGTGATGCCGTCGAGGACGTGCGGGCACGGGCAGCGGCGTTCGGCGGGCAGGTCCTTGATCACGGTCATCACGAGTTCCCGCAGCCTGGCCACGTTGCGGCCGAACACCCGGAACACCTCGTCCTGGGTAACTCCCTCGCCCTCCTCGATGCCCGCGTCGGTGTCCGTGACCAAGGCGATGGGCGTGTAACAGAGGGCCAGTTCGCGGGCGAGTACCGCCTCGGGATGGCCGGTCATGCCGACCAGCGTCCAGCCCTGGGCCGCGAACCACTGCGACTCGGCGCGGGTGGAGAAGCGGGGGCCCTCGATGACCACGAGCGTGCCCGAGTCGGCCAGGTCCCAGCCGGACGCGCGGGCGGCCGCGAGCGAGCGCTCCCGGCCCACGGGGCAGTACGGGTCCGAGAACGGCACGTGCACGGCGTGGCCCTCGTCGTAGAAGGTCTGCGCCCGGCCGCTGGTCCGGTCCACGATCTGGTCGGGAATCACCAGCGTGCCAGGCCCATACGAGGCGGTCAGCGAGCCCACGGCGGTCGGCGCCAGGATCTGCCGGACGCCGAGCGAGCGCATCGCCCACAGGTTGGCCCGGTACGGGATGCGGTGCGGGGGGAACCGGTGGTCACGGCCGTGCCGTGGCAGGAAGGCCACGCGCTGGCCCGCCACGTCGCCGATCACAATGGGATCACTCGGCAGGCCGAACGGCGTTTCCACCGTCACCTCGCCGACCGGCTCAATGAACTCGTAGAACCCGGACCCGCCGATAACGCCGATGTCGGCTTGGCTGCTCATGATGGCTTAGGCGACTTTCGTGCCGGAGGACTGATGGCTTAGGCGACTTTCGTGCCGGAGGACGGCGAGCTGCTTGCGCCCGCTGACCCTGACTTCTCCCCCGCGGACGATTTCCCCGACGACTCGCCGGACTTCCCCGACGACTCGCCGGACTTGCCAGACTTGCCAGACGACTCGCTCGACTTCCCCGACGACTCGCCGGATTTCCCGGACGACGACTCGCCGGATTTCCCGGACGACGACTCGCCGGACGACGACCCGCTGCCGGAGTCCGCGGACGCCGGACCTGAGCCGTTCGCCTTGGCCGCGCTCGCGGCGACGTCGGCGCTCGCCTTCCGGCTGTCAGTCCGGTAGAAGCCAGACCCCTTGAACACAATGCCGACAGCCGAGAAGACCTTGCGGAGCTTGCCGCCGCATACGGGGCAAACGGTCAGCGGGTCATCACTGAACTTCTGCACGGTCTCAAGCGGCTCGCCGCAATCGGTGCAGGTGTACTGATACGTCGGCACTGGTCCTCCCCTCGCGCTGTCCTGGCACTCCCGGCCAACGACTGCTAAATGGTAGCTCATGACAGTGGCAATCTGGTGATCCCTTGGGATGGCCGGGCGACCAGTCGCACTCGCTGATCGTGGCTTCCCGCCGGGACTCTGTCCAGCAGTTCACCGTCGTAGAGCAGGGCCACCGTGGGAATCGGCGACCCGACCCGGGTGAGCGCCCGGTCATAGGAGCCACCGCCCCGGCCCAGCCGCCACCCTCGCCGGTCAACAGCCACCGCTGGCAGCAACACGAGATCAGCGCTGGCAATTCCCATCACGCCGCGTGACGGCTCGGCGGGCTCAGCGGGCCCGCGCGGGCCCGCGCGCAGTGAATCCGGGCCCTCGTAGGAGGCCCAGCCCAGGTCCCCGTCGGCCAGCAGCACCGGCAGCAGCACGTACGTGCCGCGCTTCCACAGCGCGTAGACGAGGCCGTGTGTGCCGGGTTCCGTGGCCACCGAGTAGTACGCGGCGACCGTGCCCGCCATCTGCGCCTCGGGAAGGGAGAGCACCGCGTCACGGATCGCCTGCCCCGCGGCCGCGCGCTGCTCTGGGGTGAGCAGGGCCCGGGCGGCCAGCACCGTTTTGCGGAGCGCCGCCTTGTCGCGCTCCAGCCCGCCCGGCACATCCGGCGCACCCAGCGCACCCAGCGCACCCAGCGCACCTGGAACATCCGGCACGCCCGGCACATCCGGTGCACCCGGCACATCCTGTGTGCCGGGCACGCCCGGTGCGCCCGGTGCGCCGGGCAGATCCCGGTCCATCACGCATCCTCCCAGGTTCGCCAGGCCGCGGGGCGTCCGGCCGACCGCTGCGGCTAGGGTAACGAGCATGCCTGACACCGGCGCCGTAACAAAGGCGGTCGTTCCCGCGGCGGGCCTGGGAACACGCTTCCTTCCCGCAACGAAGGCCACGCCTAAAGAGATGCTGCCCGTCGTCGACAAGCCGGCGATCCAGTATGTGGTCGAGGAGGCCGTCGCGGCCGGGCTCGACGATGTGCTGTTGATCACCGGACGGAGCAAGCGCTCCATCGAAGATCATTTCGACCGCGCCTACGAGCTCGAAGAGGCACTCACCGCCAAGGGCGACACCGAGGGACTGGCCCTGGTCCGCGCGTCCAGCGACCTCGCGAACGTGCACTACGTCCGGCAGGGTGTCCCGCTGGGCCTCGGCCATGCCGTGCTCTGCGCCGCCCAGCACGTGGGCCACGAGCCCTTCGCGGTGCTGCTCGGCGACGACTTCATCCACCCCGACGACGGGCTGCTCCAGCGCATGATCGAGGTCCGGGCCCAGTACGGCGGAACCGTGCTCGCGCTGATGGAAGTCGACCACGACCAGGTCTCGCACTACGGCTGCGCGGCCATCGAGCCGACGGATGACGACGACGACGTCGTCACGATCACCGACCTGGTCGAGAAGCCTGACCCGAACGACGCGCCGAGCAACTGGATCTTGATCGGGCGCTACGTGTGCGACCCGGCCGTGTTCGACGTGCTCCGCGAGACCAAACCGGGCCGGGGCGGCGAGATCCAGCTCACCGACGCGCTCAAGGTGCTGGCGCAGCGCGACCCGGCCGACGGGAACGGCGGCGGAGTGCGAGGCGTGCTGTTCCGCGGCCGCCGCTACGACACCGGCAACAAGATCGACTACCTGCGCACCCTGATCCAGTTCGCCTGCGAGCGGCCCGACATCGCCGGCGAGTTCGTGCCCTGGCTCCGCAAATACCTCGACAACCTCCAGTGAGCCACCAGCCAGTGGGCCATCACCCAGCGAGCCACGACCCAGCGGGCCACCATCAACGGAGCCATCATCCGGTGAGTGCCATGGAGTCGGTGGACGCCCACCTGGCCGACGTGCTGGCCACGATCCGCCCGCTCGCCCCGGTCATGCTCGGCCTGGCCGAGGCGGAGGGAGGCGTGCTGGCCGAGGACATCACCGCGAGCACCCCGCTGCCGTCCTTCGACAACTCCGCTATGGACGGTTATGCGGTCCAGGCCCGGGACATCGAGGGGACGACCGACGCGGCGCCGGTGACCCTGCCGGTGACCGCCGAGATCGCGGCCGGCGACATCGCCGAGCACGAGGTCACCCCGGGCAGCTGCGTCCGGATCATGACTGGCGCCCTGCTGCCCGCCGGCGCGGACGCGGTCGTGCCGGTGGAGTGGACCGACGGCGGCACGATCCGGGCCACGTTCCGCCGGCCGGCCGCCCCCGGGGACGCCATCCGGCGCCGTGGCGATGACGTCGCGAAAGGCGACGTATTGCTGACGGCAGGGACCTGGGTCGGTTCCGTTGAGGTAGCTCTGCTGGCCGCGGCTGGTGTGGGATCGGCGCTGGTCCGGCCGCGGCCACGGGTGGCGGTGATCTCGACCGGCAACGAGCTCGCGGAACCCGGGACGCCGATCGTGCCCGGCCAGATCTGGGAATCGAACAGCTTCATGCTGGCCGCGGCCGCGCGGCAGGCCGGAGCGGTCGCCCACCGTCACCGGATCAGGGACGATGCCGCCGGCGTGCTGGCCGCCATCGAGGAGCAGCTGCCGGAGGCCGACTTGCTGGTGACCACCGGCGGCGTCAGCATGGGCGGGGAGCACGACGTGGTGAAGGCCGCGCTGGCCGGGCTGGGCACCGTGACGTTCCGCAAGGTCGCCATGCAGCCCGGGATGCCGCAGGGCCTCGGTGTGGTCGGCGCGCGGCCGACGCCGATCTTCACGCTGCCCGGCAACCCGGTCAGCGCGTACGTGTCCTTCCAGCTTTTTGTGCGGCCGGCCCTCCGCGCCCTGCAAGGACTTCCTCCCCAACGGTTCGCCACCGCCCGTGCCGTCCTCACCGGCGCGGTGCGCTCCCCCGAGGGCAGAAAGTCGTTCCTGCGGGGGATTCTCGACGCCGACGAGGGCGCGGTGACCCCGCTGACCGGCCAGGCCTCGCACCAGCTGGGCGCGCTCGCGGCGGCGAACGTGCTGATCATCGTGCCGGAGCAGGTGGTCACGATGGACGCCGGCGATCCGGCCGAGGTCATGCGGCTGCCATGACCGACACCAGCCAGCCGCTGAGTCATCTGGCTCTGCCTCACTTGGACGCCAGCGGGCACGCCCACATGGTCGACGTGTCGGGCAAGGACATTTCCGCCCGGTCGGCCCGCGCCTCCGGGCGGGTGCTGCTGTCGGCGGAGGCCATCGCCGCGCTGCGGGCGGGGCGGGTGCCGAAGGGCGACGCGCTCGCGGTGGCCCGCATCGCGGGGATCCAGGGCGCCAAACGGACTCCTGACCTGGTGCCGTTGTGTCACCCGATCGCGTTGCACTCGGTCACGGTGGACTTGGAGGTGCAGGACGACGCGGTCGTCATCGTGGCCGAGACGCGCACCGCGGACCGTACCGGCGTGGAGATGGAGGCGCTGACCTCGGTAACGGTCGCCGCGCTGGCCCTGATTGACATGATCAAGGCGGTCGACCCGGCCGCGGTCATCAGCGACGTCCGGGTCGAGGAGAAGACAGGCGGCAAGACCGGCTTGTGGCGGCGGCCATGACCGGACCAGCGGTGAGCGGGCCGGAGGCGAGCGGGGTGGCGGCGGGCGGGACGGCGGCGGGCGTTTCTGGTGCGGTCCGGGCGCTGGCCATCACAGTGTCGAACCGGGCCTCTGCTGGTGTGTATGCGGACAAGTCCGGGCCGGTGCTGGTGGAGTTGCTGCGCGGCGCCGGGTGCATGGTGGACGGGCCGCTGGTCGTTGCGGATGGAGAGCCTGTGGAGGCGGCGCTGCGCGCGGCCATCGCCGGGGAGTACGACGTGGTGGTGACGACCGGCGGCACCGGCCTGACGCCAGGCGACCGCACCCCGGAGATGACCCGGCGGGTGCTGGACCGGGAGATACCGGGCATCGCGGAGGCGATAAGGTCCGCGGGCGCGGCCGCGGGGGTCGCGTCGGCGATCCTGTCCCGCGGCCTGGCCGGCCTGGCCGGGCGGGTGCTCATCGTCAACCTGCCCGGATCGTCGGGCGGCGTCCGTGACGGCATGGGCGTGCTCGCTGGGGTGCTCAGTCACGCGGTGGACCAGATCCGCGGCGGGGACCATCCGCGGCCGGCCTGAGATGACCGGGAGCCCGCGAACCATGACGAATCTGCGCGGGATGGCGTATTCGTCCGGTCACGGCGTAGCGTCCCGATCGGCAAAAAGGGAATGATGGGCCACGTGGGACGTATGCGCGGGTGGCCGGTGACCATCGTCGAGCCCGCCCTGCTTGACGCACCGGTCGGCCTCCGCCCGGTGCGGGCCAGGGATGCCGGCACCTGGCGCGATTCGCGGGTCCGCAACGCGGAGTGGCTACGGCGCTGGGAGCCGACCAACCCGGAGACACCGCTCTACCGGTCCAACATCAGCCCGTACGTGTCCATGGCGCGCACCATGCGGCGTGAGGCCCGGCAGGGCCTGGCGTTGCCATGGGTGATCACTTACGGCGGGCGGTTCGCCGGCCAGCTGACCGTGGGCAGCATCGTCTGGGGCTCGGCTCGTTCGGCGCAGATCGGCTACTGGATCGATGAGGCGTATGCGGGCCGGAACCTGACTCCGACCGCGGTGGCCATCGCGATCGACCACTGTTTCTTCGTGGTCGGCCTGCACCGCGTCGAGGCCAGCATCCGGCCGGAGAACCAGGCCAGCCGCCGGGTAGTTGAGAAACTAGGCTTCCGTGAAGAGGGCCTGCGGCGCCGGTACCTGCATATCGACGGCGCCTGGCGGGATCATCTGTGTTACGCGCTTTCTGTCGAGGACGTGCCGGGGGGGCTGTTGCCGCGGTGGCGCAGTACGCTGGCCGGGTTGCGCTCCGGAACGACAAGAAGCCCGCGCCCCGGTGCGGCGTGAAGCCCGCGGCCTGGTGCGGGCCCTGAAGTCCTGCGCCGGGTGCGGCCTGAGTCCGCGCCCTGGTGCGACTTGAAGTCCGCGCCCCCGGTGCGGGCTGATCGGGGTTTTTTCGGCCGCCTGACGGGGTCTTTCGGCTAGCTGACGGGGCCTTTCTGGCTACTTGACGGGGGACGTGGACGGTCGGCACGACGGTTTCCGGCCAGTTCCCGGCGAACTTGTGGCCAGCTTCCGGTGAGCCGATCTTGCGACACACCGGGCCGAATGCTCGTCAACGCCAGCCGTGGCCCCTACCGTGCGTCACGTGAGCATGCCCGCGATGATGCCATCCGCGCCCGCGGGGTGGGTGGCCCGTTGAGCAGCGCCATCCTTTATCTGGCTATTGTCGCCATCTGGGCCGGGGTGCTCGTGCCCAGATGGCTGCGCCCGGCCCAGGTCGTCGCGCGCAAGGCCGACGCCCGCTTGGCCGACGCCCGCTTGGCCGACGCCCGCTTGGCCGACGTCCGCCCAGCCGACGTCCGCTTGGCCGACGTCCGCTTGGCCGACGTCCGCTTGGCCGACGCCCGCTTGGCCGACGCCCGCCCAGCCGACACACGCGCGGCCGACCCTCGCCAGCGTGAGGACGCCGCCGAACCCGGCGCCGATTCCGACCCAGACACCGAGCCGATCCCGGCGATCAGACCGGAGCACGATCACCCGGCGTGGCAGGCTGGCCCATCCCGTGCGGCCCAACGTCGCATGATCCTGCAGGCCCGGCGGCGCATGCTGGTCATGATCACCATCCTCACCGCCGGAGCGGTGGGGCTCATGGCGGTCCACCTGGCCGCCTGGTGGGTCGTCATCCCGCCCGGGACGATGCTCGGTGGTTTCCTGCTGCTGCTCCGCGAGGCTGCGCACACCGACGCGGCGCGTTCCCGTCGGCTGGCAGGTCAGGCCGTGGCCACGCGCCCGGTTCGGCAGGATGCTGTTCAGGGCGTTGTGGCGGCAGAGGCTGTGGCGGC
>OCZU010002462.1_pt1 | contig 11819 bp, 4 predicted proteins | sample 1539001 | NCBI WGS metagenome assembly OCZU01 (sample SAMEA3539306, study PRJEB22396) | soil metagenome | biome: tundra; feature: field; material: soil | place: USA | collected 2010-05 | depth 0.15 m
ATTGACTCCAAATCCTGGCGAAAGGCAAATGAGTTGGAGTCAATGGTCCCGGCCGTGGTCGTGTTGCGGAAAATCGAAACGGTGGGGTTGTCCAAATTGGCCACGGCGATGTCCGGTTTGCCGCTGCCGTGCAAGTCAGCCAGAACCGCTTCGTAAGGGCCGCCCGGACAGGAAAGAGTCACGGCCGGCGCAAAGGAATTCGTGTCCAAGCTGCCGGCCACACCGATATTTCTTAGAATGGAGATGGTCGAGTCACCGTAATTGAGCGCCACGATGTCCACGCGTCCATCGCCATCCAGGTCGGCGGCGGTGGCGAAACGGCAATCGTTGCCCGTCAGCAGTTTGAATCCGGGCTGGAACGAATTGACCGTCAGACTGCCATTCGTAGAAATGTTGCGGAAAACCGTGACGTTGCTGCCGCCAACTTCACAGGCGATCAAATCCGGCCTCCCGTCGCCGTCCAGGTCCACCACGCGGAGACGATAGGCATTGGCGCTGTAAGGCAAATCCACCCGAGGGGCGAATGATGCGGCGCTCAACGGCGCTCCGTTCGTGCTGATGTTCCGGAAAATGGAAACATAGCCCTGGCAAACCAGGGCAATGTCCGGCCTGCCGTCCCCGTCCAAATCGGCAATCACCGCCGAGCCCGAACCATAACCCGTAGCCAGATTGAAACTGGGGGCGAAGCTGCCGCCGCTGATGTTGGATCCGTCGCCGGCAAACGTCGGCACGAAAAGCTGGCTTGAATTCGCGGTCAATCCATTCACCGTCACCGTGACCGGAGCGAAGGTGGCGCCGGTGGGCACGGTCACTGTCAGGCTGGTGGAACTGGCCGAGGAGACGGCTGCCTGCACCGCGCCGAAAAAGACGGCGTTCGCCGCCGCCGTTGCGCTGAAGTTCGTCCCGGAAATGGCAACCGTAATTCCAACCATGCCGATTTGGGGCGCAATGGCTGTGATCACTGGTGGATTGGTGACAGATGTCGCTGCGTTCATCGGCGTCTCATTTTGATAAACGGACAGAGTCGCCCCGTAAGAGACCGCGAAAGCGATATCGGGCCGGCCATCCCCGTCCAGATCGCCGATCGCCACGCCGTTGGGATTCCAGCCGGTCGGATAATCAACGCGCGGCGCGAGCGAGCCGGATGTGAAGCTGCCGGGCGTGCTGATGTTTTTGAAAATTGACAGGTGATCGGGCAGTTGCGTTACCACGGCCAAATCTGGTTTGCCGTCACCGTCCAGATCGCCGATGGCCACGGCGTTGCCCCAGCCGCCGGTGCTGAAATCCACATGCGGTGAAAATGAGCTGGTGGTGAGGCTGCCCGGCGTACTTGTGTTGCGATATACCGAGACGGCTTGGCCGTTGATGAACGACGATACGGCCAGATCCAATTTGCCATCGCCGTCCAGGTCGCCGATGGCCACACAATAACTGGTGGGCAGGCCAGCGAGGTCAACGTGGGGCGAAAAGGATATGTTTCCGAGGGAGCTCGTGTTACGCAATATGGAAACTGAGCTGGCCGTGCCGTAGTTGTTGTTCGCGGTAATAATGTCCGGTTGACCGTCGCCGTCCAAATCCGCAACCGCCAGCCCTTGCGGGTTCGCACCGGCAGCAAAGTTGACTGCCGGCGAAAAAGAACTCGTGGTGATGCCACTCGCGCCAGTGTTGTGGAAAACGGAGACGGTGCTGTCGCCCCAATTACCCACGATGAGTTCCGGTTTGCCATCACCGTCCAAGTCCTGCACCGCCAGGCCGCGCGGATCGGAGCCGGTCGTAAACATCACCGGCGCGGCAAACGAATTGGTGGTCAGGATTCCCGGCGCGGCAAGATTTTTCAGGATCATCACCTGGTTCGAACTGTTATTCAAAAGAACGATGTCCAACCTGCCATCACCGTCCACGTCGGCGACGGTCATGGCATCCAATCCCGCCGGCAGAGGCAAGTCCACGCGGGGCGCAAACGAATCAGCGGTGACCGTGCCGGTTGTGCCGAGATTTTGATAGATGGAAACGCTGCTGCCGTTGCAGACGAGCAAGTCGGGTTTGCCATCGCCGTCCAAATCCGCGTAACTTACGAAACCCGGCCCGTCAGAAACCGAGAGGTCCAATCTGGGAGCCAGCGAAATTGCACTGCCATTGCCGCTGAATGTCGGCAGGAATGGCTGGGCAGAGTAAGCCGTCAACCCACCCACGGTCACGGTGACCGGCGCAAACGTCGCCCCCGCAGGAACGATCACAGTCAGGCTGGTCGGACTCGACGCCAAAACATTTGCCCGCACGGCGCCGAAATAAACGATGTTGCCGGAAACATTCGAGCTGAAATTAACTCCGGAAATGGCGACGACGGCACCGTTGGATCCCGAAGCAGGGCTGAATTTCGAAATCACCGGCACACCGGATTGCGACGTGCCCGTGCATTTTCCCGCGCTGCCCGCATTGTAAATGGCGGCGATTTCCGTCGCGGTCAGCGCGCGATTATAAACGGAGAGCTCGTCAATCATGCCGTAGAACGTGTTGCCTCCGCCGTCACCGCGTGATCCAATCGCCACCGGGCTGGTGAATTGAAAAGTGTTGGTGTACGGATTCAGCGATGGTGTTGGCTGCGTCACGCCATCCACATAAAACACAACCGCGCCCCCCGTTTTTGTCACTGCGACATGATGCCAATTTGTGTCCGTTACCACCGGGGGCACAACGGTGCCATCAACCGAGTTTTGGCTCAAGGCCACTTCGCCCCCGTCAAGAAGCACCAAGGCATAGCCTCCGGCTCCGTAACCGAAAATGAAACCTCCGGGCCCGGCAATGGAACCATCATAGAAATTCTGATCCAAAGAGACCGTGGCGGTACTGGATCGCTTAACCCAGGCTTCAATGGTGAAATTCTGCAATTGGAGGCTGGTTGGATTTCCAATATCTACGCGGTCCCGGTGTGTTCCATCAAATACAAACGACTGGCCGACCTCCCCGGGAGCATAGACGTTCAAATTTCCGGTTCCGGCCCAGGTGCCGTTGTTTCCGCCCACAAGGTCACTGGCGTTTCCCCCTCCCGGCCACCAACTGACAAGCCCTGACGGAGGTGTTACGCAATTATTCGTTGGCAAGCTCGGCATGCATTTGCCCGCGCTGCCGGCGTTAAAGATGGCTTGGATTTCGGCCGCCGTGAGCGCCCGGTTGTAAAGGCTCGGTTCATCCATCGCCCCGCCGTAAACGCTACCGGCAGCAGACCCCGACGGCCGGTCGCCCAGATAAAAGTCGAAACTCGTCTGCGGAGTAAATGTGCCCAGATTTGAAGTTTGAACTGCGGTGCCATTCCAATATATCACCGCCGTACCGCTTGCCTGGTCATAGGTCAGCGCAACGTGCTGATAGGTGTTCGTAACAACGACACCACCGCCGGTACTAAAATAATGGTCGCCGCCGCCGGTATCGACCAGGTTGGCGTAAAGACAGCCGGCCGGCCCGGGAAAATATTTACCCTCAGATATCCAGAAGTGCGCCCCAATGCCGGAATCACCGGCGTTGCCGTTCCATTCGGCCAGGGGTTGAGGGTTCAGTGTGGCCGGGTTGATCCAGGTTTCGAATGTGAAACCACTGCCAGCGCCAACATTCAGATTCGAGCTTGCCGGCACGGTCACGTAAGCGTTTGAGCCGTTGAGATAAAAGGCACTGCCCACTTCACCGCCGGTATAAGTGATGGATTGCGCCATACCGTTGTTGCCACCGACGATGTCATTGACGTTCCCTTCCGCCGGCCACCAACTTACAAGGCCCGATGGTGGGGTTACGCAATTATTCGTCGGCAAGTTCGGCATGCATTTGCCCGCGCTGCCCGCATTGTAGATGGCGCTGATTTCACTGGAAGTAAGTGCCCGGCGATAAAGGGAGAGCTCGTCGATGATTCCATGATAAGAAGCCTGAAAACCGGGTGTTGGATGGCTGCCAATCAACAAAGACCCTGCGTTCGAGAGATCGCCCGGGCAAACCGTCGGGTCAAATGTCCCCGCCAGCTGTCCGTCAATATAGAACCGTCCTCCCGACATGGAATTTCTCTGAACCGTCACCGCGACATGGTGGAAGTTCCCATCACGCAAGTCCGGTCCCGCTGAAAAATTATTGAAGCTATTAACTGCCAGGACGTCGGCCATTTGAAAAGACAACACGCCCCCTTCCAAAAACAGATCGTAACCCAATTGAACATTGATGGCCGGGGCGACCCGTTTGTCGAGGACATCAATAATGTCATAATCATTACCGGGCTGGGTCAGCGGCTGGATCCAGGCATCAATGGATAAATCCTCGTTTGAATTGAAATTCAGCTCCGGCGCGTCCTGCACCATGATGCCGTTGGCTCCGCCGTCAAAGTAAAATCCTTGCCCGACTTCCCCATTGGTGAAAGTCACAGTGCCGATCAGCGACCCGTTGTTCGTTCCGACACTGTCCAAAAGATTCCCCTCACCAGCCCACCAGCTCACCAAACCGCTGGGCGGCGGCACACAACCCATGGCGGTTGGCGCGCATTTTCCTGCGTTGCTGGCATTGTAGATGGCTTGAATTTCACTCACGGAGAGAGCCCGGCTATAAAGCGAGATTTCGTCTATGTCCCCATGAAACGGAAAATTATTCCCGCCGTCGTTTACGTTTCCAATCCCGATGCCGGGGGAATCCCCGGGAATCAAATCGCCAAACGGCCGGATGGTGGTCACGGTCTGCGCCGCCAGCACACCGTTGATATAAATGCTCATGGTTCCGGAACTGCCGTCCAACGTGGCCGCCACATGTGTCCAGGCGTAATAGGGAATCGGGGCTCCCACCGTGGCGGAATTGCCGTTCTGGTCAGTAATCCATAAATTAATGTTGCTGCCTGACATGCCAAGGAAGTAGGGATCCATGCCCGGACGGTTGTCTCCCCGCCAGAAAATGTTGTATCCGTCTCCGCGTGGTCTGACCCAGCCTTCAATGGTCAGCGAATTAGTCAGGACGTAAGCGGGCTGGTCGGTAACCTGAATACCGGTATAGGTGCCGTAAGGATAATTTTCCGGGTCACACGCAAACGCCAGGCCGTCCACGCCGGCGGTAAAAGTGATGTTTTGATTCACGCCACTATTCCGGCCGATGTTGTCGAGCGTGTCGCCATCCCCTTTCCACCAGCCCACCAAACCGGACGGCGGTGTCACGCAGGCATTCGTTTGCTCGTTTGGCGAACATTTGCCCGCACTGCCGGCGTTGTAAATGGCGGCGATTTCACTCGTGGCCAGCGCGCGGTTGTAAATGGAAGGTTCGTCAATGATGCCAGCCAGTTTGTTGTTATACGGCGCCGGTTCGCCCGTCGTCCCGATATAAACTGGCAGCGTGCCATAGTCCAAGGCGAAGCCCGCATAGGCCGAGGCCTCCGCCACGCCGTTCACAAAAAGTTTCTGCGTGCTGCCATCGTAACTTCCGGCGACGTGATACCAGACACCGCGTGAAATGGCGCTGGTGGAACGCGTGATGATCTGGTTGCCGCCGCTGGTGACGACAAAGGAAAACCGGTCGGTGTAAGTTCCGTTGCCGTTGTCAGCGTATTCTTTAAGCAGGCTGTAGCCTTCAAAAAGATAGGTCCAAGAATTTCGTTTGAAGATGATTTGCTCGTTTCTGGGAGTTGTAACATTCGGATCCAGCCAGACCCATGCCTCGACCGTCACATTGGCCGGTTTGAGCGCGGCGGAGTCCGGTATTTGCACATAACTATTGGTTCCATCCAGGCGAAACCCCTGCCCCACCTCGCCGGACGCAAAGGTGGTTCCGCCCTGCAATGTGCCGTTGTCGCCGCCGATAATATCACTGGCATTCCCCTCCGCCGGCCACCAACCCACCAAACCGGACGGCGGCGGTGTGCAGGGCCCTGCTTGAGTTTGAGAAGTCGCGATGACCAGTGCCGCCAAGATCGCGAAACAGTGAAATAATACCAACCGGCGTCGCAAATTTGAGAAAACTTTCATGGCAGCCTGGTTTAGGAATGGGTAAAAGCCAAAATTATCGGCGCTTTTGAGTTTATCAACGGCTGCCATATTTACAAGAGAAATCCGGCCAGAAAACTTGTCTGGCGAAGGCATAAACAACTGGTGAATCAGCCATTGCGAATCAGGCGCACAAACGATTATTCACCCTGCCGGCAATTGAGAATTGGCAATCGTGCCCGTGCCTGTTATTTTCGCCCGAATGTCCGACGCCGTTGCCGCAGCCCCGACGCCTTCGAAGGCAAAGATTTTTCTCCGCCGATTGATCACCACGGTGATTCTCTGGACGGTGATTCTCACGGCCATGTTCTCCCGCAATGAACTTGTTTCCGATGGCGTTTTTCTCCTGCTTATGGGCCTGCTGGCGTTCGCCGGCCTCGCCGAATTTTACGGCCTTGCCGAAAAACGCGGCGTCGTTTGCTTCAAATGGTGCGGGTTGACCGGCGGCGTGCTGCTCATGATCGGCACGTTCTTGAACCTGACCGGGCATCTCGGAACCCACGATTCACCGGCGCGCGTGAATGATTTTGAAACCAGTTTTTTGATCATTTTCGTCCTGGGTTTGTGCCTGCGGCAGTTTATTTCCAAAACCAACACCACTGGAATTCTCTCCATTTCGGTGACGCTTTTCGGCCTCATGTATGTGCCGTGGCTGCTGAACTTCATCCAGAAAATCAACTTCTTCCCGGACATTGAGGGCAAATATTTTCTGCTCTACTTCATCCTCATCACCAAGTTCAGTGACATGGGCGCGTATGTGGTCGGCTCGCTAATCGGGAAACATAAAATGATCCCGCGCATCAGCCCCGGTAAAACCTGGGAGGGTTTTGGCGGAGCGATCGTGGTCTCCACCGGCGCGAGCCTGGCGTTCGTGCATTTCTTTGGCGCACACATGTATGGCATGAACCCGCTGCACGCGGTCATCCTCGGCGTGGTGTTGAGTTCCACGGCGGTCATCGGCGATTTGATTGAATCGCTGTTCAAGCGCGAGGCGGGTGTGAAGGATTCCGGCGGTTTTTTCCCCGGCATCGGTGGCATCCTCGACCTGCTCGACAGCCTGCTGTTCAACGCGCCCATCATGTATCTGTATCTGCGCCACATCTTGACGCACAGTCTTGACCTGAAATGAAAAACGTCGTCCTGCTCGGCAGCACCGGCTCCATCGGCACCAGCACCATCAAGGTGGCGGAAGATTTGCCGGATCAAATCCGGCTGCTCGGACTCGCTGCCGGTGGCAATTCCGAGCTGCTCTTTGAACAAACCCGAAAACACCGGCCCGCCGCCATTTCCATCAACGATCCGGCCAAGGCAAAGGAATTGCAAAATTCGTTCGGCACGGCCACCCAGGTTTTCTGCGGCAACGAGGGCCTGCTTAAGCTGGCCACGTTGCCGGCGGCCGAGATTGTGCTCATTGCCATCGTCGGCACGGCGGGATTGCAACCGGCGCTGGCGGCGATTCGCGCAGGCAAGGATATCGCCGTCGCGTCGAAAGAAATTCTAGTGATGGCCGGCGAAATTGTGATGAACGAGGCCCGCAAACATGGCGTGCGCGTGCTCGCCGTGGATAGCGAGCATTCGGCAATTTTTCAGTGTCTCGATGGCAAGCCGGCTTCATCGGTTCGTAAACTTTGGCTCACCGCAAGCGGCGGGCCGTTCCGCGACAAGGTTGCGTGGCCGAAGGAAAAGTTTTCCGAGATCACCGTTGAATGCGCGCTCAAGCATCCGTCGTGGGTGATGGGCCGGAAAGTCACGATTGATTCCGCCACGCTGTTCAACAAGGGGCTGGAAATGATCGAGGCGCGCTGGCTGTTCGACATCGAGATGGCGCGCGTCGGCGTGGTGGTGCATCCGCAGAGCATCGTGCATTCGATGGTGGAGTTCGTGGATGGCTCGCTCCTCGCGCAAATGTCCACGCCGGACATGTGCCTGCCGATTCAGTATGCCCTGACCTATCCTGAACGCGCCGTCAGCGAGCGCGTGCAGACCGACTTTCCAAAGATCGGCACACTCACCTTTGAAGAACCGGACATGGAACGCTTCCCCGCCATCGAACTCGCACGCAAAGCCGGGGAAACCGGCGGCACGCTGCCGGCGGTGTTGAACGCGGCGAATGAAATCGCGGTCGAAGCGTTCGTAAACCGTAAAATCAACTTCCCCCAGATCACCGGGACCGTCCGTCGGACGATGGCTGCGCACAAACTGGTGTTACAGCCGACGCTGGCACAGATTCTCGAAGCCGATGCGTGGGCACGGCAGGAGGCGGCAATATAAAATCGTCCTCGTCGTCCTCGTTCTCGTGATCGAAAAAACCGAGGACGCGGACGAGAACAAAGGACGATTACGATTCAGAAAGCTCCGTGATTGCGGTTAATTTTTTCACTGCTATAATTTTAAGGATTTTACATGACGACCTTGAGATACATTTTTATCGGGCTGGAAGTGGTGTTGCTGTTTAACCTGCTGATCGGCGTCCACGAACTCGGCCATTTTCTCGCGGCCAAATGGCGCGGGCTGAAGGTGGACCGCTTTGCCATCTGGTTCGGCAAACCGGTCTGGAAAAAGAAAATCAACGGCGTCGAATATGCGCTCGGCTGGATTCCGGCGGGCGGGTATGTCGCGCTGCCCCAGATGGCGACCATGGAGGCCATTGAAGGCAAACCGGACGAGGCCGCCGCCGAACCGTTGCCGAATGTTTCGCCGCTGGATAAAATCATCGTGGCGTTCGCCGGCCCGCTGTTCAGTTTCGCGCTGGCGGTGGTCTTCGCCTTCATTGTCTGGGGCGTCGGCAAGCCCGTCAACGGCACCGACGATTCTACGACCATCGGCTGGGTGGACCCGAACGGTCCGGCATGGAAGGCGGGCTTGCGTCCGGGGGATACGATTCTTGAAATCGACCGTCAGCCGGTGAAACATTTCGCCCCGCCTTCGCAGGACAGCGTCATGTGGCGGCTCATCACCAGCACCGGCACAAATATCGCAATCAAATACTCTCGTGACGGCAAGGAAGACATCGCTGATGTGGCTCCCTTCCATCGCGAAACAAAATGGTATGAACGCAAGGCGCTGCGGCAGATTCTTATCCAATCCGAGAGCAAGGCGACGATTTTTGAAGTGGCAACGAACAGTCCCGCCGCTGCCGCCGGATTGAAAACGGGTGATGAGGTCACCGCCTTGAACGGCAAAAAAATTTACAGTTCCGAAGCGGTGAATTATGCCCAGCAAGAAATGAGCAACAGCTTTGTCAAACCGCTTACCCTCACCATCCGTCGTGGCAACGAGCAATTTGACCGCACGATTCTCGCCGTAAAACCAGTGCTGCCGACGAACACCATACCGCTGCTCGGCATCCTGTCGTGGCTGGGCGATACCAATACTTCACTGATTCACCCAAACCCACTGGATCAAATCCGCGAAAGTGTCGGCCAGATTACCGGCACCCTCGGCGCACTATTTGCGCATAAAGGCGAAATCGGCGTGCAGCAGCTTGGCGGCGCGGTGATGATCATCCGCGTCTACAGCAATCTTTTTGAGAGCGACGACGGCTGGCGGCGCGTGCTGTGGTTCAGTGTCATCCTCAACGTGAACCTCGCCCTGCTCAACCTGCTGCCGTTGCCGGTGCTCGACGGCGGGCACATCATGCTGTCGCTGATTGAAGCCGTCCGCCGGCGTCCGGTCAGCGCACGGATTCTGAACAGCATCCAGAGCGGGTTTGCCGTCCTGTTGATTGGCTTCATGATTTACATCGCTTTCTTCGACACCGGCGACTGGCTGCGCAGCTCCCGCGCCGACCGCGAAGTGCCGGTGGTTTTTGCCCCGCAAAAATAATTTCCCATGCGCTATTGCGACTCTCCTTATTTTTATCAACGACGGCAGACCCGCGAAATCATCATCGGCGATCCGGCGAACGGCGGCTTCATCATGGGTGGCGGTCATCCCGTCGTGAAGCAATCCATGATCACCTGCGACACGATGGACACCGCGTTGAGCGTAAAGCAGACGCTTGAGCTTGTCGCCGTCGGCTGCCAGCTTGTGCGCATCACCGCGCCGACCGTGAAAGATGCGGCGAATTTGCAGAACATCGTCGCCGAACTTCGTCAGCAGGGTTGCCATGTGCCGATTGTCGCGGACATCCATTTCAAGCCCGAGGCCGCAATGGAAGCGGTGAAGTGGGTGGAAGTCGTCCGCGTGAATCCCGGCAACTATGCTGACTCGAAAAAGTTTGCGACCAAGGAATATACGGACGAGCAATACGCCGCCGAGTTGAAGCGCATCGAGGAAAAATTCACGCCGCTCGTGCTGGAAGCGAAGAAATTAAGACGCTGTTTGCGGATCGGCACGAACCACGGCTCGTTGAGCGACCGCATCATGAACCGTTTCGGCGACACTCCGCTCGGCATGGTTGAGAGCGCGCTGGAGTTCGCCCACATCTGCCGCCAGCACGATTTCCATAACTTCAAGTTCTCGATGAAGTCGAGCAACCCGAAGGTGATGATCGAATGCTACCGCCTGCTCGTGGCGCGGTTGAACGATCTTGGCGCGGATTGGAATTATCCGATCCATCTCGGGGTCACCGAGGCCGGCGAAGGCGAGGACGGACGCATCAAGAGCGCCATCGGCATCGGTTCCCTGCTCTGCGACGGACTGGGCGATACCATCCGCGTTTCGCTCACGGAAGACAGCCCGCGCGAAATTGAAGTCTGCTCCGATCTGCTCGCGCAGATTCCAACATTGACGGTAGGGCAGAGCTGCCGCTCTGCCTTGGAGTCAGGGAAGCGCAGCAACGCGTCCCTACCGACAGAATTTCCCTTCGACCCGTTCCATTTCGAGAAGCGCGAGACGCCGGAAATTGACCTGAACGAAAACACCAAATGCGGCGGCGAACAACTCATCCGCGTCGTTGTCACGCGCGCCACGTTCGAAAAAGTCTCGCCCAAGATTCGTCCGAAAGACGATGTGAAGCCGGAAGCGATTTACGAAGACCTGAATATTGCCGAGCTTGATCCGATGCAGAATTTTGAGATTAACTGCGAAACGCAGCTCGTCACCGTGAAAGACGGCGTGAATCTGCCCGCCATCACCGCGTTCCGCCTGCTCGCGGCTAAATTGAAACACCTTGGGCGCAATAATCCAATCCTGCTAAAGGATTGCATTAATTTTAGTAGCGCAGGCGTCTCGCCTGCTGCTGAAAACACAGGCGAGACGCCTGCGCTATTTGAGCCGAAGATCGCCCTGCTTCGCGCATCCGTCGTCATCGGCTCGTTGCTGGCGGATGGTATTGGCGATGCGATTCTCGTGCGTGGTGAAGCGGGCGGCGGACAGAGTCTTCGACTTGCTTATAATATTTTGCAGGCCGCCGGTTGCCGCAGCTTCAAGACCGATTACGTCGCGTGTCCGAGTTGCGGGCGGACGCTGTTCAATTTGCAGACCGTCACCGCACGCATCAAGGCGCGCACGGAGCATCTCAAGGGCGTGAAGATCGCCATCATGGGCTGCATCGTGAACGGCCCCGGCGAAATGGCGGACGCGGATTTCGGCTATGTCGGCGGTGCGCCAAACAAGATCAATCTTTACGTCGGCAAGACGCCGATCAAGTTTAACATCCCCGAAGCCGACGCCGTGGAACGCCTCGTGGACCTCATCAAGGAACACAACAAGTGGGTGGAGCCTGAAAAGGTTGAGGCTTCTGTTTAATAGCAGAAACTCAAAGAAAACCGATGGGTTCGATAATCACATTGGGATTAGACCGATTGGAACTTGATTGGGGCAAGAATGGTGTTGGCAGTAATCATTCTAAGCTTTTTTTGCCCGGAGATATCAAGGATG